>CEVB01051862.1_pt1 | contig 9846 bp, 9 predicted proteins | sample 531381 | NCBI WGS metagenome assembly CEVB01 (sample SAMEA2622763, study PRJEB7988) | marine metagenome | biome: marine biome (ENVO:00000447); feature: surface water layer (ENVO:00002042); material: "saline water (ENVO:00002010), including plankton (ENVO:xxxxxxxx)" | depth 5 m | reverse complement strand
CCGCCGAGGTGCGCAAGCTGGCCGAGCGCAGCCAGGTGGCCGCGCAGGAAATCAGCGAAGTGGCCAAGAGCAGCGTGTCGCTGGCCGAACAGGCCGGTGACCTGCTCGACCAGATGCTGCCATCGATCGCCAAGACCTCCGACCTGGTCCAGGAAATCACCGCCGCCTCCGAGGAGCAGAGCACCGGGGTCAACCAGATCACCTCGGCGATGACCCAGCTCAGCGACATCACCCAGCAGAACGCCGCCGCCTCGGAAGAGCTGGCCGCCACGGCGGAGGAGATGAACGGCCAGTCCGTCCAGCTGCAGCAACTGATGCAGTTCTTCCACCTGGCCAGCCGCGCCAGCGCCGGGGTGACCACACTCGGTCGCCCGCTGAGTGCCGCGCCGGCGCGCGCAGCGGTGGTGGCGGACGACGAAGAGAGCGGCTTCGTCCGCTACGGGAGCTGAGCCATGGGTGCCCTCGTCGATCTGCCTCTGGACACGCCTGCCGGCTGCGCACAACAGCAGCGCCAGTACCTGACCTTCCGCGTACAGCAGGACATGTACGCGGTGGCCAGCCGCTACGTGCGCGAGATTCTCGAGTACGACCAGGTCACCCAGGTGCCGATGATGCCCAGCCTGGTGCGCGGCGTGATCAACCTGCGCGGCGCCATCGTGCCGATCATCGACCTCGCCGATCGCTTCGGCCATGGCCTGAGCCCGCTCGGCGCACGCACCTGCATCGTCATCGTGGAGATCCTCGACGAGGACGAGACCCACCTGATGGGCGCGCTGGTCGATGCCGTCAGCGCCGTGGTCGAGATCGAGGCCGACGCCCTGCGTCAGGCCCCGGCCTTCGGCAGCCGCGTGCGCAGCGAGTTCATCGAGGACATGGCGCGCCTGGACGAACGTTTCATCACCCTGCTGCGCATGGAGCAGGTGCTCTCGGTCGAGCAGATCGCAGCCATGGCCGGCCTGCGCAACGAATCCCTTTCCCCCTCTGCAGACGTGCGCTGACGCGCAGGAGCCCTGCCATGACCATCAGCAAGAAAATGACCCTCCTGGTTCTCTCGGCCCTGCTCGGCATCCTGCTGCTGTCGGGTGTGTCCTACCAGCAGATGAACCAGGTGTTCAACGCCGCCAACTTCGGCAACGTCAACTCGGTGCCCGCCATTACCGCCCTGGCCAAGCTCGGCACGGCGGTGAACATGCAGGTGCAACTGGTCTACGAACATGTACTGAGCGCCGACGACCAGGCCATGGATGCCGTGGACAAGCGCATCGCCGGCAATCGTGGCGACATCCAGGCCGCCCTCGACGACTACGCCGCGACCATCAGCGATGAGCAGGACCAGCAGCTCTTCGACACCGAGCATCAGGGCATCGACAACCTCCTCCAGGGCATCGACAAGGCGCTGGCCCTGTCGCGCCAGCACAAGGACGAGGCCGCGCGCGAATCCATGCTCGAATTGCAGCACGCGGTCATCGACCCGCTGCGCAGCGCCATCGGCAAGCACCGCGACTACAACATCGCCATGGCCAACGACGGCAGCCAACAGGCCCAGGCCAGCCTGCAGCACGCCACCTGGATCGCCATCGTCGTCTCGCTGGCCACCCTGCTGGTCATCGGTCTGTTCGGCGCTTTCATCACCCGCAACCTGCTGCGTCAGCTCGGCGGTGAACCGGCCTACGCGGTGGAAGTGGTCAGCCGCATCGCCGCCGGCGACCTCAACACCGAGGTCAGCACCCGGGACGGCGACACCAGCAGCATGCTGGCCGCGATCAAGGGCATGAGCGAGAAACTGGCGCAGATCATCGGCGAAGTGCGCAGCAATGCCGATGCCCTCACCAGTGCCTCCGAACAGATCTCCGCCACGGCCCAGAGCATGAGCCAGGGCGCTTCCGAACAGGCCGCATCGGTGGAGGAAACCAGCGCCTCGATGGAGCAGATGTCCGCCTCCATCGCGCAGAACACCGAGAACGCCAGGGTCACCGATGGCATGGCCGGCAAGGCCGCCCGCGAGGCCGATGAAGGTGGTCAGGCCGTGCGCGACACCGTGGCGGCGATGAAGACCATCGCCGAGAAGATCGGTATCGTCGATGACATCGCCTACCAGACCAACCTGCTGGCCCTCAACGCCGCCATCGAGGCCGCCCGCGCCGGCGAGCACGGCAAGGGCTTCGCGGTGGTCGCCGCCGAGGTGCGCAAGCTGGCCGAGCGCAGCCAGGTGGCCGCGCAGGAGATCAGCGAAGTGGCCAAGAGCAGCGTGTCGCTGGCCGAACGCGCCGGCAGCCTGCTCGACCAGATGCTGCCGTCGATCGGCAAGACCTCCGACCTGGTCCAGGAAATCGCCGCCGCCTCCGAGGAACAGAGCGCCGGCGTCGGCCAGATCAACTGCGCGATGACCCAGCTCAGCGACATCACCCAGCAGTCCGCCTCCGCCGCCGAGGAACTGGCCGCCACCGCCGAGGAAATGAGTGGCCAGGCCGAACAGCTGCAGCAACTGATGGACTTCTTCAAGGTCTCGGCCGCCCGCGCCCCGCTCCTCGCCCCTCGCCAGCCGGCGCGCAGCCGCAGCGCCAGCGAAGCCGGTAGCGAGCTGCTCGAGCAGATGATCCCCAGCGGCTTCATTCGCTTCCAGTCCTAGCCCCCAGCCGGGCACCTGCGGGTGCCCGAGGAGCGACCCATGCCCAGTTTCAACCCGGCCACGGCGCCAGACACCACCCAGCAGTACCTGACCTTCAGCCTCGGCGAGGAACTCTTCGCCGTCGGCACGCGCAACGTCCGCGAGATCATCGAGTACGGCCGCCTGACCCCGGTGCCGCTGATGCCGGCGAGCATCCTCGGCGTGATCAACCTGCGTGGCGGCGTGGTGCCGATCATGGACCTGCGCCAGCGCTTCGGTCAGCAGCAGACCCAGATCGGACGACGCAGCTGCATCGTCATCCTCGAGGTGGTGCGCGAGCAGATGCAGCAGGTCATCGGCATCGTCGTCGAGGCGGTCAACGCGGTGCTGGAGATTCCCGATCAGGACATCGAGCCCGCGCCCAGCTTCGGCAGCCATATCCCCACCGACTTCCTGCTCGGCATGGGCAAGCTCGACGAGCGCCTGGTGGTGCTGCTGGACATCGGCCGGATTCTCTCGCTCGCCGACCTGCGCCAGCTCGCCACTGCCGCCGCACAACCCGAACCGGCCTGACCCTGGAGCGGCGCCATGACAGCCCTGAGCCTGAACAACCGCGAATTTCAGCAGTTCCGCGACATGATCCACGAGATCGCCGGCATCGCCATGAGCGACGCCAAGCGCCAGCTGGTGGCCGGACGCCTGAGCAAGCGCCTGCGCCATTTCGAACTGAGCAGCTATGGCGACTACTTCCAGCTGCTGATGAAGGACAAGGCCGAGCTGCAAACCGCAGTCGACCTGCTGACCACCAACGAAACCTACTTCTTCCGCGAGCCGAAGCACTTCGAATTCCTCCGCGAGCGCCTGCAGGACGACCTGCGCAGCAGCCAGCCGCTGCGTGTCTGGAGCGCCGCCTGCTCCAGCGGCGAGGAGCCCTACACCCTGGCCCTGTTGCTGGCCGACTGCCTGCCGTCGCGGCCCTGGGAGATCCTCGCGTCGGACATCAGCACGCGCATCCTCGACAAGGCACGCACCGGCATCTATCCGGAAGAGGACGCCAGCGGCATCCCCCGCGAGCTGCTGCATCGCCACTGCCTGCGCGGCACCGGCAGCCACAGCGGCATGTTCACCCTGGAGCCGGCATTGAAGCGGCGCATCGGCTTCCGCCAGATCAACCTCAACAACGCCCTGCCGGACGTCGGTGTGTTCGATGTGATCTTCCTGCGCAACGTGATGATCTACTTCGACCCGCCGACCAAGCGCCAGGTGGTGCAACGTCTCTGCGCACGGCTGCGTCCCGGTGGCTACTTCTTCGTCAGCCACTCCGAAAGCCTGCACGGCATCAGCGACGAGTTGCAGTCGCTGCGCCCCTCGATCTATCGCAAGCCCCATGCATAACCCGGACGGCGTCATCGAAGTGCTCCTGCAGCCAGGTGACCTGTACTTTGGCGACCGCCGCACGCGCATCCGCACGCTGCTCGGTTCCTGTGTGTCGCTGGTGCTGTGGCACCGCGGCGAACGCATCGGCGGCATGTGCCACTACATGCTGCCCAGCCGCCGCCACCCCGGCAGCCGGCTCGATGGGCGCTACGCCGACGAGGCCCTGCACCTGCTGCTGGAGAAGATCCGCGCCAGCGGCAGCCAGCCGCAGGACTACCGCATCAGCCTGTTCGGTGGCGGCAACATGTTCGGCGAGCTGTGCCAGCGCAACATCGGCCAGAGCAACGTGCGCGCCGGCCTGGAGCTGCTCGCCGCCCACGGCCTGAAATGCCATGAACGGCATGCCGGTGGCGATGGCTACCGCAACCTGATTTTCGATGTCTGGAGCGGGCACATCGCACTGCGTTGCCCCACGTCCCAACAGATCGCCACCCGGCGCTACGAGGCCCCCACGCCATGAAGAACACCAAGGTGTTGATCGTCGACGACTCCGCAGTCGTCCGCCAGGTACTGAGCGCCGGCCTTGCCGAACACACGGGCATCGAAGTCATCGGTGCCGCCGCCGACCCCCTGTTCGCCATGGACAAGATGCAGCGCAACTGGCCCGACGTGATCGTGCTGGACGTGGAGATGCCTCGCATGGACGGCATCTCCTTCCTGAAGAAACTGATGGCCGAGCGCCCGACCCCGGTGGTGATCTGCTCCACCCTGACGGAGAAGGGTGCCGCCACCACCATGGAGGCCCTGGCCGCCGGCGCGGTGGCCATCGTCACCAAGCCTCAGGCCGGGCTGCGCCAGTTCCTCATCGAAGCCACCGAAGAGCTGGTCGGCGCCATCCGTGCGGCGGCCCAGGCTCGCCTCAAGCGCCTCGGCCCGGCAGCGCCGGCGGTGCAGCCCAAGCTCAACGCCGATGCCATCCTGCCTGCCGCCAGCAGCGGCGCCATGACCCGCACCACCGAGCGCATCATCGCCATCGGCACCTCGACCGGCGGCACCCAGGCCCTGGAACACGTGCTCACGGCACTGCCACGGGTCTGCCCCGGCATCGTCATCGTCCAGCACATGCCCGAGCGCTTCACCGCCGCCTTCGCCGAGCGCCTCAACGGCCTGTGCCAGATCGAGGTCCGCGAAGCCCGCAACGGCGACCGGGTCATGCCCGGTCGCGCCCTGATCGCCCCCGGCGGGCGCCACATGCTGCTCAAGCGCAGCGGCGCCCAGTACGTGGTCGAAGTGGTCGACGGCCCGCCCGTCAGCCGCCACAAGCCTTCGGTGGACGTGCTGTTCCGCTCCACCGCCCGCGCCGCCGGCGCCAACGCCACCGGCATCATCATGACCGGCATGGGCGACGACGGCGCCCGCGGCCTGCGCGAGATGCACGAGGCCGGCGCCATCACCTACGGCCAGGACGAAGCCACCTGCGTGGTCTACGGCATGCCCAAGGAAGCCAGGAAACTGGGGGCGGTCGACCGCGAAGTGGCCCTGGAGCAGATTCCCGCCTGCATCCTGCGCAACGAACGCGGCTGAGCGGCCTTTGCCCGTCTGCCTCGGCGGGCGTAGAATCGAGCGATTGCTCGCCGGCATCACCGGTGGGCCCGTGAGCCCCGGCCGCGCGAGAGGTGATCCCGTCTCGTCATGCAGCCCCCCTACATGCGGCGATCAGCTGCCCGACGACGCTCACCGCACACACCTCCGAATTAGCCGCAGGACCCGACCATGCCTGATTACCGCTCGAAGACCTCCACCCACGGCCGCAACATGGCCGGCGCCCGCGCCCTGTGGCGCGCCACCGGGATGAAGGACGAAGACTTCAAGAAACCGATCATCGCCATCGCCAACTCCTTCACCCAGTTCGTGCCCGGCCACGTGCACCTGAAGGACCTCGGCCAGTTGGTCGCCCGCGAGATCGAGAAAGCCGGCGGCGTGGCCAAGGAATTCAACACCATCGCCGTGGACGACGGCATCGCCATGGGCCACGACGGCATGCTCTATTCGCTGCCGAGCCGCGAGATCATCGCCGACTCCGTGGAGTACATGGTCAACGCCCACTGCGCCGACGCCATCGTCTGCATCAGCAACTGCGACAAGATCACCCCCGGCATGCTGATGGCCGCCCTGCGCCTGAACATTCCGGTGGTGTTCGTCTCCGGCGGCCCGATGGAAGCCGGCAAGACCAAGCTGGCCAGCCACGGCCTGGACCTGGTCGACGCCATGGTCATCGCCGCCGACTCCAGCGCGTCCGACGAGAAGGTCGCCGAGTACGAGCGCAGCGCCTGCCCGACCTGCGGCAGCTGCTCCGGCATGTTCACCGCCAACTCGATGAACTGCCTGACCGAAGCCCTGGGCCTGTCCCTGCCGGGCAACGGCTCCACCCTGGCCACCCACAGCGACCGCGAGCAGCTGTTCCTGCGCGCCGGGCGCCTGGCCGTCGAGCTGTGCCAGCGCTACTACGGCGAAGGCGACGAGTCGGTGCTGCCGCGCAACATCGCCAACTTCAAGGCGTTCGAGAACGCCATGATGCTCGACATCGCCATGGGCGGTTCGACCAACACCATCCTGCACCTGCTGGCCGCCGCCCAGGAAGGCGAAGTGGCCTTCGACCTGCGCGACATCGACCGTCTGTCGCGCAAGGTCCCGCAGCTGTGCAAGGTGGCGCCGAACATCCAGAAGTACCACATGGAAGACGTGCACCGTGCCGGTGGCATCTTCTCCATCCTCGGCGAGCTGGCCCGTGGCGGCCTGCTGCACACCGACGTGCACACCGTGCACAGCCCGAACATGGCCGAGGCCATCGCCCAGTGGGACATCACCCAGACCCAGGACGAGGCGGTGCACCACTTCTTCAAGGCGGGCCCGGCAGGCATCCCCACCCAGACCGCGTTCAGCCAGTCGACCCGCTGGGACAGCCTCGACGACGACCGTGCCGAAGGCTGCATTCGCAGTGTCGAGCACGCCTACTCGCAGGAAGGCGGCCTGGCCGTGCTGTACGGCAACATCGCCCTCGACGGCTGCGTGGTGAAGACCGCCGGCGTCGATGAGTCGATCCATGTCTTCGAAGGCACCGCCAAGGTGTTCGAGAGCCAGGACAGCGCGGTGAAAGGCATCCTCGCCGACGAGGTGAAGGCCGGCGACATCGTCATCATCCGCTACGAAGGCCCGAAAGGCGGCCCGGGCATGCAGGAAATGCTGTACCCGACCAGCTACCTGAAGTCCAAGGGCCTGGGCAAGGCCTGCGCCCTGCTCACCGACGGCCGTTTCTCCGGCGGCACCAGCGGCCTGTCCATCGGCCACGCCTCGCCGGAAGCGGCTTCGGGTGGCGCCATCGGCCTGGTGCAGGACGGCGACAAGATCCTCATCGACATCCCCAACCGCAGCATCAACCTGCTGGTATCCGATGAAGAGCTGGCCAAGCGCCGCAGCGAACAGGACCAGAAAGGCTGGAAGCCGGCCGCACCTCGTGCGCGCAAGGTGACCACCGCCCTCAAGGCCTACGCCCTGCTCGCCACCAGCGCCGACAAGGGCGCGGTGCGCAACAAGGCGATGCTCGACGGCTGACCCCGCGTTGCGACATGAAAAGCCCGGCCTTGCTGGCGCAGCGTTGTTCATTTGAGGTTGCACAGGTTTGGCTCCCCTCTCCCATTTATGAGAGAGGGGCTGGGGGAGAGGACTGAAAATGCCACAAAACTGCCAGTTTCCCCCTCTCCGAACGCGGCCCGCCCTAATCCTCTCCCCAAAGGGGTGAGGGGACTATCGCGGCCGACCAACTCTTAAAGGAACAGCACTACGGCCTTGCTGCCGGGCTTTTTCTTGCCGAAGGTTTTGCATCTGCGCTCGTTCGCCAGCAAGCTGGGGCCTGCACCCTGCTCAGGAGCCCGCCATGCGCATCGGCCTGATCGCCGACACCCACAACCTGCTGCGCCCCGAGGCGCTGGCCGCGCTGCAGGGTGTCGACCATCTGCTGCACGCCGGCGATATCGGCGGGCCGCACATCCTGGCCGAACTGGAGCGCATCGCGCCGCTGTCGGTGGTGCGTGGCAACAACGACCAGGACGCCTGGGCCGACACCATCGCCGATCAGCTGACGCTGGACTTCGGTGGTGTCCGGCTGCACATGCTGCACGACCTCAAGCAATTGGACATCGACCCGGTCGCCCAGGGCATCGCCGTGGTGCTCACCGGGCATTCGCACAAGCCCCTGCAGGAGACCCGCGACGGCGTGCTCTACCTCAATCCGGGCAGCGCCGGACCACGGCGTTTCAAGCTGCCCATTGGGTTGGGCATCCTGCATATCGAAGGCGGCCGGGCAAGGGCCGAGCTGATCACCCTGCAGGTCTGATCCCCCCACATGCCGGCGTAGGGTGGACGACGGTTCACCCGTCCACCGTCCCACCGACCACCCAAAGACCCCTTGAAAACCGCCGCCGCCGAGACCATCTAGGCAGGTACCGCTTTTTCAATGTCTCGATGGAGATTTTCATGACCCTCGACGAGCTCAACGCCATCCCCGGCGTGACCGCCAAGCCCGACGTCGCCACCGCCGACTTCGTCTACAACCACACCATGATCCGCGTGAAGGACCTGCAGAAATCGCTGGACTTCTACACCCGTGTGCTGGGCTTCACCCTGCTGGAGAAGAAAGACTTCCCCGAAGCCGAGTTCAGCCTGTACTTCCTCGCGCTGATTGCTGACAAGTCGCAGATCCCGGCCGACCCGGCCGCGCGCCACCAATGGCGCAAGTCCATCCCCGGCGTGCTGGAGCTGACCTACAACCACGGCACCGAGCAGGACCCGGAGTTCGCCTACCACAGCGGCAACAGCGACCCGCGCGGTTTCGGCCACCTGTGCGTGTCGGTACCGGACATCAAGGCTGCCTGCCAGCGCTTCGAAGACCTCGGCGTGGACTTCCAGAAACGCCTGACCGACGGCCGCATGCGCGACATCGCCTTCATCAAGGACCCGGACGGCTACTGGGTGGAAATCATCCAGTTCACCGACGTGCAGTGATCGCTCAAAGTCCCGTGTCATTCGACTCATCCAGTCAGGCAATCCACGTCCGCTAGCGAGGCAGGCGTATCCACTGCCAGACTGCACGAGGCCTTGGGCTCAGCGTGGACGATTGGCACCGGCGCCCTGCAAAAGGGCGCCTTGAGGATGCGTCAGCGCAGATCGGTTGTCAGCTGTGGTGCACCAAAGGCGGCCAACGAACCGTCGGAAGCCTGCAGATAATCGCCCCAGAACCGTTCGAGACGCTGCAGGGTACTGCCGGAGCGGTAGGCGCCCTTGGCATCGCCGGCCACCAGACCGGCGCCATGTACATAGACACGGGCACCCGCAAAATCTGCCAGCAGATTCTTCTGCCGTACCTTGTTCAGCTCATTGTCTGGATCGATGTCGCGAATCCGATTGCTTTGGTAGAAACTGCTGAAATCGCTGTTCTCCAACATATCCGACACCAGCAGCACCACGCGCTCACGCACCGGACGCTCGGCGAAGTCCCCCGTAATCCTGCGCAAGCTACCGAGGATTTCACTGCGGGCGATGTCCACCCCCGGCTTACCGAAGCCAGCGGCAAAGTGCTGGCCGAAGGTCTTCTGGAAGAACGCTGCCTGCTGCTGCAGGCAGCCGTCGAGCTGCTTCAGACTCTTGCTACCGATGCTGTTGCGTACCTTTCCCTGCAACGGGCTGTCCAGTTGACCGGCGAACAGCAGTTTCATGTAGTGATCCTGCAGAAACGCGGAAAACTGGTAGAGCCTGATACTGTCGCCCGGTCGAACATAGCGCATGGCACTGTCCCAGGCCGAACG
>CEVB01023112.1_pt1 | contig 9862 bp, 9 predicted proteins | sample 531381 | NCBI WGS metagenome assembly CEVB01 (sample SAMEA2622763, study PRJEB7988) | marine metagenome | biome: marine biome (ENVO:00000447); feature: surface water layer (ENVO:00002042); material: "saline water (ENVO:00002010), including plankton (ENVO:xxxxxxxx)" | depth 5 m | reverse complement strand
GAGGTTTTAAATGAAGAAAAATGAATTGAAAGTTTTACTCAAGCCCTTGATAAAAGAATGTATTAGCGAAGTTCTTTTAGAAGAGGGCATTCTTTCTAATGTAGTATCAGAAGTTGTTTCTGGTTTGCAAAGCAACGTTGTTGTCGAAAGTCCCGTAAGACAAACTACTGCTCCTATTATGTCTGAGCAACAAAAAAATAAAATTAATGAACAACGTCAAAAGTTAATGAGTGCAATTGGTGCTGATGCTTATAATGGTGTTGATTTATTTGAAGACACGGAACCTTTATCATCTCGCGAAGCTTCCGGTACCTCTGCTGGTTCAGTTGATTTAGGGAATTCAAGTGACTCAGGTGTTGATATTAGTTCCCTAGTTGGAAATGCCTCACAAATATGGCAGGCGATGAAATAAGGATATATGATGAATAAAAGACGCAGCGCGAATGTGCTTGTGACATCTAGAGAGTGTCGCGGAAATCATGAAAGAATGATTAGAAGATTTATTAAGAAATGCAAGAAAGAAAGAATTGTTGAATTATATAGAGAGAAGAGCAGATATAAAAAACCATCCGTCGCAAAGAAAGAAAAACATATTCGTGCTTTGCGCGATAAAGCAAGAAGAGAATTAAAAAGAAAGAGGGCGCAAGAAAAACGCCAAAGAAAAAAATAAAGACTATTTACAATGAACACATTATATTTTGGAGATTTTAGAAATGGCTAATTATAATCCGGCCGGCTGGAAAAACGCCGATGTAGGAATTAATCACACACCCGCCTATCAAGTTAGTGGCCGGCCCTTTGCTTCGGGTGGCATTGAAGCACTCAGCGTGGTAGAAGTTAAGTTCCCGTATGTAACAAGATGGGTTCAGGTTATCAATAAAGCTGGCACCCCACTAAAAGTGGCATTTTCTCATGAAGGCCTTAACGTCGCCGGCACCGGAAGCGAGAGCTTTTATTACACAGTTGATGCGAGCGGCTCCAACGGATATGGAAAATCAGAAGTATACGAGATGAAAGTATCTAGTTTGTGGTTTGTTAAGTCTGGCTCCGCTGATGGCAGCAATGTATTCAACGTAGTTGCTGGCCTCACCTCAATTGATAGTAGAAAGACCGCAAATAACTTTACCGGCTCATACGAAGGAGTTTAATAGTCTATGGCTTCAGGATGGGCATTTGTAGATTGCACCGAAAGTGGTGGTGGTCAGGCAGCAGGGCCAACTGGCTCAGTTCAGTTTTTGACTGGTGCTAACGCCACTAGTGGCTCTACCAATCTTTTATACCATACTGCAAGCGCCGGCGGGCTTCCTGTTAGTACGCTAGTTTTATCTGGAACATTAATTGTTACCGGAAATATTAGTGCAAGTAGCTATACAATTAAAAACATTTCAGAGATTGATGGTACTGGATCTACGTTCTTTGGTGATACAGCAGACGACATACATGTCAGAACTGGTAGTTTAGCTTTAATGGGTGGCGGAGCAGCCACCTTACCTTATTTTATAGCTAATACAGCTGCAGGTAGTTTACCGGCAAGAGTCCGCGTGCAAAGTGCGTCTATACAAATGCATTATAGTGCAGCCTTAGCGCATACAACATCTGTAGCAACAACGTGCACAATTGTTGGTGTACGCCGCACTGGTGAAGCAAGATTAGTATTACCAAACGCAAATTCGTGGGGCTCTAAAGGCGGTGCTTTAATGACAATTAAAGACGAAGTTGTATATAGAACCGGCTCAATCACCATAGTTCCAACTGGCTGTACTATTGACGGCGAATCTTCATATGAATTGTCAGGAACAATGCCTGCAATTAACTTGTATTCAAATGGTACGAATTGGTTTGTCTATTAATATTTGTATTCTCTAATTAAACATGGGAGACAATGTTGAATGGCGCGTAACAATTTATCGGGAACCGTAATTGCGCCGGCCTATTTCGGGCCCGGTATATCAGAGGGAACAAATATTCTCTCAGGGAATCTTAGCACATCTGATGCAGCTAATGTCATTAATGTTCCTCGCGTATCAAATGCTACCGACAATTCAATTGTAACTAATGTTGGTGGTGATGCGAATAATTTAACTTGTGAATCGAACCTAAAGTTTGATGGTGGTACTAACACATTAAGCGTAACTGGTCATGTTACTGCCAGCATCAGCATGTCTTCATCTTTCTTTTACGGAGATGGTAGATTTTTAACAGGCATCTCAGCCAGCGGCGGCGGCATATTTACAGAATTGGCTGCTAATAGAGCTTTCACAACTAGTAGTATTTCAGTTGGTGCCAATACAAGTCCGTCAAGTACTTTGTCAGTTGTGGGTTCTTCGTTTTTAAGTGGCGCTGTCATACATAAAAGACACGCTACAACTGCAAATTACTTAGTTACAATTACAGATTACTACGTCGGTGTTGATTCTACATCTAATACTGTTTTACTTACATTACCAACCGCCAGTACAACCACTGAAGGCCAAACTTTTGTTATCAAAGATGAAGCCGGAAACGCTAACAATAACAATATAACGATCTCTTGCAGTGTCGGCGGCGATAAAATCGACGGTCAAAATTTTATTGTTTTGGAGTCACCCCGTGCATCAGTTCAGCTTTATTGTGATGGGGCGGCAAAATACTTCATCTGCTAAGATTTTAGGCTTCAAAACGAACTAATTATAGATGACGCAAAGTTTGCTTTGTGTTGTGTTGCATCAGTTTATACTATGCAACAAAACCATATTATTAAAACTATAAATGGAGGGTTTTTAAAACATGGCTTACAAATTTCAATTAGACGATGCGATTTTAAGTGGATCGTTGGCTCAAGAAGGTAACATTGACATTATTGACAGTGGTGTACTTCAATTGGCTGGCAGCACTGCTATTGATGCATCCAAAAATGCTACTTTAGCAGCTGTCTCTGGTTCTGGTAACCTTAGTATCGCTGGTACTGTTAGTACTTCTAACGAGGGCTTCACTGTCGATGCTGATGGTGATCTTGTCGCTAAATCACTCACCGGGCTCGGATTGATTTCTGGCTCTAATAATCTTCATATTGCTGGCACTGTTAGCACTTCTAACGCTGGCTTCACTGTTGATGCTGATGGTGATCTTGTCGCTAAATCACTTACCTCTAACTCTAATGTTTCAGGTTCTGGTAACTTTTTGATTTCTGGTAGCATTGCTGCTGGTGATTCTAGGTTTACTGTTAGCGATGCTGGTGCTGTGGCTACCACTAGCACTATTTCAGGAACGCTTCTTGCTTCATTTGGTCAAGTTCGTGCCGATGGTGGTTTAACTATGCAAGGTACCGATATTATTTCGGCTGCTAAAGCAATTGCAAACGTTACTAGTATTGACGCGTCCGGTGATCTTACCGTGGGTACAATTACAATGGCTGAATTTACTGTTGCTGCAAACGGTAACACTGACATCGATGGTACTTTGAATGTTGAAGGTGTTCCTACCTTTCAAGCAGGTGCAGTCTTTTCTGGTGGTGTCACAACTGCTAACGCAATTGCTGGTGCAACCACAATCACTGGTTCTGGCTTGTTGACAATGAATGATCTTAGTATCACTCAAACAGCATTGTTCTCAGGAGATGTTGCTCTTTCCGGTGCTTCAGAAGCTGTAGTTAGTGTTGCTGACGATAGCATTTATTTCTTGGATGCTACATCTGGTAAAGTTCGCAGAGATACTTTTGTAGATTATGCTGCTAAACTTGTAGAATCAGAGCCGGGTCTTGGCTCTGCAGGCGGTAAGATTCAATTTGATCCAAACAGTCTTGCTTCTGGCTCTATTAATGTTGCTCAAGACTTCTTTGCTTTTGTTGATGCAGATGATACTGACATTCCTAAGAAAGATAGCATTGTTGACCTTGTGGCAGCAATGGCTGGTGCTGGCCTTACCGCTACCGCCGGTGTTCTTTCAACTGATGGTGGTTCTGTTACAGTTGGTGCTGATGGTGGAACTCTTTCCGAGGGTTATAACTATTTCACCGGTACTGTAAATGCAACCGTCAAACTCCCAGCTGGGCCTAGTGTTGGTGATGTTGTTGTTGTTAAAGCAGGAAATACTGCTGCTGGACAGAACATTACTATTGAAGTACAAGGTTCGCACTTGATTGATGGTGACGCTACTAACATTCACCTTGAATCACCATTCGCAGCGGTTTCACTTGTGTACGTTGTTGCTAATGATTGGAGAATCGTATAATCGTCTAACCAATTTTATTGGTTTATACACTACTGGATGCCTCTCAATGGGGGGCATCCTTTTTTTATGACTACTTACTAACGAACGTTCAATTAAGGAATTAAATTTAATATGGCCTATAATGTTTTAAAGGGGCTCGTTGAGGGCTCTGTTGATCAATATGGTGATCAAAGAATCGAAGGTGTAAAAGTATTCAAAAACACCATAAGCGCAAGTGTTTTTTATGATACGGATGCTGAAAGCCCATGCGCTACCATGAAAGATGTAGCAATTACTAAATTATCAGGTGGAAGAAAAAACGGTCTTATCAGCTACGATAGTAACGGAATAGCTAAGGTCAATCACAAGCTAGTATATAAAGATAACACTCTTGATGTTGAAAATGTTGTAGCTGCTACTTTTAACGGTTCCGCAGAGGGTTTATGCAATATACCAGTAACAGAATTTGCTGGTGAAATAAAAGCTAATTTTATTAAACATGGCCTCGGCCTACGTAATGTTGATGGAGAATTACAAGTATTTGCTGGTGATGGAATAAAAGTTGAAGACGGTAATGTCGATATAAATTTAAATTCTAGAAGTGGCTTATCAATTAAAAGCAAACAACTTTATGTAGATCCGACGAAATCTCAGCCAATAACTCAAGGTGGACAAAATCTCAGCGACCAAGATTTGTTATTGGTTGCAGACATATCTAGAAATCAATTACAAAACACCACACTAAGAAACTTGTACGACAATTATATTGATGTAAAAATACCAAAAGCAAGCGGCGGCAATGGACAATTACAAATTAAAAATGAAAGTGGTTTTGGTGCATCAGAAAAATTAACTTACGACATAGGTAAGAATAAATTGAATGTTGATGGCTTAATTGTTGCTGATAGAATTACCACTGAAGGTAAATTTAAGTGCGAAGGCTCAGTATATAAAAGAATTATTAAAACAGATTCACCGAATTATGTGGTTGCTGATGATGACTATACAATATTATGTGATACAGTAAAAAACAAGGTGACGGTTAAATTACCACCCGCATGTAATAATACTGGAAGAATACTGATTATCAAAAAAGTTAATACCGATAAATACAGTATTAAATCTGAACCAATTAATATTGTAGCTAAAGATTCCATAATTGACAGAAAAGATGTTATGGTAATTAAAATGAATTATTCATCGAGAATGTTGCAGTCTGATGGAGAAAATTGGTGGTCGATTGGTTTATCGGGCACCTAATATAATATAAGAACTATTTATGACGGAGGGGCAGTGTAAATGGCCTATAATAAATCTAAGGGTAAACAAAAACATGGTGACGTAATCTATGATAAGGATACGGACACACAGATAGATTTCGAACAAAACGAAATTAAATTTAGAACGGGAGGATCTGTTAGAGGTTCTTTTACTGATGGAGGTTTATCTGTTACAGGCTCGCACATAATTGTTGGTGAAATTTCTTCTTCACTTGGATATTCTGGCTCAACCGGATATTTTAACCGCGAAGTTATCGCGGGTGTAATCTCTGGTTCTCAGGTCGAAGCGCTAGGCGGATTCTTTGATATCATTGCGAGCCCCAATAACGGCGAAGCCAATGCAAGAACTCTCATTACAAATGGCGGAATACTTTCATCCTCCCAAACCACAGCATTGAATGCTCTCGACATTGGTGAAGGAACATTTACCGTAAGTAAAGAAGGTGTTGTTGCCAGTTCTGGCAGTGTTAGTGTTGCCGGTGTGATTTCTGGATCATCAACCGCTACCTTTGCTGGCATGCTTCAATCCTCGAACGAAAATTTCACAGTAAGCTCTGACGGCGTTATCAATGCTAAAAGATTAATCGCAACATCACACATAGTTGGCGGTGGCAGTGTAACTGGCGCTTTTGGGTTTAGTGGCTCTGCAGGCCGATTTGATGAGCATGTTGTTTCTGGACACTTATCAGGAACTCTTATTCATGGTGGGACTGTCAACGTTGGTGAAGGAGTATTCACAGTAGCTTCAGACGGTGATGCCACCGCTAAAAGGCTGAACGCAACATCACATATAATTGGCGCCGCCACCATAACTGGCGCTTTTGGGTTTAGTGGCTCTGCAGCGCGCTTTGATGAGCACGTTGTTTCTGGGCACTTATCAGGAACTCTTATTCATGGTGGGACTGTTGACGTTGGTGAAGGAACATTCACCGTAAGCAAAGAAGGCGTTGTTGCCAGTTCTGGTAGTATTTCTGGCACTGTTCTATCTGGCTCAAGCACAGCTACATTACACAGCCTTAACGTTGGTCAGGGTATGTTCACGGTCAGCAACGAGGGCGCGACCGAATTAGCTAGCCTTGATATTGTTAACGGCGGAATTACTAATGCCGGCTCAATTGCTGGCGCTACAAGTGTCGATGGTTCTGGTGATCTTACAATGGGCACAATCACAATGACCGGATTTACGGTAGATGCTGATGGAGATACGGCTGTAAAAACACTTTCCGCATCTGCAAATATATTTGGCTCTGGATTACATCTTACAAAAGACGCGCCAACTGTATTTTTTACAAATAGTGCAGGCACCGGATTGGCTTCAATTGGAGTTAATGCTTCTCAAAATATTTTAATCCAAAATGATACGACAAATAAACATATTGTATTTAAAGCAAATGATGGTGGAACAATAAGAGAGGGACTAAGATTAGATGGCGCAATTCCTGAAGTCGTTGTAAATCAGACTTCTGATTCATTAATGGATTTTCGTGTTGAATCTGATAACAATACTCACATGCTATATGTGTCGGGGGGAGCCGATAAGGTGGGGATTAACACCAGTGCCCCTACTCAAACATTTTCAGTAATTGGCTCAACTATAGTTAGTGGCTCAACCCACTCAAGTTATACAGTTAGGGACACTGCTGGTGGATATGCAATTAGTGCTCTCGATAACGTTATAGTTTTTAATAATGCTAGTGGTCAAACTGCAACACTACCTCAAATCACAACAACTAATCACGGAATTCAGTATTACATCAAAAATATAGGTAGTGGCGTTGTTACAGTGACTGGCTCAACAGGTCATGAAAATTTTATCGATGGTCAGCAAAGTTTGTCACTTTCTCAAGGAGATAGCGCTAAGGTTATGGGAATCGCTCTTGTAACTGGCTTCGAATGGTTAGTACTGTCATATTATAACGTATAAGCACTGTGGTCATTAAATAAATGGATTTTCAATTGTGTCAACACTATTTACATTGAAAAACTGTTTTTATAGGAGTCATATAAATGTCATCTTTATTGGAGCAAGCAATCGTTGATGCGAGTGCCCTTAAGGAAGCAGCGCTTAAAAACGCTGAAGCTTCTGTCATTGAAAAATATTCTGACGAAGTTAAAAAGAATCTTGATCAAATTTTAGAACAAGACGATATGGGGTTAGGAGCCCTAGCCGGCGATGCTGCCGCTGCAGCCGGCCCAGACGCTGGTGTTGACGTACCTCTTGGTGCCGCTGAAGGTGAAGATCTTTGTCCGTGTCCCGATGAAGATGAAGAAACCGAAATTGAAATTAACTTCGATGAACTTGCAGAAGCTTTAAAAGCCCTCAATGAAGAAGTAGAAAACTTGGAAGAAGACTCCGAGGAAGAAATTAACGAAGTGGAAGTAGAATTAGCCGAAGAAGAAGAAATCGAAGAAGAAACCGAAATGGATTCACTCGTCGCAGCTATTATGGAAAAACTTTCCGAAGAATTAGAAGAGCCAATCGAAGAAGGTGGTGGTGCTGAACTTGCAGGTTCTGCTGCAGCCTCTGTCGCTGATAAAGAATCTCTTGAATCCGAAGAGGGTGAAGATTCTAAGGGTGATGGCGATGACGATCCGGGTTCTTATGCTGGCGAAGAAGGCCAAGCAACTAACGAAGATATTGATATTGATTCTCTTGTAGACTCTATTGTAGAGAAGCTTACTGTTGATATGGGTGCTGAATTGGCTGGATGGGCTGGGCGCTCATCTGAAGACCAAAAATTCCAAATGGAAAAAGAAATCGCACACCGCAGAAGCACAGAAGTCCAAGAAGAATTAGAAGATTTGAAAAAAGCTCAAGAAGAGTTGGTTTTTGAGAATAACCAACTTAGCGAGAAAATTCAAAACTACGAAAACGTAGTTGAGCAATTGAAAGAAACCGTCTATGACGTTAATCTTTCTAACGCTCGTTTATTATACACGAACCGCGTTCTAAGAAATAACTCCTTGAATGAGCGACAAAAAACCAAAATTGTCGATGCAATTTCCAAAGCTGGTTCTGTAAATGAAGCGAAGACCATTTTTGAAACACTTCAAAGCACAGTGGAGTCGAAGCCCAAGCGTCGACCAGAAACACTTGGCGAAGCAATCAGAAGTCCGTCTTCTGTCATTCGTGCTAGCAGAAAGGCTGAAACCCAAAAGGTTGATCCTGTATCTGAGCGAATGAAAAAACTAGCAGGTATAATTTAATAATTTAAAGGAGAAATTAAAAATGGCTGGTATTATCGACAGACTCACCGAAGGTGTAGTCAACCGTGATATGCGTGCCGAAGGTCACGCCCTACTCTCTAAGTGGGAAAAAACCGGACTTCTTGAAGGAATCAATACAGATCGCAACAAGCAATCTATGGCTCGCCTTCTTGAAAACCAAGCAAAAGAATTACTTCGCGAGCAAAGCTCTATGAGCGCTGGTGATGTTGAGGGCTTCGCAGCCGTCGCATTCCCAATTGTCCGTCGTGTATTCGCAGGATTGATTGCAAACGATCTCGTTAGCGTTCAGCCCATGAGCCTTCCAAGTGGACTTATCTTCTTCCTTGACTTCGTGTTCTCGCCCGATGCGGCTGGTGCTCAAGAAGCTGATGATGGAAGATTAGGTAACCTCCGTAACAAGTCAATTTATGGTACAAACCAAGTTGGTGCACAAGTTACCGGTGGTGTTGATCTTCTTGGTGCCCGCACCGAAGACCTTTCAGGTCCTCGCACCGCAACCGCGCGTGGTTATGGCTATGCAGCCGCAACCGCTTCCGCAGGAACTAAGGGAATTATTAAGACTTCTTTCTCGCTTACGTCTTCCATGACTGAAGCACAAAAGAAGCTTCTTCAATACGATCCTGATATTCTTTCGAAGATTACTCGCAACGGAACAGCAGCGACTCATGCTGTTTGTATTGCTGCAATTAGTGCCTCTGGATTAACTCAATTAGATCGAGAGAATTTGGCTGCAATTACAGCAAGTAACGCAGCGACCGCATTAAGTGGTTGTCTTCAAAGCACTGTTCCTCAGTTGGTTCGTCGACTTACGCGCTTGGACCCAGATGCGGCCGATACCGCTGATAACGCCCAAATTCTTCTGACTTATGTTGGATTGACTGGTTCAGGTACCGACGAAATTCGAGTTGCTAACAACAATGCTACTGGCCGTGGTGGTGGTGCTACCGATGAGATGCCAATTCCATCTCTTACGTGTTCTTTCCCACAGCGTGATAATATTACTAAGGCAGATACCCTTGGTGCTGTTGTAGGCGCAAGCCCGTTCGCGCTTGAAGCAGAAGAAGCGATTCCAGAAATCGACATCAAGGTCGATTCGATCGCCGTGACCGCTATCACCAAGAAGCTCAAGGCTAAGTGGACTCCAGAGTTAGGTCAAGACCTTAACG
>CEVB01011232.1_pt1 | contig 9876 bp, 9 predicted proteins | sample 531381 | NCBI WGS metagenome assembly CEVB01 (sample SAMEA2622763, study PRJEB7988) | marine metagenome | biome: marine biome (ENVO:00000447); feature: surface water layer (ENVO:00002042); material: "saline water (ENVO:00002010), including plankton (ENVO:xxxxxxxx)" | depth 5 m | reverse complement strand
ATTTACCCTGTGTTTCGCGAATTATTCAAAAAACAGGCAGCGTGAATACTTCTACCGATTGCAGTGAGGATTGATATGGCCAAAGCAAAACTAAAAGCAGTTCAATGTTTACCCGACGGCCCGGACTGGACCTTTGACCTGTTGGATGCCTACCATCAGGAGATCGCCAGAGTCGCTGAACTGTACCATCTGGACACTTACCCCAATCAAATCGAGGTAATAACCGCTGAGCAAATGATGGATGCGTACTCCAGCGTTGGCATGCCGCTTGGTTACCATCATTGGTCTTATGGTAAAAAGTTTATTCAGACAGAGCAAAATTACAAACGTGGTTACATGGGCCTGGCGTACGAGATTGTGATTAACTCCAACCCGTGTATTGCCTACCTGATGGAGGAAAATACCATCACAATGCAAGCGCTGGTGATGGCGCATGCCTGTTATGGCCACAATTCGTTTTTTAAGAACAACTACCTGTTCAAAACTTGGACTGACGCCGGGTCAATTATTGATTACCTGCTATTTGCCAAACACTATATCAGCCAATGTGAAGAGAAATATGGCATAGCCGAAGTAGAAGATATGCTCGACTCCTGCCATGCGCTAATGAACTATGGCGTAGACCGCTACAAGCGACCGCAAAAAATATCACTTGATGAAGAGCAGAAACGGCAGCAAGAGCGTGAAAGTTACCTGCAATCTCAGGTAAACGATCTGTGGCGCACTATACCGGTAAAAAGTGCCCAGACCACAGAATCTATCGCTCGGTTTCCGGCTGAACCGCAGGAAAATATCCTGTACTTTATCGAAAAAAATGCGCCTCTGCTAAAGCCCTGGCAGCGTGAAATTGTGCGAATTGTGCGGAAAATCTCGCAGTATTTTTATCCCCAGAAACAAACCCAGGTAATGAATGAAGGCTGGGCTACGTTCTGGCACTACACTATCCTGCAGCATTTATATGATGAAGGTAAAGTAAGTGACCGTTTTATTCTCGAGGTACTGCACAGCCACACCAATGTGGTGGCACAGCCCGACTACAACAGTAAGTACTATTCCGGCATCAACCCCTATGCGCTGGGCTTTGCCATGTTTACCGATATCCGCCGCATATGTGAGCATCCTACCGCAGAAGATAAAGAATGGTTTCCCGATCTTGCCGGCAGTAACTGGCTGGAGACTCTGCATTTTGCCATGCAGAATTTCAAAGATGAGAGCTTTATCAGTCAGTATCTGTCACCCAAAGTGATCCGCGATTTTCATTTATTTGCCATTGTTGACGATGATGAAGCGGCCAGCCTGGAAGTGGCCGCCATTCATAATGCAGAGGGTTACTTAAAAATCCGGCAGATGTTGTCGCAACAATATAATCTCAGTCAACTGGAGCCGAATATTCAGGTCTATAATGTCGACTTTAATGGCGACCGTTCGCTGACACTGCGATATGTGCCTCAAAACCGAATACCTCTGGCGCAAAGCCAGCAACAGGTGTTAAAACACCTGCACAGATTATGGGGCTTCACGGTGTATCTGGAACAATTAAATGACGATGGCAGTACTGAGCTACTTGCCAGCTGTCCTGAGCAAGGCGCGCTGTGATGCTATTCATCGGCGTGATAGCGTGTCACCTGATTACGGCCATTGGCTTTGGAACGGTAAAGCGCTTTATCTGACGCTTCTATCCATTGCCGGTGTTCCTTCATTTCAGAGCTGTATTGGGCAATGCCCAGACTCAGTGTCACTTTTATCTTATGTTCATTGTAATTAATCAACATAGCTTCAACGGATTGCCGTAACCTCTCAGCCAGCACAGCAGCATCATCAAGCGCAGTATCAACTAATAGCACCGCATATTCTTCGCCACCATAACGCCCGGCGATATCAGTTGCGCGCAGTGTCTGGCGCACCGCATCTGCAATCGCCTGAATCACAACATCACCGGCAGCATGACCGTAGGTATCGTTAATGCGTTTAAAATGGTCAATATCACACATCAGTAAAGTACTGGTATGGGAATAGCGCTGTAACCGTTTAAACTCCTGGATCAGGTTTTCTTCCCAATGCCCCCGGTTAAACAGTTGGGTTAAAAAATCAGTTTTTGTAAGCTGCTTCAGGCGGCCGTTCATCGATTCCAGCTCGATACGGCTGACGGCAACGTCCGTCACATCATAAATAATAAAACACAAGTGAGTGACCTGGCCGCGCGCATCTGACAACGGAAAAATAGTGCTGTTCTGATACATATATTCAGCACTACCGGTAATAGGACGGTAGTTACGAAACTTAAAAATATAAGGCCGTTGTTCCCAAATGGTGAAAGCGCGATTTTTCAGCAAAATCACCGGATCACACTTACGTCTTAGCCAGTCTTCATCAATCTCAGAGAATAAATCAAACAGATAACGGTCACGAACCTGACGCGGCGTTAATCCGCTGTGATTCTCCATAAAGCCGTTCCACACCTGAATACGATAATCACAGTTCAGAACCACCAAACCTACGTCCACCGTCTGAAACATATCCATCAGCCAATGAACTTCTGATACATCTACCTGAGCTTGTGACATCCTTACTCCTCCAGCAGAAACGCAACTTTATAATTCAGTGTTTTCAGGCTGTCCTCGGTAAACAGTAACAGCAAATCACAGCTAATATTATAGTTTTCAATACCATAGCTAAGTTCAATTGCCAGCGTTTTACGCCAGCGTCTGGCATTGGCTTTAATCAGCTCACTTACCGTAGCATGCTGCCCCAGCACAACCGGATGCCCCTGGCTAAAGCTCATATCAATTTGCTCAGCTAAGCCTTTGAGCACGGCGCCAATCAGGATATTGGCAATATCCATCAATAACTCAAGCTCAATTTTTACCGTTAACTCCCCCTGATAGTTCATCAGACGGGCTATATCTTTAAAGCTTGAGTCCGTGAGGATCAGTAAAGCTTCGCCAGAGACGCCACCACCAATAAAACCCTGACACACCGCAGACGTTGTAGTTTCATGTTCCACCGACGCCAACGCCATGTGTAACTCACTGACTTCTATTAAATTGACATTTGGGATGGGCAACTTTACAAACACATTGAGCAAGCGCGCTAATAGATCGCCTGCCTGCCCCATAGCCACATTGGTAAGCTCTTGCAGCACGTCGCGCATCTCGGCGCTAAGCTCTGCCGACGCTGTTGGTGCTATCCTCTTTTGTTCAGCCTCGGGCAATGGAGGGGTTCTGACCGCGTGTAGCTGCATCAGCTGCTGTAATTTTGCACTGTCTACCGGTTTACGGATAAAATCCAGCGCCCCCAGACTTTTCACCCGCTCGAACGCTTCAGGCTGAACATCACCGGACACTACAACAACGTTCAAATCCAGCTGTCGATTTCGCAGCTCTTGTAACACCTGATAACCGTCCATCACCGGCATATTCAGGTCCAAAAACAGCCAGTCAATACGCTGTTTTAACAACGTATCTAACGCTTCGGCGCCGTGGCCGGCAAAAAACAGGTTAGCTTGCCACTCCTGTGGTAATATTCTGGCCAGCTGTTTACGGGCCAGGTTAGAGTCATCACAAATTAGTACCGCTGTTGTCATCGGCATCTCACTTCATAGAGGCTTGATTTCAGTCTAGACTGAAATCACTGGTTCGGGCGTAAACAGCAAAAAATATGTTGTGTTCCAGCGTATTACTTTTAGTGCATTCAATCTTAACAGGAGCTGTATCATGTCAGCGTTCACACGTCTCTATACTACCACTGTTCTGGCTGCTGCTTTAACAAGCTTCAGTTTTACTGTCTCTGCTGTAGATTTACAAGCCCGTTTACCGGAACGACTGAGCCAGGTAAAAGCAGGTGAGCAACATGTTGTCCTGCTTGGGAATAAAATTAGTGCAGGTGCCAAAGCGCCGGCTTTCAAAGTTGTTGACGGCAGTTTTAAAACAGTCACGCTGGCTGACTTCAAAGGTAAAACCGTCATGATCAGTGTAGTGCCCAGTATAGATACTGGCATTTGCTCATTGCAAACCAAGCGCTTTAACGCTGAAATTGCCGCTTTACCACAGAATGTTGTGCTACTGACAATCAGTACCGATTTACCTTTTGCACAGAAACGTTATTGCCAGCAAGAGCAAATAGATAAAATGCTGGTACTGTCCGACGCTGTCTGGCGGGATTTTGGCAGTAATTATGGTTTACTTATCAAAGATATGGGCCTTCTGGCACGCGCTGTTTTGATCATTGACGAAAAAGGTAAACTGGCATATCAGCAACTTGTACCAGAACTGGCGCAGGAGCCCGACTATACCGCAGCACTGGAAGCTTTAAAAACACTGACCAACAAAAGTTGATATAAAAAACTTGTTTTCACCGCTTGAAAATTTTCAGACCAGCCTTATTAACTAGTCAGGTGGCCGGATACGGCACCTGACAGCAACCGGTATAGTGCCGGTTAAGTTAACAGCCCGTTCAACCGAAGGGCAACAAAACACCTTTTTGCTAATGAGGAATTGGTTATGACAAATATTGATTTAACTCCATTTTACCGCTCTTTTATCGGCTTCGATCACCTGGCTAATTTAATGGATGCCGCTGCGCGCAATGAAAAGCAGCCAGCATACCCACCTTACAATATCGAAGTCACCGGTGAAGATCAGTACCGCATTACTATGGCTGTGGCCGGTTTTGATGAGCAGGAGCTGAGCATCGAAACTGAACACAATACTTTACTGGTTAAAGGCCAGAAAGCAGGAAAAGACGAAGGCCGCCGCTTTGTTCATCAAGGCATAGCGGAGCGAAACTTCGAGCGCAAGTTCCAACTATCCGACTACATTAAAGTAACCGGTGCCCATATGGCGCATGGTCTGTTGCATATTGAGCTGGTGCGGGAAGTGCCTGAAGCACTAAAGCCGCGTAAAATCAGCATTGGCAGCAGTGCAGCTCAGACCGGGGCGCAATTGTTAAATGCAGAGAAAGTCGCCTGAGGTTTAATTTCTTCCTAAAAAAAAGCCCTGAAGTATCAGGGCTTTTTTTTCTAATCTTTTGATCTGTCTAACTTAGCAGACTAACCAGCTCACTGGTTACCGCGTCAACTGCCTTGGTACCATCAATATGGTGATAGCGGGTGTTACCGGCTTCGGCCTCTGCACGATAGTAGCCAACTAAAGGTTCAGTTTGTTCATGATAGATAGCTAAGCGCTTACGCACGGTTTCTTCAACATCATCAGGTCTGATAACCAGCTCTTCGCCAGTAACGTCATCCTTACCTTCAGCTTTTGGCGGGTTATAGCGGATATGGTATACGCGGCCTGATGCAGGGTGAACACGACGCCCACTCATACGCTCAACGATTACTTCATCCGGTACGTCAAATTCAATAACGTGATCAATCACTATGCCTTTTTCTTTCATTGCATCAGCTTGCGGAATAGTGCGCGGAAAGCCGTCGAGCAAAAAGCCTTTGCTGCAATCAGGTTGGGCAATACGCTCTTTCACCAGTCCGATAATAATATCATCTGATACCAGCTGCCCGGCATCCATTACCTGCTTCGCAGCTAAACCAAGCTCGGTACCGGCTTTAATTGCAGCCCGCAGCATATCACCGGTAGAAATTTGTGGAATGCCATATTTACTCATCAGAAACTGAGCCTGAGTTCCTTTACCGGCACCCGGGGCACCCAACAAAATTATGCGCATAGCAACACCCTCATGTCTTGGGATTGATCCATTAATAATAAAGGCAGGATCTTTACACAATGTGATGCCTGAAACAAGAAATTTGTCTGTCAGCGTTAACTGGTCTGGCTATTTCACTGGTCTTTAGTCTTACAGCTATTAAAAGACAGCATTCACTGTAGTTTTTGCTGTCAAAGCAGTAAAAAACGCAGTTAAATACAACGGGAAGCCTTCTGTATATCGACTAAAGTTGTAAATCGTCATATGCAGTCCCTGACAGTATGCCATTCAGGGATTTCCAACTACATTAGCCAGATACATGCTTACCAGAACGATACTGTTGCGATTTTGTAGGCTTCAATATTTACCATCAGGCATGCCTAGGTAACCCCAAAGAGCATTATGACGGGCGTAGGCGATTGAACAGATTAAGAAAGTAAAACTGATAAAAAACAATAAACTGCAGTGATTGCCTTGAACTCAGGCACAGCAGAGCTGTGCCTGATTAAACAACTTACTTAGCCAGTGATAATAACAGGCCATTTAAACGTGCGACAAAACTTGCCGGATCCTTTAAGTTGCCGCGCTCCGCCAGTAGAGCCTGATCAAGCAAGACTTCAGCCCACTGTTTAAAGCGCTCTTCATCTTGCTCTTCTGCTACGTGTTTTACCAGCTGATGTTCAGGGTTAAGCTCAAAAATAGGCTTCACATCAGGTACTTTCTGCCCGACTGACTCCATCAGTTTGATCATCTGGGTACTCATATCAAACTCGTCAGTTACCACACAGGCCGGGCTCTCCGTTAAACGATGGCTGACCTTCACATCTTTCACCTGGTCGCCAAGCGCGGTTTTGAAACGGCTTATTACATCAGCAAACGCCTGCTCTGTCTCAGCCTGAGCTTTCTTCGTCTCTTCGTCGTCCAGCTTGGATAAATCCAGCCCACCTTTTGCCACAGAGCGTAGTTTTTTACCATCAAACTCGGACAGGTGCTGAACCAGCCATTCGTCGATACGATCAGATAACAGCAGTACCTCAAGACCTTTTTTCTTCAGAACTTCTAAGTGAGGGCTATGCTTCGCTGCAGCATAGCTGTCGGCGACGATGTAATAAATCTCTTCCTGCCCCTCTTTCATCCGGCTGACATAATCTGCCAGTGCAACATTTTGTGTACTGTCATCGTTATGGGTTGACGCAAAGCGCAGTAACGCCGCAACTTGCTCTTTGTTCGCCATATCTTCAGCCGGGCCTTCTTTCAGTACCTGGCCAAACTCATTCCAGAATGTCTGATATTGCTCACTGTCTTTACTCAGTTTCTCCAGCATTTTAAGCGCACGGCTGGTACAACCCTTACGCAATGCCTGAGTGACTTTAGTGTCCTGTAAAATTTCACGCGACACATTTAGAGGCAGGTCGCTTGAATCCAGTAACCCTTTGATAAAACGTAAATAACTAGGCATGAACTGTTCAGCATCGTCCATGATAAACACACGCTGCACATATAATTTCAGGCCATGCTGTGCATCACGGTTCCACATATCAAAAGGTGCTTTCTTCGGCACATACAACAAACTGGTGTAGTTATTGTTACCTTCAACCTTGTTGTGGCTCCAGCTTAGCGGCTCGCTCCAGTCGTGCGAGATGTGCTTATAAAACTCTTGATACTCTTCATCGCTGATATCAGACTTATCCCGGGTCCAAAGCGCAGTGGCCTTATTTACCGCCTGCCAGTGGCCAGGCACAGCAGCAATTTTCTCACCATCGGCGCCATCACGTTCAGGCTGCTCTTCCTGCCAAAGCTCTACCGGAATACTGATATGGTCAGAATATTTGGTAACGATACTTTCTACTTTCCAGCGGCTTAAAAACTCGTCTTCACCTTCACGCAGGTGCAACACGATGTCTGTACCACGGCTATCTTTACTGATAGGCGTAATGCTGTAATCGCCCTCACCGGCAGATTCCCATTCAATCGCTTCATTCGCCGCGGCGCCGGCTTTGCGGGTGCGCACCGTTACTTTATCAGCCACAATAAAGGCAGAGTAAAAACCCACACCAAACTGACCTATCAGCTTCGAGTCTTTACTTTGATCGCCAGATAATTGTGAGAAGAACTCTTTGGTACCTGATTTTGCAATGGTGCCCAGGTGGCTGATAACTTCATCCTGGGTCATACCAATACCGTTATCGCTAACCGTTAACGTACGGGCTTTTTCATCCAGGCTTATACGTACGCGCAGCTCGCCATCATCGCCGTACAAGCTGCCGTCAGACAGCGCCAGAAAGCGCAATTTGTCTGCAGCGTCAGAGGCATTCGATACCAGCTCGCGCAGGAAAATTTCTTTATTGGAATACAGTGAATGGATCATCAGCTGCAGCAGCTGTTTCACTTCGGCCTGAAAGCCGTGTGTTTGTTTCTGGCCGGCTGAAGTGGCTGTAGTATCACTCATTGTGCTAATCCTCGAACATCAAAGTTTGACTGTTTTACATCAGGCTGCATCATGCAGCCGAACACTGACAACTAATATGGGGAGAATTAACCGGATTTCAAGCAGGGTTTTAACAGTTTAAAACGCTTTGCGGCCACTAAAAGCATGCGACAGTGTGGTGCCATCGACAAATTCAAGCTCACCACCTACCGGAATGCCCTGAGCTATGCGCGATACTTTTACATTTTGCCGGTGACAAAGCTCGGCAATATAAAAGGCTGTGGCATCACCTTCCACCGTGGGGTTGGTTGCCAGGATCAGTTCCTGCACCTTGTTGTCTGCAAATAATTGCTGCAATTTGTCCAGGCCCAAATCCTGCGGGCCTATACCATCGAGTGGCGACAAATAGCCTTGTAATACAAAATAGCGGCCACTGAACTGACCGGTTTGCTCTATAGCCAGCTGATCTGCAGCTGAACCAACCACGCAGATAATACCATCTTCCGCCCTGGCAGGGTCTGCGCAAATAGAACACAGGTCTGTTTCACTGAACGTACGACACTGCTGACAATGGCCAACTTTAGTCATAGCAGCATTAAGCGCAGCGCCAAGCTGCAAACCACCTTCGCGGTTACGCTCAAGCAACGCAAATGCCATACGCTGGGCTGACTTTGGCCCCACGCCGGGTAAAACACGCAGGGCATCGATCAGTTGTTGTAACAGTGGCGTAAAACGGCTCATCAGAATGGCATTTTCATACCAGGAGGCAACTGCAAGCCGCCCGTCACTGCCGCCATCCTTTCTTTGCTGCTCTCATCCACGCGACGCACAGCGTCATTGATTGCCGCAGCTATTAAATCTTCCAGCATGTCTTTATCATCCTGCATCAGGCTATCATCAATGCTGACACGGCGTACATTGTGGTTACCCAGCATCGTCACCTTAACCAGACCCGCGCCAGCTTCACCTGTTACTTCCATAGCGGCGATTTCGGCCTGTACTTTCTGCATTTTTTCCTGCATGGCTTGCGCCTGCTTCATGATATTGCCCATACCGCCTTTAAACATAGCTCTATACCTGCTGTAAAATTAAGTTTGCCTGACAGCACTACTGTGCTGCACTTTAACGGCGACAAGATAATAACTTCGTCGCCAAATTACAAGTTGTGCGAATTAGCACATCAATTCACTGTGATGGTGTCAGTCAGCACTTGCGCATCAAACATTTGTTGTAACTGCAGTACTTTTTCATCCTGCTGCAACAGGCGGCTGACATAAACCAAGCGTTCCTGCACAATTTTCTGCTGAATAGACAACGGACTATCCGGTACTTCAGGTTGATAACTAATATTTATCTCAAGCGGCTGATTAAAACTTTGCTGCAGCACCTGTTGTAATTTAGTTCTGAATGCCGTGCTATCCAGGTGCTGCTGGCTCTGGGCCACCGTCAGGTTCAGTACATTACCGCTTAGCTGCATAGCGGCATTTAACAGAAACAGCCGGCTTAAACCGCCGGTATCCAGCGTCTCAACCCGGGCCGCCCAGGCATCAACCTGCGCAGCATGCCGGACAGAAAAGTTTTGTTCGTTAATGCTGCCATCAAACTGTTCCAGCTGAACCTGATGCGAAGTATCAGCACCGTATTGCATCTCCTGCTCATACTGCTGCCACAAGCCGTCTGTTGCCGCCATATCGTACTCTGGCATATCAACGTCATCCGCCGGATAACTATCCTGATCATAACTGGGTGTGCTGAGCGCTGTCGGCACGACCTCAACTGTCTGCGGCTTT
>CEVB01039089.1_pt1 | contig 9877 bp, 2 predicted proteins | sample 531381 | NCBI WGS metagenome assembly CEVB01 (sample SAMEA2622763, study PRJEB7988) | marine metagenome | biome: marine biome (ENVO:00000447); feature: surface water layer (ENVO:00002042); material: "saline water (ENVO:00002010), including plankton (ENVO:xxxxxxxx)" | depth 5 m | reverse complement strand
GGTTACGTTTTTTGAATCATCAGGATAAGGTGAAGGAGAGTGCGAGTGGTGCTGATGGTGGTCGTAGGTACAAGGAGCAGTTGGACAAGATTCATTGCGTGATTAGTAATTGATAAGTAATTAGGCTAATCAGTTTGCACTCAGATGTGGTATAAGGGGCGTGTTATCTCTTATGTGAATAATACAAAAGTGTTGGCTGCGTTGAGTAAACTAGTTTTTAAACTGCCTGTGGATGTTCCAAAATTAATGAAATTTTGAGATGCGGAAATTATCGCACCCGAGGGATTTTCATTTGAGTGAAACATATTTCCGTCAAATGTGGTATTGTGTGTGTCGTCTTGAATGTGAATAAGAATCCCTGAGAATGGTGCGATTTGTAACGCATCAAAGTGAGAGTTTGTTATGATATTGAATTTTTGTTTCATGGGTAAAACGAGTCCAAACTCCATTTGTTTTGAGACTGTTTGCAGCACCACTCCGTTTTTTTGCAGAGTGAAATTTGCTATATCGAAAATACAAGATAAATCAATTTTGATTTGAGATTCTTCGAAAAGGTTATGAGAACTGCTATGAAATTGATAGTTGTTTGTGGAAATCAGTAAATCGCAACGCCCGTGACCACCTAAGTTTATGATAATTTTATCTGAAAATCCAGGTGTGATTTCTTCGAATGTGATATCGCTGATGAAAGGCAAGTTACCATTAACAACGATTTGTTGTTCATTAGTTTGAGATCCATATCGGCTTTGCAGTGTTGTAGATACCAAAATAGCTTCCGGGTTCAGATTTGTGAATGTTTTTGAGATAGAATTATTTGTGAGTTCGAATTCGTGTTGCGTGACGAAATTTTCACCCTGTAAGAGTAAATGTATTTTAGCTCCGAGTACTTGGTCGTCCGAAACTGAGATTAGAACTTCAAGTTCACCAGGTGATGTTGATGCGAGAGCTACAGATAGATCGCCGATACTTTGGAGAGCTTGTTTAACTTTATCTGTGCTAAAGAATAGTTTATTTCCTTCTGCCAGGTCGTCAGTAGTTTTTTGCTGGAATTGTTGGTCGAAACGTTGTGAATTGAAGAAAAATGCATTTTGAGTTTCGACAATTTCAAGTGCATTTATGGATAATGAAGATGGTCTAGCGCCTATGTTTTCTGCCGTAATTCCTGTGTTTATGATATGGGATGAAGTTAGCGTTTGTGTGAGTGCTTGCTCTGTGAAATACAAGTTGTCTCCCTCTGGTAAATCACTTGACGATTTTGTTTGGAAAATAGAATTGAATCTTGATTCGAATGTTTCGTCTATTACATTTTTTACTCTTTCGTGTGTGAAATATGTATTCGTGTTGCCTTCTGCGAGGTTGTCGGTGGTGATGGTGTTTTCTTGTAGAACTGAAAGAACAGACTCACTGGAAACGTATTTTTTGTTTCCTTCTTGTACAAGATCCGTGGACAGATTGTTATTCACCTGTGAAAGGAATGAATTTGTAGTTAATAAGGAGCTTGACGAGTCGTTAAGTTCAGATACATCAATATTTAGTGACAATAAATTCTGTTTCGTGAGATAGAAGTTTGTTGTTCCTTGTGGCAGAGCATCTGTCGTGGCAATCGAAATTGCTTCAAGAACTCTATTTGCAGTGAAATACAAGTTTGAACCTTCTTTGATATCTGATGAGGATGATGTTGATAGGATTGCATGTACTCGATCATTTGTAAAATATTTGTTATTACTTCCTTCAATTAGGTCGTTTGTGGTTGCGATGGACAATGCGTCAAGAACACGTTCTTGAGTGAAATATTGGTTTACATTTCCTTCTGGTAATTTGTCAGCAGAGATTGTACTAAGGTGCGCGTCAATCGAATTTGAGAAACCATTGAGTTCATTTGGCTTTATGCCGGTGTTTATTATATTATTTTTACTGACGTATGGATGAGAAGCGTCTTCAGGTAAATCTGAAGTTGTTAGATGAGCAAGAACATCTTTGACATTTTGAGCTGTTGTGTATTTGTTTGAATTTCCTTGCACGATTTCATCTGATGTAATATTCATATCAGTCATTGCTTGTTTGCTTACGTACTTACGAGTGCTGGTTTCGTCAACTTGTGCAGTTGTGAGTTGATTAAGATTTTGATTGATTGATGATAGATTGTTTGAAAGAGAAAGGAATCCAAGACTCAGTGTTGTGTCCACTTCTTCTACTTTCAATGAGACGTCGAGTATTGAGCTTGTGTTTTTATTTATGCTAAGAGTGTTGTTGTTTATTAGTTGATTATTAACTTGGATTTGGTTCGAGTTGGTTGAAACCAAAGAAAATAAATGATTGATTTCATTTTGATTCAGGTTAATGTCTTGTGAGAGAGCGTTATGAGAAGTGCTTAAGGTGTTGTGCAGATCTGAATGAGAAGTGCTCAAGCTGTTTTGTAAAACGGAATGCGAATTGCTCAAAGTAGCGTGAGAAAGGCTAAGGCTGGCATGTAAACTCAATGTGTTATGATTTAGCAGCTGGTTGTTCGATTCGATTTGAATTGAGTTGCTTGATAGCAAAGAATGTAGATTGTTGATTTCATTTTGATTTAGGTGAATGTCTTGTGAGAGAGCGTTATGTGAGGTGCTCAAGTTATGTTGCAAATCAGAGTGTGATATGCTTAGCGTGCTATTTGTACTTAGAATTTCTAGATTTAGTGTGGAATTGACTTGATTGATTTTTGTTTCCAGTGTTAGTTGCGAAACAGAAATAGAATGTTGCAGTTGTTCTTCAACTTCGTGCTTTCTGGCTAAAGTATCATGGTCAAGAATATCTCCGACTGAAATATGCAATTCAAAAAACGCATCTCTTGAAACGTATCTTTTGCCAGGTGCTTCTGGCAGGTCGTTAGTGTTTAATGATGCTAGGCGCACTTGCACATTGTCTCTTGAGCAAAACAGATTTGTGTGTCCATCAACGAACGAATCTATCGACATTCCGGTTACTGTTTCCCTTACGCGTTCCAGTGACATATACAAGTTTGATTGACCCTCTGGCACGTTATCAGTTGTAATTTGTAGGTCCAAAAACGTGTCTAAATTTAGGAATCTGTTTGTCAATCCGTTTCCTATGTGATCTGCCGTGACGAATTTGAGTTCATGCAGAAGCCTAGAAAGAGTAAGAAATCCCTTAGTATTCGTTTCTGTAATGCTATCAACGGTGAGATTGCTCACTATATCATTTATAGTTTCATTAACTGCAAGCTGACATCTCTCGGGTGTGAAATATAGAGAAGTGCCTTCGAGTACATCATCTGTGGTAGTTACTGTTTCTGTTTCTTTGTGATAGAGGTTTTCTATGCCTTGAGGAATTTGATCTGTATCTATTTGTTGTAAGAGAAATTTGAATTCTTCAAGTTTCAGACTTATTCCAGTGAATTCTGGTGCAAATTTATTTTTCGCACCTTCTTGTAAATCATCAGTGCTTACTTCCGTACGAAGGTTTTCAGCAAATCTGCTAGTAAAGTTTGACCGGTCTTGTTGCAATTCGATTTCCAAATCATCATATTTTGTGTCGAGATTCGAGACACTGAGAATAATTTCTTTGACGGCAGCAACAGCATATGTGATGATTGAATGGTAGTCTAGCGAGAATGGTATCGTTTCTGTACCTGTGACTACAGCATGAGCTAGTGAATCGATTTGAGCTACGTCTTGTGCAATGAAACCAACGTCATCAAATGCCTCAGCCTGGTCCTGTCCTATAGACAAGACCATTTTGTATTTGAGTGGATTTAAAGAATTTAGAACTGAAATTCCGTCAGAAATGGGTATTTCATTCGATTTGAGACGATCGTCACTGAGAGTCGATGAAGATGTTTTTAGTGATGTTAAATTACTCTCTACTGCCGAAACACGATCATACAAAGGTTGATGCACACTAAGCGATCGCTCTGTGTTGAAAAACAAATGAGCGTTATTTTCGATAAGATTTTCAGTAGTGACTTGGAGAAAATTATTTTTCCACGAATCGATTCCATTTTTCCACGTTTGCAGAATTTCAAAGTTTTCTGTAATTTCTCCGTGAATTTCATTCAATTTTATGTTTGTCGCATCAATTTCTGATACTAGGGGTGGAAATTCTGAACGAATTTCGGTTATGGAATCTTTAGCATTGTCAGAAGCTGATATTAACTCGGTTAATGTATCCTTGTTGTTCATCTGAGAAGTTTCTAAATCTTGTAAGTGAGCTGATACGGACAAAAAAGCAACACTCGCGTTTTCCTGCAAGCTTTCTTGTTTTTCGACTAAACTGGAAATAACTAAATCCCCATTACTTAGTTGTGTCTTAAACTCTGCGATTTTTGTGTTTAATGGTGTGAGTGAGCGTTCACAAATGCTAATAGCTGAATCAACAAGTGGTTCGCAAACAGATAAACACCGTTCATAATTAAAATATAAATTTGTTGTGGATTCTGCTATCAATGATGTATTTAAATTTTGTAAATTTTGTACATTTTGTTGTAATGATTCTTGCAATCTTTCATCGACTGAGTTGAGGTTTGCCTGAAGGGAGAGGATTTCTGCATCTAATCGAAGTTGAATCGAAGGAACGTTGAGATTTTCCACTGTCGTACTGAGAACTGACTTTTCCTGTGTCAACCTGGAATTTAAGTCATTGATATCTTGTGTTATTGGTGTCAAATTATTATGAACGATTTCAACTATATCACCAACTGATAGCTTGCTATACGTATCACCATCTAAAATTTCATCCAAAGTCAAATGCTGGATTCTATTTTGAATTTCGGTCCGTACCTTACTTGACTTATATGTCGATTCGCCTTCAAGCAGAATGTCACAACTCGTTTTTTTCAATAGGTCTGTGACCAGTGTATCAGAGAAGAATTTGTTGTTACTCCCTTCTGAAATGTCATCAGTAGATTTCGGTATTTCTCTGAATATTTTTTCATCAACCTGTTCGTGAGAAATGAGTTTTCTGTTTTCTCCATCTGAAATTTGATCCAGTGATTTTTCGGAAAACCAGTTTTCTAGTACGGGAAGTAACTCGGTTTGTGTTGGTGGAATTTCCATTTTTTCACGTACTTGTTGAACGATAGCACTGACTGAAATAAACCCAGAATGCTCGAAGACTCTTTCATCAGTGTAATACAAGTTTGATGTTCCTTCGGTGATTGCATCAGTGGAAAGCGTTTGAATAGTATTTTGTATTTGTTCTTGTCGAGCGTTTGTTTCTTGCTGGGACTGTTGTAAAGAAAGCTTAATATTTGTGATATCATAGTTTACGCTCAAAAAATCGTCGGTGCATCCCAATTCGATCGTCTCAATTTTTTGGGCGAATGAACTCAAATTTTCTTCAAGAACCTGTTTTGTACGTTCTGCTGTAAAGTACAAACGCCCTGGTGACTCTCGTACAACGCTTGTAGTTATAATTTCATTGTTTTCTATTGTTTCAAGGAGTGTGCTTTCAGATAGATATTTATTGTTGGCACCTGGTTTTACGTCATCTGTTGAAATATTAGAAATTTCACCGTCAAAATAGGACTTAAAAATGTTGGAATTAAATTGCTCAAATTCAGTACAAGGAAGCAATTCGCTTATATGTGAGGGAATTTGTTGTCTTATGCTATCAAGTTCTTGTGATCGCGTTTGCTGACTAATTCTTTCATTTTCTAATGTCTCATTGCCTTTTTTTAAGTCATCTGTTGTCATGTTCGAAAACGACTCTTTGAAGCGTAAGTCGTTGTAAAATAAATTGAAAATACCTTCGTGTAAATCATCACTCGTACACGGATTTTTAGTTTCATTGGGTATAGCAGCAGTAGTGGTAATTTCCCGCGTGGAATTATTGTCAACAATTACCCCTCTTGCTCCTATGTACTCATAAAAAGAAACAAAAAGAGTCGTATTGACTGACAATGTTGAATCACTGAAAATAACGTGATTGTTTAACACATAAAAGTCGTTTTCGGTGATTTCTATTACATTTTCCTCGTTTCTTAGTGTTTCAACCACGTAACCAAATTGTTTACATGAATCTTTTAATTCATCACAAGCGAACACATAGGCTAAACCTTCCTGCTTCTCGTAGAAATTTACCGGACGTAAAGGTAGCCTGATTCGCGCTCGAACCACACCATCGTCAGATGAAGTTTCTCTACCATTGCTGTCAAAAATATTGTTGTTTAGATTTATTTGAATTCGACCACCGCGTACAAGCGCCGGGAGATTAAATGGGAGTTTGTCCGTCATAATAGAGTGAGCAGGAATGAGCTCTGGAGAAGCATCATTTTCCTCATACCATGGCAACTTGTTATCGAAACCTACTCTGCCTAATTTGTTTTTGAACAAAAAATCTAATTTATCGATTCTAGTAGTAATGGTACTCATTCTATAATTAACCGAGAAAAAAATGACTTGATTAACGTCTTCGTAGATTTCGAGGAGGCGATTGCAACCTGCGTGGAGTTTTCTGCTTGACCCTGGTCTGCTTGTTGTTCAATAAAGATTGCAGTCTGACTATTTGTTTTTCCAACTCTGCAAGACGGTTTTCTTGGTTGTTCTGCTGCTTGTTCTGCTTGCGCTTGCTCATGATTTTATTCTTATTCGGCAACCCTGGTTTAATTTTTGTTTTCCGTTCAGATAAAGATAAACCAGATACTTCTCCAGCGAATGGTTGGTAGGGCGGCAAATTGTTGTTTACAGATTCAAGTACTTCTAATCTTTTTACTCTATTTTCCAGTTGTGTAAGACGAGATTGTAAGTTCTCGACTACACCGCGCAATGGAGTAAGTGACCTTATGTTTCCCATGCTGTGTTCTAGTCGGTTCATGAGTGATATATAAATATATTTAAAATTGTTATGCGGATAGAAAACTTTTTTTATGTCCGCGGTCGTGGACGGTTTTTGTCCTCGTCAATGTATGGATCTGGATATTAACAATGGTTGATATGCGTGCGAACTTTAGTAAAAAAATTATTTATTAAATGTATCGCGATTGATGTCGGGGGAAATCCACGAAGCCCCTATTGTACATGGTGTTATCTCTTGTTCGTCTTTGCATGTTGAAACACTAGGCATGAACATATCTGCATCTGGAATGGATGCGTCTATTCATGAGAGCGGAAACCTTGTGGAAAATCGAGCATTTAGCACTGCAATCCAAAATGTAAAACCTGATGAATTTCGCTTCCGTTTAACTGGCGACTTTGAGTCTAATGGAGGTTATAATTATTCAAGTGATGAGATTAACACATTTACGTCAAACCCAAGTTCTTTACACACTTTTAATGATGGATTCGGAATTACGATTCCAGTGAGTGGTTTATATTCATCCACGTTCATGTTCAATGCAAATTCTAGCAGTAACGAGAAAATAATAGCACTTGATGTCGGTCAATATCTGGAAATGACCGATCCGCATGATTTTCAGGCAAACAGTTCGTTTTCTATTGACTTCGAGTGGAAGGGGACTAATTTTGACACTTCGAGTGGTGATATGACATCGAACCGTGTTGCACTCATCAGCACTAGTGTGAGTGACGGCAAATATTTTGGTGTCTACGCATTGAAATTCAATGAAAACAATTACACTTTAATTGGCGAATGTTCCGATGGCATAAATGTTATGACGCTCGACCTTGGTAACTGGGCAAGGAATACTTGGTATAAGATTTTAGTCTCCTGGTCGTCACCCCAAGATACAATATCAGTGCAAATAGAAAATTCTAGATTTCAGATGTCAGCACCCTTTGGTAGTGTATCTCAGCGCCCATTTTATTTCGGATACGATTCCAGTACGACTGGCGGGGGCTTCAAGTACAAGTACGTGAGGTTTCACCAGGATGTTCTGAACGCTAGCGAGTTCGCAAATTTAGCACCTGTGACAACAGAGGATTCTGATGGATTCCGTTGTGAGATTGTGTATTCGGGAGGTACTTCAGCAACGCCAACTATCGCAAAGCATGGTGCGTTAGTTTCTCAGATCTCATCAACAACCGGTGAAGTGTTAATTTCCTTAACGATTGGCCCTCCAAATGGAACTAGACGCGTTATCCGGCAGATTTCGCTCGTCCCTGGTAGCATGAAACGTGATGACTTATTGAGTGAAACATTTATTGCTGCCCCAGGGGAAGTTTTGCGGTACACATCAACACAACCTATTCTTACTAGGGAATTAAGTGTGACTGGGCTGAAATTCGATGCTATGAAGATTCCAATTATTCAACTGAATTGGCAAAGTCGCACACATGAACGCGGGGTCACATTTACAGACGCGGGAGTGACCGCCATCGAGATCGATGAATCTGGTACTGAGACAGATGTGACTTCGAGTCTCACAAAAACTGCCGATCCATCAACTGAAACTGTGGGTGAAAAATTTGTGACGTATACACTGGTTTCTTCTGATGGAATCTCAACAGTTAAAGCTACAAAAAGAATAAATGTCATCGATACTTCTATTCCTGTCATTACATTGACAGGCCCGGCAATTGTCGAGCACACGCATGACGGAAGTGGATCCAGTTACATTGATCAAGGTGCAACAGCACTGGATGGCTCTACTGATTTGACTAGTTTGATTCAGGTGAATAATTCAGTGTTATCCGAAGTTGAGGGTTCGTACACCGTGACATACAATGTTATGGACGCACGTGGGAATCGTGCGATTGAAGTGAGTCGCACAGTGAATGTGACCGTGGTCAACCTGGCCCCTCCAGTTACACTGGCACCCCCTGAAGAATCGAATGACGTTGCTAGCGTTAGCAATGTTGTGACTGCACAAGTCGTAGCAGACGGGAACGTAGAAGACTATGGACCAGAAGAAATTGCCGGTCTAGAATCAACAATGGCCGGAATTGCCGGAGTTGATCCGAGTAATGTCACAGCTACGATCACTTCGGGATCCGTTATTGTTGATTATGTCATTGTGACAGATTCACCTGAAGTCAGAGACACGGTCAGGGCTACTGTGCAAACAGTTTTAGAGACGCCAGCCTCTGCCTCCAGTGCCCTGGGGTTGGTGGTGACTCAAGCACCGACAGTTACACTGGCTTCAAACACGATCAGGGTGGAAGCTGGCGCGACCTGGACAGATCCCGGAGGCGCACAAGAAATCGAGGGTGTCATTCTGTCAGAAAACGTGTACTTTGGGTGGGCGCCCACAACGACCTCGGAAACTGGCACTCTGAACGCCTCCGAACTCAAAATAGAACAAAATGGGGTAGATATTGTGGCAGACACCCCCATTGAATACAAGGTGGATCCACCTTATGTGGTGGATAATTCGTTGAGTTACTGGTATCTCCACAAGCAGCCAATGGTCTACCGTAAGACGGAGGCCACCCTGGACGGATCGCAGCTCATAGCCAAGCAGAGCTTCGCGTCCTGGCCTAAGGACGGGTACATTGTGTCTGCGGCCGACCCAGCTGGCCCGTGGACGATTCGAGGCGGCTGGTTCGATCAGTCTGGTTCTGACCTTCAAGACGTGCTTTTAACCACAACGCACGAGACGGATGACGACGGGTGGCGCAAGGTCACCGAGTGCCCAAAGGGTGAATTCATAAACAACCCGTTCAGTGGCACCACACAGAGTGACACCCTTCTGGTCGAGGTGCCGATCGCGGCCATGTCGGATGTGGGTGAGTACGGAAGGGACGTGGAACTGAAGGTGGTGGTCACTCACAACAACGGCAATGAATACGAGGTGCGATACAAGAACTGGATGCTAAACAACGTGTTTGATTATACCGAAGTGCCGCAGCACGTCTATTTTGGATGGGCCCCGACTTTTACATCAAACAATAGTTACTGGGAACCATTCCAGATTAAAATCATGCAAAATGGTGTGGACATAGTGGATAATGAAACTATCCACTACATACTGCAGCCCGCT
>CEVB01080318.1_pt1 | contig 9893 bp, 2 predicted proteins | sample 531381 | NCBI WGS metagenome assembly CEVB01 (sample SAMEA2622763, study PRJEB7988) | marine metagenome | biome: marine biome (ENVO:00000447); feature: surface water layer (ENVO:00002042); material: "saline water (ENVO:00002010), including plankton (ENVO:xxxxxxxx)" | depth 5 m | reverse complement strand
ATTTGAAAATGCTTCTGCCATCTTTCTTTAAGTGTTATGAGTATTTATTAAATTAACCGCCAAGAGCGATTACGAGACCAATCGATGCACCAGTCTGAACTGTGACCGTTGCGATTCCTGAAGATAAATCAACGGTGTTCAGTCCGTTCGATGATTTAAAATCAATCATCGTAGCAGCAGTTCCGACGAAAGAACCCTCAGAACCAACACCAATTTGACCATCACCGACAAATGTTGTTGCAGTGATGACACCAGCAACATTCAATCCGTCTTGAATAAAGACATAATCATTAAATGTAGAGAAACCTACAAATGTAGAAAATCCACTAACATTTAGATTATCAAGTTCAGTGTGACCATCAATGTCAACATCATTACTAAAATCTACTGCAGAGGTAAATGTGGATAAACCAACTACAGATAAAGTGTCAGTAACCGTGAGATTCTGAATCGAGGCATCATCAAGAGTAATATCATCAAGGTTGATATCACCTGTGACACGCATGTCACCTTGAACATAAAGTGCGGTCTGCCCAGTTGAAACTGAGGATCGCACATCCAAAAGAAAAGCAGGAACCGATGTTCCAACACCAACCATATTGGTGGTGTCATTTACATAAAAAACACTACCCGAAGTTCCTACTTGGAGACCTTGGGTAGCAGTGGTGAATCCGCTAGCTTTTATATCGGTAGCACCGATTCCACCTCTTACATCGAGAGTGAATGCTGGTTGCGTTGAAGCAATACCAACATTTTTGGTAGAGGCATTTGCCAGAATGACATCTGTTGCAACCTCTAAACCATTCTTGACAACAAAATTCTTATTGACTGCCATTCGGGTTCACTCTCCCCCGCTTATTTTTTATTATTTATACTAGGAGAAGTCTGGAACACCTGGAGGAAGAATCCAGAAATCAACTCCACCCTTCCATCCGTAAGTTGTGGGAGTAAAGAAAGGAACTGAAGATCCTCCATAGAATCCATAACCATATGCACTTGACGGTGACCAGGACAGAATTGAATAGTCAGATCCATAACCACTCATACCATCATTACTGGTTTCATCCCAAGCAAGAGCAAGTAACTCATATGCATAGTTACTGTCTACCCAACCAGTAAGACTATCTCTGAGGGTTAATGCATTACCGTTCATCATCTTATAAATGTTCTTCTCAGTTGCATTGACAATTTTGACGGTGCTATTGTTTTGAGTAGCTGTCAATCTATAATCTTGAGTGCCATCTCTTGCAAGGTCAAGGAATTCCTGCCATCTTGCATCATCAATACATGCATTATCATTATAGTTGACAATCTCTGTAGTTTTGGTCAGAGTTCTTGGATCTCGATTATCCTGTGTTGAAAGAATGAGAATTCTACCTTCTTCGTCAATAAAGAAATTACCAACAGAAAGTTTGATGTTGATTCTTGCATTGCCTTGAGTTTCACCTAATGTGCTTTTAACAACGGTTACAGATCCATCAGTGTATCCCGTGCCTCCTCCACCTCCACTGGAATTTCCAGCTGTCCCACCCGCTGCACCATTACCACCGTTTCCACCATCACTACCACTCCTAGTTCCACCAGTTTGAATAATGTTATATCCAGATTTATATCCTCTTGATATAGATGCACTATCTAATATTTCAGTACCATCAGGAGTTCTAAATTTAATAGTTCCTAAGTCCTCACAAGGTTCTTTTCCTTGTTCTCTCCAATAAACACCTCTAGCGCATGGAATTGTTCTTCCGGCTTCAGTATCACCTCTTGCCACTGTATCTGGAGTTACTGGAACCACTGTATCCCTATATCTTGATCCAATTATTCCATTTGAGGGAAGAGTCCCTGCAGGTATAGCAGCCGCACCTTCACCAGCACCTCTATTGTGACCATCTTCACCAGCAATACCGATACCACCACCAAAACCACCTCTTCCATAATGTCCTCCCCATCCACCTTCACCAACACATGCAATTAAAGTTCCTTTTCTGTAAAGGAATGGTGCATTAACTGAAGTGAATAATCCAGCAAGAATATACTCCTCACCTTTTTTCATGGTAAATCTGATCTTTGAATATCCACCTCCTCCACCTTCAGAACCAGAAGTCCATCTAAAGTTTTCAACCGCGTTAGTACCCCCCGGATCATCAAATCCTACACCCTTTCCACCATACATATCCATTTCAACTTCAAGATCTTTCTCTCCTGCATATAAACAGACAACATTGCCGGGATGAGTATCATATGAAATACTTAATGATCCATTACTTAAATCACTTGAGGATAAGGTTGCAGTACCATCACTGTAATTATATTGCTCAATATTCATAATATTTCTAGCGCCAAGAACATAGTAACTTACACTCTTAGAAAAAACAGGAGATTGTTGAACACCAGTTGCGGTAAGTTTGCAACGAATAACTCCATTAATTGATGCGTCAGAAGTGATTGTTAATTTTTCAGTTTGAGCTCCAGTTACAGTAAAGTTTGCACTTTTTGCTGCATTTACAATTTCTATTCTAAATTGACCCTCACCGGCAACTCTTGCTTGTTGTTTGCGATCATAATCAGCACCTCCTGTACTCGACTGTGCATTATCAACAAGATCTGGATCAGAAAAACCAGAACCACCTCCACCACCATATGGTCCAGGAGAGTAGTTGCTATCTGCCCTTCCTGCTCCTCCACCATAATATCCACCACCACCAGCACCACCATTATTGTTGTTGGCTCCACCATTATTAAAACCGCCAAAGAATTTTTTCCCAGTCATGTACCGATATTGGGTTCCATATGTTCCCTGACCATCTCTTGTATCATAAAATCCCAAACCACCTTGCTCTTGATTTCCACCACTATCAGTGCTCCAGGGTGCAGCATTATCGACCGCATCTAATCCTCCACCATTACCCCCTGGTCTGTAGTCTCCTTTTGCGGCTGATCCACCTCCACCAGCAATAAGGATTGCATTTTCATGTGTTACCTCATCTTTAAACAATCCAGTAAATCCACCTCCCGATTTTGCACCACCTCCGGTTGATTTTCCTCCTGCACCATGCCTTAACTCTGGTTCAAAGTTATCAGTGCCAACTTTTCCAATAACAAGTTTATATGTTTGATCTTTTAAGAAAGTAAATGGTCCTTGCATGATCCCACCTTTACCTGCAGAACCACCGGTACGAGCATTTGGTGCGCCATCTGCACCAAAGGCAAATACAATTGTTTCAATATCAGAATTGGGAACAATTGTGTAAATTTCTCCAGTTACAAAATCATCATAGGATGATAACTCTGATGCATTAACCACAAAAGGAGTTTCTGATCCTCTAGTGATGGTAAATTTTCCAGAACCAGAACCAAAACCCTCAATACTTTGATTTTCTCCATCTGATAAATCATTTTCATTTAATTGCCACTGATAATTTACTGAACCATCCCCTGGAGTTGTCTTACCGGAAACTGAAAATTCAAGAGGATTGTTAACAGCAATTAACCCACTTGATGGTTGAGAGGTAACTTCAATTATAGGTAATATCGTTACAATAGCACTTTGAGATTGCAATGGATCATTAATTGCATTTGCAGTCGATCTTGCAGATCCAACAGTAACTGCAGTTCCTACTGGTTGAGAATATGCCGTTGGTACAAAATCTGCAGTAAAATAAACTTCCTTACCACTATCGGCAGCGACTAAAGAATTAAAGGTGATTGTCGATCCAAACCCAGTGGCAGTGCTAAATCCAAGAATTGTTGCCCTACTAGTATCATCAACGTTAATATCTTGTACTTCAGTTCCATCCAAATACCATTTGAATACAATGGATGCACCAATACCAATTCCAGAATCCATGGTGCCACCAGCTCCGGCAGTGGCAGTTGCAATACCAGTGAAAGTTGCAAACCCAATAACCTCTACTTGATCCTGGGGATCAGTAACGATCCCCACTTTTGGTCCGTTAAGAAACAGGGATGTTGGAATCCCTCTAAAATTGATATTCTCCATTATGCGAAGTTTTGACCTCCTACAACACCATACAGACCAGAGGATGTAACATCATCACCATCAAATGTTTTGAACGAATAGATGTCTGCCCTATCTGCCGTCGTCGTAACGATTGGTAAGACTCCACCACCAGGCCAATAAACTGGAATTGATGTTCCACCGCTGTTCTTAAATGTATCTATACCAACAGAACGACCACCAGTTGAGTCTTGAAGAATCTTAACTGTGAATGAAGTTGATCCTGAAGGAACATTAGTTAGAACGAATCCATCAATGTCATCGGATGCAGTAATCGTAAATGATTGTGCCGCAGAAAGATCTAGTGTGACCTCATTAGCAGAGATTGATGGAGATGCAACTGCTTCGGAGTAAGTCTTAAATTTAGTGTGTCCACTAACATCAAGCATTGCAGTTGGTTGTGTAGAACCAATACCAACAGATCCAAATCCAACCTGCGTAGTGATGATTGTTCCTGCAGCACCTACATTCAGTGTGGTCGCAGTAATAACACCTGCAGTGATCTGACCAGAAGAGTTTTGAATATCAAAGTTACCAACAACTGTACTGAATCCGGCAACCGTCAGATCATTTACAGTAGCAATGCCAGCAAACTTAGCTTCAGAGAAGACGTGCATGGAAGTTCCAGAAGAACCGACTGCACCAACTGTCAAATTGACATTATCAAGTGGTCTGGTGGTTCCGATACCAACATTCAGAGCACCAATCGGAGAAATACCTGTGCCAATACCAGAAGGAACTGCTGTAAACAGTGAATCATTTGAAAGATTCGTCAGACCCGAACCATCTCCAGTAAATGCTGTTGCAACAATAGATCCACTAAATCTAGATTCACCAACAACACGAAGTTTGAATCCATTTGCAGTTGAACCAATACCCACGCCATCATTATCTGCACATACAAGAGATGTGCCAGATCCAACCTTTAATGCACATTCACCAGGACTTGTAGTTGCAATACCAACCTGATCAAAGGTTACAACATTAGCATCCTTAGAGAGACTTACATTACCAACACGTCTCCATGCGTTTTCTGCAGTATAGACCCAACCAAGGTATCCACCTTCATTTGGATTGCTAAAGTATTCAACGTCACCAGGATTACCTGCCAAAGATGGTGTTGCAATACCAACAGTGTATTTTCTAGATACAGTTGCATCGCCTTGAATAAAGATGCTATTGGATTCTACACCTTTAGACGAATTAACTGTAAGTTTGTTATTAACAATTAGTGGTCCGTTAAATTTGGAGATAACTTTATTATCTGGACCACCCTCAACTGTGATTGAACGACTTGCAACCAATTCAACAGGAGTAATAACATTCAGGTTTGGAAGTTCTGCAATGTCCTCACCCTCAACACTTTGTACCGGTGTATCAAAAATTTCTTCTCTACCAGTGATTGTACTGAGACGCTTATTACCAGAATATGAAATACCTCTATCATTCATTCCGGTGTAGAAGTTGATTCCACCTTCTCTTTTAACTGATTGAGATAACAGTTCCTCATCAGTGCTAATCGCACGATCCTGCTTATCTGGAAATGCGGTAGAGTAGTTACCAGGGCCAAATCCAACATATTCAAAGGTGTGACCAGAAGCACGAATAATAGAGTGTCTTCTAAGTTCAACCGGTTCGACTCTAACTCTTCTAATAACAGAATTGATTGTATGAGAAGTTGCTTTTGATCCAAGAATGCCACGGAAGACATAAACTGGGTTTGATCCTGTAGTGGTTGTCTTAACTCTCATCAATTCATCATCAACCATCAGATAATCACCGATGTTGACATCAAGATCCCCAATATTTTGTAGAGAAATTTGATCAGTAGATGCGTTCGCAATTCCAGATGATATAGTTGTAGTAATTCCAGCATAAGTTGGAGTCATTCTACCTGAGAGATTTTCATCTTCAACGGTGATGTTGCCATTGTTTGAAGAGAAACCCTCTGGTAATCCAAAAATAGTTCCAGTTGCAGTTGGAGCTAATGTGCTGACACCAAGTTGTGCTTCAAAAGATGTAAGTGAATTGACTTTAGTGACAACAAAGGATCCGTTATATTGACTTTGCTCAGCACCAGCGATTCTTACCGCTCTATCAACTGATAGTCCGTGTCTATTATGTGTGGTGATCGTAGCAATGCCCGCTGCACCAGCATATGTAAAGGTATTAACTCTAATTGCTTCACCGGTTACATAGAAATATGCATCAGATGTTAGTGTAACACCGACACCTGTAACTGAATTGGATATTCTACTTGAAGAAATAGACGATGCTGCAGCGACTGTAACTGTTGTTGCAGATCCAATTTGAACATCAGTAATTCTATAAAGTTGGTTATAGTCATTATATGTGTCGGATTTGACTCCAACAATTTTCATTGTGTCACCAATGTTATTATAAATTTTGCTGACTTCAACAACTGCTTGAGTGAATCCCGTAGTTGTTGCAACACCAACAACATTCATCGTATTACCAATACCGTATGCAGAACCACCATCCATCACCTTGACAGAAGTGATTGTTCCACTACCATCAACAGTCAGTTTTGCTGTTGCGTGTTTTCCAGTGGTAGATGATCCGATAGAAACTAACTGTGCATTATAAACATCTCCAGCAGTTCCAGATCCATAACCAGCACCACCATCAACAATAGAGAGTTGAGTGACTCTGTTCAGACCATGATCATACTCGGTATGAATAGTGTGAGCAGCACCAGTTACAGAGAAAACATCAGTAATACCAACGCCAATGGCTTTGTCATCATTAAATTTGTCAAGTGTTTCTCTTGTAATACTACTTCTTGGATCATTTGTATCAACCAATCCAATTAAATTAGATGCTGCGAAACAAGATGCTGCCTCTGGGTCAGAAACAGGATTATCTCTGCTGGTTTGTGGGAAGAGTTCTTTTACTGGTTGGGAATATTTGTCTCCAGTAAATGGTGCTACAGTTGGACTGTTTGATGCATTAAGAACACTAACATAATAGATACCATCTTGCTCCCCATTAATATACTTCTGAGCTTCTGCTAATCTATAAACATAATATGTGTCGTTATATTTCTTACGTTTAAAGAATGGAAGATCAATGGTTCTATTGTCCACATCATTATTAAATGTTCCAGGATCAGTTGCTAAACCAACAGTAAAACTCTTTGCACTAGAAATACCAGTGACAGAGAATCGTCTGTTAAATCCACTGTCCTGAGCACCAGACGTATTATTTGTGCTGGTAATATTATTGATTTCAACTTGAGATCCAACTTTGAGATCATGTGGAAGTTCTGTGTTAATTGTTGCACTACTTCCACTCCAACTAGCTCCAGAAATAAATCTGAAGTTTCTTTGTTGGTTTATGTTTGTGATTGAACCACTACCAAAATATGTTTGAATCTCACCATCGGTTGATGCGATTGACGTATTAGATTCCTGGATAATGAATCCCTCGGTGGGAGGTCTTGCTACAGCACCAGAATTTGCCGGGATGACATATCTCATTCTGTAAGTCTTATCAAGACCAGATCTTACGTCAGATCTTCTCTTAATGAAGGTTCTTGGTGTTGCCTCTCCAAGAGCAGTTGTTCCAAGACTTACAATTGTTGGATAAATGCTATTTTCGGTGGTTGCTGTTGCAACTTTAATATACCATTGAGAATTTGTAGAGTCATATTGAATTGGGTGACCAATATCACCAGAGTTTTTATCAGATACTCTACTTACAACCTTAAGTGATCCACCCTTTTCATTAATCGTAAGAGCTGATCCATTAATCGCATCATTAAGAGTTTTTGCAAGTTTGATGTTCGTATTAGTTGTGATTCCAGATCCAGTTGTAATTGCAAAAGCAACTATATTGGGAGTCAATCCATCAGGTAACTGTCCAGTGTCACTCAGAACCCGAACAGATTCTCCATTCAAGAAATTATGTGCCCCAGTAAAGGTAATAACATTTGCATTACCGCCATCACTATAAGTGCCAACGCTATTGATTCCAGCAATACTTCTCTTTACGTCAAATGATTTCTCAGAACTAGATACAGGATTTTCTGTATCATCTGGCATTACGACACGCGCAGAATATTCAGTTACAATACCTTCTTGAGAAATCAGAACTCTTAGTTGATCATTGGTTTTTGCACCAACTCGGAATCCCTCAAGTACGTTTTCGGGAGGAGCATCAACGTTTGTCTGCTCATAAAGATAAAGGTTTCCCGTTGATCCGACTCCAGCAACTCTGTCTGTATTGGTGACATCAATAGATTCAAATTCAATGGAGGTCTCTGCAAGTGGAACGTGCTTAGGTGGAATAATATGAGTAATGTATCCTTGATTATCTTGGGAGAATGCATCAGTTCTAAATCCAACAGAGGTCAGAGCATTTGCACCAAAGTTAGAGTTAGAGTTGGTCAGTGAAATGTCACCACCATTCTCAGTTACAAAGTGCTCAGAGAATCCAATCGCAAAAATAGAAACTGCCTGAATAAAGGAGTTGTTCGATACTTTTACGTGGAAGTTTCTATATGATGGTTTATATCTTGCCTTAGAACTAGTGCTGATTGTTTCATTACCAGCCACTGTATTATCATCGTAATTTCCAGTTGGCGGTGAATCCTCATTATATTTGACAAAGGCATTATCATCTTTTTGTAGTCCAATACCTGTGAACTGTGCAACAACCATGGATTTGAATCCAGTGGCTTTATTGCCATCCGCCTCCATACCACACATACCAAAGACGGATCTCAGAGAGACGTTAAAGATATAAGGAGATGCCGAGGTAACAGTATCAGATGATAGTGATAAAGTTGAACCGGTTACGGTTGGTAGCGGGTTCGTTGGTGCATTTTGTACTTGATACTTAATTTGAGTGCTAGATGGTTTTTCTGAGACAACGAATTGTCCGTTATAACCAGATGCCGACAAACCTTCAATGCGGAAAGGTGTATCAACATCAAGTCCTGATACTGCAGATGATGTTGTGACTGTGATAATATTGGTTGCTGTAGTTCCATCACCAGATTTAATACTGGAAATACCTACGCTTTGACCCGTTGATCCAACAATACGATATTCATCAACTTTAGGTTGAATATCAAGTCCAGAAGATGGATAATCTGGTTCGATTGGGCGTCCAGATGACTGTCCATATACAAGACCAACTTTCTCATAATACATATCCAGATCAGTTCTGGTTGTTGAGTAAGTTAAGAAGGCATCATTGATGTTTACTGGATTTACACCATCTGCATATTCAAAACATGCGAGTTTGTGGTGTGAGAAGTTAGGTACAAAAGTATTTGATGTGTAATCTTTATATACGACTCCGTTTGGATCCCCATCAAACACGGAGAACTGCCAAATATAACACGCACCAGTTACTCTAAAGAGTGCAGTTCTTGCAATATTATCATTTTGTGGGTCGGGAACATATTTTGGGCGAATCTTAGTCTTTCTGAGGTCAAGACCAACAATCGATGTTCCTCTTGGAAGAATTACACCACCATGTATACTATTAAGCTTATAGAGTTCATTATTTGGTGATGCCAGGTCTAAATTAGATGTTAAATCTAAAGGTGGAAGATCATTAGAGGTTGATCCATCTCGTAATCTATAATTATTTGACCCATCTGGTATGAATCCAGGTCTGTTATCTACAAGGTGATCGCCTGGATATAGTAAGATTGTGGTATTTCCAAATCTATCATTATTAAGTCCTCTCTGATAGGAAAACCTTGCAGATTCAATCAATGCACGTTGAATCGTCTTGAATGGACGAGTCAGTGAATTACCCTGGTTTTCAATACTATCGGTGGCGTCTAAACTATTAGGATCAACATAAAGAATAGTACCGCGAGTAGATTTTAAAAAATTAT
>CEVB01061616.1_pt1 | contig 9926 bp, 6 predicted proteins | sample 531381 | NCBI WGS metagenome assembly CEVB01 (sample SAMEA2622763, study PRJEB7988) | marine metagenome | biome: marine biome (ENVO:00000447); feature: surface water layer (ENVO:00002042); material: "saline water (ENVO:00002010), including plankton (ENVO:xxxxxxxx)" | depth 5 m | reverse complement strand
TTGATTGGTTTTGGAACCTAATAGACAAATGCGTAGAGAGATCGCTACAGAAACAATCAAACAAATTATTTGAGAAAAGCAATGAAAACATGGAAGAAAACAGTTAAAGAGTATTACAGGTTTCATAAGATGGGTAGAAATGATTTTACCTACAGAAAATATTTTGATCCTATACTAGAAAACAAAGATATAAACACCATATCCAAACAAGATATAGCAAAAATTAAGTCTGGCATTAAAGGTAAGCCAAGCACAGTCAATAGATACTTAAGTTATTTTAGAGCAATACTTATGTATGCTTACGAAGAATTAGGATGGTTGGACTCCAAGCCTATAATCAAAAGAGTAAAAGAACAGCCCATGAAGACTAAGTATTTTACTCTGGAACAAATCAAGAGGCTCTACAAGGTTTTACCCGACCACTTAAAAGATCCTTTTGAGTTTTCCCTCCTAACTGGGGTAAGGATGTCCAACTGTCTTAATCTTAAATGGAGCAATATACACAAAAATCAGATTGCCATAGATGCAACAGAAACTAAAAATGGTAGACCTTTGTGTGTGCCTTTGAACAAAAGGTGCTTAGAGCTCCTACAATCAATTAATAATACTAGCCCTTATGTTTTTACCTATGCGGGCAGAAAGATCAACAGAGCGTCTAATACAGGCTGGTATAACGCATTAGATAAAGCTGGACTGAAAGGGTATCGCTGGCATGATATAAGACATACCTGGGCTACCCATCATGTGATGAATGGAACCCCCTTACATACACTTCAACATTTAGGTGGGTGGTCCGACTTTAATATAGTTAATAGGTATGCACACCTATCGGAAGATTATTTGAGTGAAGCTTGTGAGAATAGTAATACTTTGATATCTTAGGCTTGATATTCATATCAATCCTCAGCGGGGCTTTGATTGCAGTTTCCTCAAAAATAGTTTTTACAGGTCCCGCTTTTTAATATTTTGGTAAATGCTGTCTAGCTATCTTATTAAATCTTTGCTGCACCATATTTCTTTCTTCTTCTATTTGAGCAATGATGTCGAAGTATCTTGCTTCATCAGTTTTTCTTAACTTCTCTGCAAGCTTTTCTCTATCTCTTAGTTTGGTAAGTTGTTTCTCAGTAGCCTTAAGTCGTGCTTCCATTTTTAAATAGATGGGTTTGAAATCTTTTCTATCAATAAAGTCCTGAAGTGCTTTCTTGTCGCCTGCCTCTCTATAAGACTTATAACTTGTAACCACTCCTAATTCTGGCTTATTCGGTGCTCCAACTAAAAACTCTTTGTGTTTGTAATATTCTTGAGCATCAGTGTAGTTTTCAGGTTCAGCTGTAACAATTCTTAAAAAAGGTATTTCATTTAAAGTAAGCTCCCTATTTTTACCCTGAGAAATATCTATACCTTTAGCTATCAAACCATCGGGTCCTACTGCTCTCATAGTAGTTGTGTAAAGACCACCAAGATAACTCTCCATATAATACTTTAATGTATCTGGGCTAATGTTTACATCTCCAGCATCTGCTTCACCACCCCCAAATCCTTTATTAATCATTTGTGTAAACTCTCTATAAAACTCTTCTGTGTTTCTTAGTTTAGTAGAAGATCTTGGCATTTTGCTGCCATAAAATTGTTCTTTATATACAGGTGCCCCTGTCCATTTTTGATTTCTTTGCACATCGTATATAGGTTTTAAAAATGATGGAACAGCAGTTCCAAAGTAATCAACTCCTTCTTTGTTATAACCAACACCTACAGGAGAAAAAGAACCAACTCCAACTCCAGCTAAATCTTTAGCTATCTCCACTGGTGATGTTCTGTCATACCCAGCTATTTCACTGGTTCCAAGCTCAACACCCATTCTACCCATGTTAAAGAACATATTGTATCCATAAGGAAGTGGTATAGCTAAAGCTACTGGTTTTCCATTTGCCTCATACTTGCCTGATTCTTTGTTGTATTTTGGTAGCCCTCTTGCTCTTTCGACTCCAGGCAGCATAACAATTAAAAATCTTTCTTTTTCATGTCTAGGTATTTTGTCAATAAATAATTTACCATCCTCGTCTTCACCTGAAACCATAGTGTTGTATAACTCAATCATAGCTCCAAGACCTACAGCTCCAGTCATAACTGCTGACTTCGCTCTTGATATTTTTTGAAACCTAACACCGAACTTGCTATCTTTGTCAAAACGAAATGGCACCATGCCTCTGAAGAAGTTAACGGATCCTTGCACTGAAGCGTTGGCGAAAACATAGAATGAGTTTACTAAAGGTCCAAGCCTGCCAGTTCTGTTAAAGTTAATTGTAAGGTTTTTAGCAAGTGCAGCAGCATCTCTAAAATCAACATCAGATGCTTCATTTACACCGCCCTTTTCTTGCACATAAGCTTTGAAGACAGCAAACCTAGCAGCGTTTTCTACAGCATTGTTAAGATTTTCTACAAATCCTAGGGTTGATCTAAATATTTGCCTTGGGCTTGTAACTAAACCATCGTGAGCCCTTGAAAGTATTCGCATTTCCTTTTCTATTTGGTCTACATCTTTAGCATTTATATATCCTGTTTGCCCACCGTACTTTCTAAAGGCATCAAAAAGCTCAAATGCTTCAGGATCTTTTCTTTTAAGTGATCCTGTTATATATCCTTGTCTTAGCTCATCTAAAACTTTTATCATTTTTTTGGGTGATAAAGCTCCAGACAACTTCATGCCCATAGCTCTGCCCATTTCTTTTTCTGCAAGCAGGTTAAAGTATCCAGTCTGATAGTCCCTAAAAAAGTTACCAACTACAAACTCTGGGGCAAGAGATGTGTATAAAGATGAAAGTAAGCCAGTTATGCCACGGAAGAATCCTAAAAGATGTCCTATGTTTTGGTTGCCCCAGTGATGTAAGCCCTCTGCTAGTCTTGCATCTTTGATAACAAGAAACTGTGTCTTGCCACCTTCTTTGAATGGTATTAACGCTTCTTCACCATTATGTCTCTGTGGCTTTTCAAACTTTTTAGCACCTCTAACTTTCCATATTTTGTCATCAGGAAATGCTCTTATTAAAGATGCTAACTCTTTGTTGATTGCATTTCTTTCCCCGAGAACCACAGCCTGCTGTCTTCTAATTACAGCCTGTTCAAACGGGGATCCTGACTCTGTAGTTCTACCTTTTGCCTCTGGCACAACAGGTCCATACAAACTCCTGCCTCCACCAGATGACTCTGGCTTACTGCCTTCTATTGTATTTACAGCAAAACCAACTAACGGCACATAATATTTAAAGGTAGAATCCCAGTCGGCAATAGTTTCTTCTGAAACCAAGTCTTGCTCTTGATATATTTTTCTAGTCTCTGCTTGATAAGACTCAAGCATTTTAAAAGCCTCAAGAAGATTTTTGCCTTTTTCAGTGGTTGCTTTTACTTTATTAGTTTTAACATCGTAAGCAACACCAAACTCTTTAAGGTTTTGCACAGCTGTCTCTGTGTTTATCCCTGATCCAGAATCTTTATATTTTTCTAATACATTTTTCCTTTTAGTTATTTTGCCTTTTAAGACTGCTTGTTTTTTCTTATCTTCTTCTACAGCAAGTTCTGCCTCAAGCTCAGGTATTTCTTTCTCATATTTTTTATTTATATGTGCATTTCTTTCTGGAGCATGAAGGTTTTTAAGAAAAGTATTAAACTCTTCAAGTTTTACCTTTGCTGACTTTAAAAACTTAAGGAGCACATCTGTTTCTTCCACGGCTGCGTCAAGACCATACTTAACTTTGCCATGAAAGGTATCAGTTGACTTAATAATATCTAAGTCTTTTATATTATCTGGTAAATAAGGTTTAAGTTTTTCAGAAAAATATTTAAGCCTGTCTAGCTTATCTACTGCAAGCTCTTGGAATGTAGAAAATGCTTGGAATAAAATTGAACCATCTTGCTCTGTAAGGAGGCTTGCTACCTCTGGGACTGTAATTGTTTCAGAAAGATCTGGTAGGGGTCTGCTTTCAACAGCTACTTCTTGACTACTTCGATTCCTTGTTTCTTCAAATAACTTACCAAGTTCTTGTATATTTGCTCTTCGTTCATTCCTGGCTTGATCTGAATACCTTCCATCTTGTTTGAGTTTTTGGATTCCTTGTTCTGTTGTTGTTTCATTAAACTCTCCTAAATCAAAGATAGCTTCTTGTTGTGAAGCCTCTGCTGTATATAGTGCATCTTCTATTGTATCAAAAACTACTGTTGCGTCTAGATAATATTTGCCATTGTCTTGGTTCAACCACCCGCCTGCAAAAACAGGTTTGTCTATCTGTTTCGCAAGATCAGCCACATTTTTTGCAAACTGCCTAGCAACATCTTCATCCATCTTGTTTTGATCTAACACTATTTCTAGTGCTTTCACGGGTGCGACTGCAAAACCACTGGTAGGAGATTCTAGTGTTATTGGATCAACAGTAAACCCTTCTGGGTTTTGTTTTATAAAATCTAGTAGAGCAGTAGAATTTAATCTTGGTACTTCAGGTCCAAGGTTGTCCCTGTCGGATTGTTGGCTCTGTTCTGCCACTCCAGTTGCGGTGCCCCCGTCTCTATCGACTCGTCTAGCTTCTGGATCAGTTCTTCCTCCGAAAGATAGTGTAGGACCTCTGCTGGCACGGGATGATTGAAGAGCTCGTAATACTTCCTGATTTTTTGCTGTAAAGCTGTCAGCTGAAATGGCATTGTTTAATCTCTCTATAAGTTTAAATGTTTCTGGAGCTGCGTCTCTCAAGAAATCTCTATTAGTATAATATAAACTATACATTTGTGCGAAAACTTCTGTTTTAAAGTAATCTTGCATACCTTTAGTCATTGCTTCGCCCAGAGGGCTTTTACCGTTATAAGCTACATATTCGTTTAGTGGATAGCCTAGAAATCTTCCATCAAAAAAATCCATTTGAGCAGACCTGTTATAAATATCTAGTGCTTCTCGCATTACTACACCGCCATTACCTTCAGCTAAGTTACCAACAGAATCAAAGTTGGCATCAAGATCTGTTATGTCTGGTAAATCAAATAAAGGTGATGTTGGTGTTGCTGGTGTAAACTCTGTAAAGTTTGCTGCCCTTAAACCATTACGAATACCGAAATTAATTCTACCCATGCCAAAGTCTATATGGTGTGCAAGCTCATGTGAGAATGTTTGTCTAAGTGCAGCTTTTGCTCCAAGTTTTGTTTCGTAGTCTGCTGTTTTCAAACCACCATAAGGATTAAGAAGGATGCTTTGTGTAAGTGGAGAATACTGACCTAAAGGCTGCACTGACTTGTTAAGCTTTTTGCCATTAGCCCCTATGAAGCGTAGGTCTGTAAATATATCTAAAGGCAAATCTGTGTTTAGTAGATCAACTGTAGCTTTTGTTAAATTTTCAGATTCATCTAAAGTCATATCTCTTTGAGTGTCCATATAAAGATAAAACTCTCTTTGTCTTTTTTGTGGCAAGTCTTTTAAAACACCGTCATGGAATCTTCTTGGAAATATAATTCTATTTCTTACAATATCTAACTCGTCTTGGTTGTATTCATCTTTGCTATTTAATGCAGATTCTTGAGGCATTGTTTCTTGATCTTTTTGGTCTACTACAGTTTGCTTATACTCAAGACTGTCAAATTGAATATCTTCACCCCTGAGTAAAGTTTTTCCTGTTTTTATAACCTTTGCTACATCTTCATTGTTTGTAAATCTGTTGCCTAAAGGATCTTCAAAAGAGTAGTTTTTCACTTCTTCAGGAAACTTCTCATTAACCTGATTTACTATGCCTTCTTTCTTCTCAATATCTATTACGCCCTGAACAGGATCAGTTATTCTAATAAAGTTTGTATTTACAAAAGACTCTGCTATTAATTCATCAGCCGTTACCCCTTTGTTGTAGTTCGGGTCAAGCATTTTCACAGTCGCTTTATCTATTGCCTCATAATTTAAACTAGAATTATTTACTAAAGTATTAAAGTTATTTACAAATGTTTCTATTCCAGGATCATCCTTATTTGCTCTAATGTAGTCTCTTACTTCTTGAGAATAAATTACTTCCCCTGTGCTTCTAACAGAAGATATAGATCCTGAAGCAATTAATGATGCTAGAAAAGAATGACCCGCTATATCTTGCAAAACTTGACCTGGAGTTGGTCCATCGTATAAAGGATTGTTTACATTATCTAGTGCAGTTTTAAGATCAGATTGCAGGTCAAAAAAAGCAGTATTAACTTCTTGCAATACTCCATTAAGAACCTCAGTGCTGGTGTCAGCAGCTACATTTATAAAACCATCCTTTAATATTTCTGATACTTTGCCTTTTGAAAGCGGTCTTAGATATCTATACACTGGCAGTGCTTCAGTACCAACCTCAAGCAGACCCTGTATGTTTCCATATGCTAACGCATCTTCGTGGCTTAACCCCTGCTGTCTAGCCTCTGTATAGCTAATAGCTTGTGTTTGTATCCCAAAGTAACCTAGTGTTGCTGCTGTAGTTGGGGCAGTAAGTCTGCCACCTGATAAAGTATTTATACCCATGGCAGCTGTAATAACAGCCATAGATTCTAAACCACTAGATACAGTTCTTCCATACTCACCCAATTCAGCATCATCCTGTCTTCTTTTAATTTGTTTATTGAGATCATTGGTAATTTTAAATGTGTCTTTTCTGAGTTGTGCTATTTCTTCCTTATCTTTCCTTTTTTCTTCTTCTGACATATTTGCATATCGTCTTGCTAAAAATGCTTGCCCAAAATCATCATATGTACCATCTGGTAACATCATTGGAGTTTCACCTGATATTTGTTTTTGTATTTTTTCAGCTTGCTGAAGTTTTATGCTTTCAAAAGTTTGTTTAGCACGATCTGCTAAATTTGCGGGAACAGTTGATGCAGAATCAAGAGTGTATTTCCAAGTATCCCAAAAAGCATCTGGGTATCTTTGATTTGCTTCGTAGTTATATCCAGCTATAGGTTTGGCTACGATGTCTATAACACCCTCAGCAATACCTAATGGATTTATGTTTGCAGGTCCGATACCAACTGGTATGTCTCCCATGCCTCGCAAGGGATTTTCAAAATCAAACTCAAAAGGCTCTTGTTCTTGTTCTTGCTGTTGTTGTTCTTCTTCTTCTTCTAGCTCAGGGAGTGAAATGCCAGCAAGGGGGTCTCTAAAGTCAAACTCTGTAGCCACACTATCTTCCTCTGTTTAGTTTTTCAAGATATGCGGTCATGTAACTTAAATATACTTCATCAGTAATAGTATCGAAGCTTCCTACACCATAAATACTTTCGTATCTTTCTGCTGCTCCCTCTTTGATCTGTTCAAAGCTTTCTCCCTCTAGAAGCCTTAGTTGTGCATCAAGCTCTTCTTTTTTAGTATCGAACCTGAAGTTTTCACCCTTATAAAAGTAGAAAGGCTTTCTGCCTCCCATGTCTTCTACTTCCTCAAATATATTGTAAGCGTCTGCAACTAGACCATATATTTTTGCTATGTTTGCATATTTTTCTACCATTCTGTCTTGTAAGCCATCTATTGTCATTCCATCTATAAGTGCGTATTCAAACTCACCCTCAAGCTCTCCAGGGACTTGCTCAATAAAATCGCTGGCAATATCGTTTTCGTTTAAATAGTAGACCTCTAAAAAAGCACTTTCAGGATTACCTATAAGGCTTGCTGCTGACTCTTCTCTTGCTTTATTAGCAGCAGTCATAACTGTGCCTATATGTTTTTCACCCCTTTCTTTAAGGTCAAAGTGAGTATTTACCATTTTTTCGACTTTATCAGGATCGCCTTTATAATTAGTGGCACCCTTGCCAGCTTCTATTATGGTTTCCATTACTGCTGGATTGTTAATAGCAAACATCATAAATTCTTTTTCAGCTGATACTCTATCAACGATGTCAGCCACTGAAACTACTTTTGCATCTGTTGATGTTCTATCTTCTTTTATCTCACTCAAAGACCTAGCGTTATCTGGTAAATAAGAAAAAACCTCTGTAGCTTCATCTGAGCCCTCGAACTTCACATTAAAAGTTCCGCCTACCAAGGTGTTAGCAGATTGTGGTATGGCATCAAATGTACCATTTAGAGCAACACTTTCTATAATTCCCTTTCTGCCATCAGCAGCAACAAATGTTTTGCCTTTATAGACATTAAGAGGTTCTTTGAATATGTTTGTTAAAACATCAGCATCATTAGCAGCGATAGACTCAAGATCACCTGCTTCTAGTTTTGGTGCAATTCTCTCCCAACCCCTGACATAATCTGGATCTCCATATTTGGTAAAATCATAAACACCTGTTTCTTTCAAAACTATTAGCTCTTCTTCTAGAATACTAGCAGCCACAGTTGAGTTAATTTTTCCTGATGAAAGTCTTCTATTTATATTTATAACTTTTGCTAGGGCATCTTTTGCGTCTTGGTCCTCAATAGCGGCTAAGGTGCTATCAAGCTCTGCTTTTGCTTTTTGATTATTAATATCTGCTGTATCAAGGTCTAAATCAAGCCTATCTAAATTTAAAGCATCTGCTTTAGCTTTAGAGATAAGTTCTATTTGTGCATATGATCTGTTTTCGGGTGGTATTGCTTCAAGCTCTGCTGGCGTAGTTTGTTGTAGTTTTAGTCTTTCTTCATTGAAATCTATGGTGGATTGGTAGCTTTCTCTTCTTAGCTGATCTGTCTCTAGCTGAGACTCTGTAAGTTTGTCTTTTCTTTCTTTGTCAACCAAAGACATATAGTAATTAAAACCATCTTTAAATCCTGAAGAAAAACTCATTAATCAAATATCTTCTTGAGAAGATATCCTCCTGCTATAGCCAGCAATACATACGGTGCTGCTGCTGCCATACCAGCCATCATGCCAGCAGATGCTGCTCCACCAGCTGCTGCACCACCAGCTGCGGCTGCACCTGCACCTTTTGCTGCTGCACCTGCTGCGGCTCCCTCAGCTGCTGCCTTAGCTCCAAATTTTATTCCACCAGTTAAGACTTGGGCACCAACTATACCTCCAGCAGTACCTAAAACATTCATTTCAGCAGCTCTCTTTTGAGCCTTGAGTTGTCGATTAATTGTATCTGTTTGTGTTTCAAGCTGTGCTGCTCTGGTCAAACCAGCAAGAGCTTGTCTTTTTTGCTCTCTACCAACTCCTAATAATCCGCCTAGTCCTTTAGCCACCTAACGCACTCCTTTGTGTCATAGCACTTCCTAAGCCACCTGAAAGAATTTGATTTCTTCTTTCTGATGCTCTCATTCGTGCAAAATTTCTTGCTGCTACTAACGAAGAAGCCTCTGTTCTTTGAAAGTCAGCTTGAGTTTCTGGTCTTAAAGATACACCAAAACCAGCCTGTCGTCTCATTTCCTGACCTCTAGTGTTAGCAAACTGTCTAGCTACAGCACCTTGAGCTCTATCAATCTCTTCTTGCTGCAACTCCCCAAAGCCTGTAGTCATTTGTCTAATTAAGTCTTGCTCTACTGGGAAAAATCTATTTAGATAATCTTGAAACTCAGCCTCATACAAATCAGCAAGCGTATCTTGAGCTGCTTGGTCTCCCTGTCTAAATGGATTGACATAAAGATTGCCGCCAAACTGACCAAAATTGCCAGCCATATTTCCATTATTATTGCCAAAGTTTCCACCTATACCCATGTCTTGTGGTCCAAAAATAGGTAATCCTCCAGTATAAAATGCCATTACAACAATGCCCCTACAACTTGTGAGCCAATGATAAGAACATATAATCCCCAAATCATAGACTCTAATCTAACAAATCTTTTTGAGCCAGAATCTAAACGGGCTTCAATGTTTTTATAACGAAGAGCACATATTTCTTCGTGTTGATCTATTCTTGTTCTAGCTGCTTCTGTTGTCATTAATCATCCTTCTTAGGTGGGGGTGTCGTGGGGCTGCCTTGATTTTGTGTGTAGAAACCATAGCCTAATCCAGCAGCAG
>CEVB01004403.1_pt1 | contig 9932 bp, 13 predicted proteins | sample 531381 | NCBI WGS metagenome assembly CEVB01 (sample SAMEA2622763, study PRJEB7988) | marine metagenome | biome: marine biome (ENVO:00000447); feature: surface water layer (ENVO:00002042); material: "saline water (ENVO:00002010), including plankton (ENVO:xxxxxxxx)" | depth 5 m | reverse complement strand
AATTTTCTTTTTGATTTATTTTTGTAAGCCGATACAAAATTTCTAATTAATAATGCATCTTCATAATAATTATCCTCAGCCATAGGTACTTTTATCATCTCTCCAACCTGTAATTCCTCTATGTTTATAGGGTATTTTTTAGGTCTGCCTGTACGTTTAGGCAACGGAATATCTTTTTCTATCTGATAACTCATTTATAATCCCTCACATAATTATGATATTATATAATAAATCATAGGTTGATAATATGCAACTTGTGTATTAGTATTTATAAATGGCTAGTGGTGATGACAGTAAATTAATCAGAGCAATTTTTAAACAAGCAGTAAGAGATATTGCCAGTAAAGATTTGAATAAATCCACTGATGCCATGCAATATTTAAAGAGTGAGGACTTTCTAGATTTATGCGACAGTTTAAAGATCAATCATCAAGGTGCGGTGAAATCAATCATGGCACTAACTAATTATCCATTAATTTCAAGAAAGAAATTAGCCAACAATATTGCAAGGGAGATAGATACTTTAGTGTAGTAGTTACTTACTACATTTACTAAGTGTTTATTTTAAAGGAGGTTACTACTTACTAGTAAGTTATTATAATAATTTAGCGGAGAAAATTATGGATGTCAACACAGCGGTAGAGTCGTCTACCTATTCCCTTAGCTTGGGACAACACAAAATCGCCTGTCCACTTTGTCAAGATACCCGATCAAAACATAAAAGGGATAAACCCTTATCAGTCAATATAGAAAGCGAAAAGATTATTTACAACTGCCATCACTGCGGTGAGAACGGAATCGTGCCAAAGAAAACTCAAACAAGACTAAGAGCAGTCAAGCCAACACCAAAGCCTGTCACTAAAATAGATGAGCCTGTCAATGATTTGAGAAGCGTTGGCGCTTTATTTCTTAAAAGCAGAAAGATAAGTCCAGAGGTAGCTTTGTCTTACGGCACAGCGATTGGCGGATCAGGTGCAAATAAATATAAACCAGTCATAGGTTTTGTCTACCGCACAGCAGAAGGGGATATTGAAGCTATCAAATATAGAGATGCCGAAGATAAAAGATTCTGGTGGGATGGCAATGCAACTAGGTTGTGGGGCACAAATGTCAAAGATAGAAAGCTACCCGATTTAGAAAACACCATTGTAATTACCGAAGGAGAGTTAGATGCCTTAGCAATCAAGACAGCCTTCCATGATTATATGAACGTAGAAGTTTATTCTGTACCAAATGGTGCGCCATCAAAGATTACTAACAATAAAGTCGATGCATCAGAGGACGGTAGATTTAAATACGTTTGGGAAGACAGGCAAAAGTTTGAGGGTGTAGAAAAGATTATACTGGCAACAGATAATGATGTGTCTGGTGATGTGTTAGCTGACGAATTATCTAGACGATTAAATAAAGCAAGGTGCTATCGTGTGGATTTCCAAGGCGAGAAAGATGCTAATGATTTGCTAATAGCAAAAGGCAAGTATGATTTAAAGCAGTCGATACTTAATGCAGAGCCGATACCATTACATGGATTAAACTCTATTGATCATTACTCAGAGGACTTCCAATCTCTGTACGAGAAAGGTATGCCTACTGGAGTTTCAACAGGTTTTGCTTCTGTGGATAAGCTGTTTACTCTTAGCACAGGAAATTTATTTGTCGTAACAGGATATCCCGGGGATGGCAAGTCAGCTTTTATTGACCAGTTAATAGTCAATGTAGCTAGCAACAATGGTTGGAAGACTTGTTTCTGTAGTTTTGAAAAGCCACCTCATCTTCATGCAGTACAGATAGCACAAATACTTACAGGCAAACCCTTCTTTAAAGGCGTTAACACGCGAATGACACAAGAAGAAAAGGACTATGCAGAGTCATGGATTAAAGATCATATCTTGTTTCAAGACTATATGGATGGCGATATACCTACGATTGAAAGCATCTTGGAGAAGGGGGCGAATGCGGTACAGAGAGTCGGTGCAAGGATTCTAGTCATCGATCCGTTTAACTTTATTCAGACTGACACTAAGTATGCGTTAGAAACAGACATGGTATCTGACATGCTTACTAAAGTTCAGTTGTTTGCAAAGCAACATGATGTCTTAGTATTTTTTGTAAGTCATCCGACCAAGCCACAAATTAGGGATGGCAAAAAGAATGTATGCACAGGAGTCGACATAGCTAAATCAATGGCATGGTTTTCTAAAGCAGACACAGGGATTACAGTTTACAGAGGAGATGATGGAGTTCAGATTCATAACTGGAAAGCAAGATGGGGTTGGCAAGGTTCTCTTGGCAATGTTACGATGCAGTTCAATCCAGTTAACGGAAGGTATCGAGAGATAGCTAAAGTAGAAGATGACTTTGATTGGGAAATCTAAACTTAAGATAAACGAAATAGGTAATGCCTATCTTCATTCAAAGCAGAGGGTAGGCATTTCAAAGGTTGAAGATACTAATATTGCTAGAGCAATAGTGTATGATCAGCACATCATAGATAGTCTTTATCTCAGTAACAAACTAAACGAAAGCGAACACAATGCTTGTGATAAATACCTAGGTCTCATTGCAACTAGCGGTGCGTTTTTGCAAAGCTCAGCAGGAGCTGTTGATAAAATATTTACTGGTCAATCTTTTCCTTCTACGCCTCGTTCTATTGTTCTCATCAAAGTTCAAAGAGAATTAAAAAAAGAATGCGGAGAACAAATAGAAAGAAAGTTCTGGAGAATAATGGTTGATTCACCTAAAGAATTAGATGATATAGATATACAAGTGGTGAAGACCTCGGCTAAAACTTTACTAAACTACTGGTATATTAGTCTTGGTGAAAGCCCTGTTGTGATGTTCCAACAAGCCCTTGAAGACCGACCTTGACATCAGATGGCAGTTCCGCAGTCGTTGGAACGTCACTAATTTTTTCTAACCAATCTGGTTTTTTTACTTCAACTTCTATGCCCAACCTTTCTGCTTCGTTGTGAATTAAATGTATGATTTGTTTAGTAACTGATCTGCTTTCTTTTTTAGCAAGATCATTTGCCAACTGATAAGTTTCTTCTGAACATCTAATGTATAGATTTTTCATCCTCATATTCCTCTATGTGTATGGTGTCTTCAACCTTACCAACTGCAACTGATTCATTTCCCAACTGCCAAAACTTACCTGTCTGCAATCTTTCTAATGCGTGTGCTAAGTAATGCTCATTGCCAATCAACACAGGGTCAGTCAATAAAGTGATCGCATAAGCCATAGCTTTTCGTTCAGTATCAAACAACCAAACCTTGTGTTGCCATTCACCTTGAGAGTTATACTTATCTCTAAGATCAAGCACAAACGTATGTCTTATTACTGCGTACATAGATTTATTATATAGCTTAATGCAAGCCTTGTGAAATCTTTAGTCGAACATCAATAAAAAAGGGAGCAACTTGCGTTACTCCCTTTGCGGAGGTGTCAACCAAATGGAATCGTCAACACAATAATTATACGTTATAGATTGCATAGTGCAAGAAAAAAACTACATATAGTGTATTAATTATTTAGCCACCACAATATGTTGTGCTTTTGCCGCGAGTTAAAAAAAATATTTACTGGTCAACAGTCGTTTACCACAGGTATTAAAAACACAGGTGTAGGTAGAGCAACTTTTAATAGATAAAAAAAAGGGATGACTATTGCCATCCCGAAGGGGGTATCACGAATGAATAACTAATCGTGATTAAATTATATATTAAACCTCAATAAGTTCAACTTCCTCTATCGACACTTCTCTGTGGACAACCTCACAGTTATCTTGCCCTGTCCAATAGAATAAGTATCGACCATCTGTCTGCTGATACTCCTCGAGTGCTCTTATTGTCTCTTCAACTTTTTGTTCTGCTTGCTCAGCGTTTTCTGCATCAACTTCCACAGTAAAAGAATCTGTGGTGATCATTCCAACTTTAAACTTTTTAATTCCCATTTGTGTGTCCTCCCTGCTGTAAAAAAAATATTTATTGACCCGTTAATAATCCTTCCTCAATGAATTCTTTGTCTGCCAAGCAATCTTGACATACCAAAGTCGAGCCATCGTCAAAGGTGTCTCGATAACCTCGGCTATCGAAAACACCGTACACATCTCCCGTTGTCCAGAGATCGTCATCTTTATCAACGATCTCCTCGCATCGATCACACCAGTTCTGCTCTCTCATCGGTACGCTTCTTCAGCATCAAGGTAGATGTGTTTACCAAAAGGTAAGTTCTCTGCCATGCGCTTGATGTAATAGTCATCAGTAAAGAATCGCTCATCAGTAATCGCCCAATAGACTGGCAAGTCTGGTTGCAATTCTGCATTCACATCGCCATGACCATCCGTAAAATAGATTAGTGCCTGTATCTCATGTGCATTATCGGTGTAGTCATTGAGTAAATTCATGACTGGATCAAACTCTGTGTAATAACCACCGCGCAACTTGAACTCGATCTCATCGCCACAGCTTAGATCAAAGACATCCCACCATTCACCATCACTATTTTTTCTAACGATGTGATCACAGTAACAGACCATTACTTTGTCTAGCCCTAATTCCTCAGCAATAACTCTGGTTTCTTTCGCCATGTAGTCAGCTTCCTTCTGACTGACTGACACACTTGAATCCATAGCGATAGCTAACACACCGCCATCAACACTATGCGTGGGCGATGGCATGTGAACACCTCTCCAAGAATGCTTTCTATTAGGCTTAGACCATGTGTAATCATCAGCTATATTTGACTTCATATCATCGCCAATCACCTCAGACCATTTGATGGTAGATTTTCTAGCTATATCTGACATAACACCTATTAAGGCATTCCCTTCACCGTTGCCATGTGATCGCTCTAGCTTCTCGCCCATAACGACATCTTGTCTGAGTGCGCTAGCCATTTCTTCTAACTCCTCGCCATTAAACTCTCTGCCATCGTCATGTTTAGGCATAATGATTTCGCCTTGCGAGTCTGGAAGATTGTCATACTTTGATGGCGGAGGAGTGTTCTGTGTGCCATCCTCAGAAGAATATTTACCAGTCGATTGTTGTTCATCTTCTGTGCCGTCATCAGAGTCGGAGTCATTCCCAGATTGATCGCTGTTGCTCTCATCATTCTGTTCTTTATCTTGATCCAACTCATCATCCAAGATGGAGTAAACTTTCTCAGCACCCATACCTTTAAATCGCGCGTCATACAATCCACCTTCGGGCAACTTCATTCCAAGTACATCTAGAATATACATATTGATCACATAGTCACACGCGATATTCCAAAGTTTATGATTGCGTTTACCGATCCTTAAATGATGCTCAAAGATAACGTGACAACCCTCATGAAATAAAACACCCTGTATCGCTTCGGATAATAAATCTTTCACAAATTCTGGATTGTAATAAATCTTACGACCATCTGTTGCCATAGTCGGCTTAGTCTCATCTTCGACAATCTCTAAAGGTAAGAGTATTGATGCCATGCCAACTTGATCGCGCATGAGGGCGGTTCTCGCCTTTATTACCATTTCTTTAGGGGTAAGGTTAGTCATTCTTTAACCCTCCTAATTTAGCAAGGAAATCGCCTTTGAGAGGATCAATTGCACTCTTCAAATCTGTTGAGACTTCCTCGCGTTTACTGGCTGACTCATCGCTATCCTGTCTGAGCGAATCGACAGAATCTATCTTCGCCATGATGCCCACTAATTTTTGATGTGCATCTTTGACCGATGAAATATCACCAAGTATATCTTTATTGAAATTAGGCAGTACAGAAATAGCCTGTCTGAGTTTCTCAAAGGATGAATCCTTAAAGAATCCACCTTGTTTATCTTTAGGATCGTACTGACCCACCTTATCAGCGATGTGAGAGACTTGTTCAACTAGTGAGTCAATGATCGCCTTACTCGCTGAGAGTGCGTTAGATTGAATCCTGTTGGTTACATCGCTCTCTATCTTTGCCCTTGCGGATGCTGACACCTTTAATCTGATATCAGATGAGTAATTAGGGATCATGTTAGTCTCAAATTCAAAACGGAACTTCTCTCTAATGTAATCACTATCTGGGTAATCTAAAGGATCAAATGCATCGCCTAATAATACTTTGGCTTGTTTAATCCTATCTGGATAAAACTCAAGAAACTCATCAACCTCCTTTTCAAAGTCTCGCTTAGACTGGCTCATCTGAGCAATCAGATTGTCCAGATTTGAGTTAGGGCATAACCTCCACCCAGATACTACCATCCCTTCATCATCTGAGGAGTTATCATTCCAAGGCAATGTATTAGGATAGTAAAACTCATTCCTTACTTTGTTGATAATCCTACGAAAGTATTTGGAGTGCTCTTTACCCACCAGATATTTCTGCACGTTTAATAAGTCAGATTGTGCTGACACATCATCAGCCAACTGTGAACGTAGGTCTTTATCAGATTTGATGCCACTCCAAAACTTAGTGGTGAATCTCACCAGTGTTGCTGTCTCATGTAATGTAGATTTTTCCATTTATTTTTTCCTCCTAAAAAATATTATTGACCAATCAATATTCGATGTGCTGATTATTGATCTTGAATCCAGAGTAGGCTGACGAATCTTTTAACTCTGGTCTTCTCGCCACGCATTGACGCACAAAGAATATCGAGAACTCTGGCGTATCCATTCCACTAACAAATGCTAGTGCATTTTCAAAATATCTGTGGATCAATTCATTGGATGCGGTTTCTATCTTATCCATCAGAGCAATACAGGTGGCATAACATACACCGCCCTTTGTAGGTACTTGCGCTTCAACACCGTTAACAATGTCTGACAGATTAGGAACGTCATCCATAAGCATTATAAAGTTAGCAAACTCAGTAGCTTGTAACTCGCCAACTGAAGACACAGCCATTTCTCTCCACATATCTTTAGGCAGTCCAGTTTTTAGAATGTCACTCAGCCTAGTCCATGATCTTGGGTTAGCTTGCGCTCCATCAGACTTAGCATCAAAGATATTGAGAGCCTGTGGTTGAAATGACAGATAACCCATAACATAAGGATTTACTTTATTCTCAGTACCCCATCGCTCCCAATCTTCAAATACGACATCACACTCAATCAACTGTACTCTCTCAACTAAATGAGTCGGCAGTCGATTACTGGATGCGCGATCCGATACGCGGTTACAGGCTAGCACCACTCGCCAACCCTTGGGTAGTACATACTCTCCTAGTCGCTTATCACTAATTAACTGAGACACTAGGCATACAACACTGGGATGAGCCTGTGCGACCTCATCAAGGAATAACAGACCTTCACCACCTGTGGGAAGATTACCCAGAAAGGCTCGTTTCTGTTGTCCATTGTCATTAATGTAAGGCAGTCCAGAAAGGTCTAATGACTCATACAGCGGTAATCTGAAATCTATAAACCCATACTCATCCTCATTAGGCTTTATACTATCTACTACTTTCCTACCATCAGCTAACTTATCAACTAGCTGTCTAACTGTCGCTGACTTACCGATCCCTGTTCCACCTATCAGACAGGGCGTATGATTAGCCTTAACGATCCACTCAGTGTGGCTTGCTACTTTTGACATCTTCATAGAATGTCCTCCATGTAATTTAAGTTTAATGTGGTATCAATAGACACCAGTAAACCCACTCTCACGAATGGGCTTAACTGCTAGCTACTTTATAAAACTTGGTTTTTTATAAAGGCAATCGTTAAACAAATCAATTGTCCTTACAGCATCCTCCAAGGTATCGTAGTGATCCACCGCGGTGTAATCATCTAAGTCAAATTTCTCTGAATCTGATGATGGTGCGTAAACTACCCACCCATCATCATGACGCTCATGCTTTCTGATCAACCAATTTCTGTAGACGAATACCTCTTCATCCCACTCAGTTAGTCCAATCCAATTTGTAAACGTAATTACTTCAAAATCTAAATCCTCAATATTCTGTAATGCACTGAGCGTCCATGTGTCAGTTTTCATTAATTGTTTAAACTTTTTTGCTGTCGCGCACACTGGATAGTAACGATCATGATTTGTTTTGTTATATGCTTTCCTATGGCTAAGAGCATCTTCTCCATACACTACAAAAATTTTCTTTGTTGATTCCATTTTTAATTCCTCTATTTAAGTTAATCGATTATCACTAAGTTTATGCGTAAACATTACGTCTAGTGTTTCTGTCTTTAGACCATTGCTTCGGTCTACCTTTATCTTTAGTTCTCTTACCTCTCTGGATACCATTCCAGAAATCTAGGTTTACCTTGTCAAATTTGCGAACAGCTATCCGTTCTTTGTTTATGTTGCTTGTCATGTAACACCTCCAAGTGTCTGTTTTTGTTAAGGTTTGTATGGGTGGCGCACCTCGCGCCCTGTCCATACTTATAAGTATAATGATATTGAGCATATAAGCAAGCATATAAGTAGATATAAAAGTATGATTAGCGAATGACTGTTGATCGGTTAATATTTATCCATGACAGAGAAATCAAAGCCACAGTTAAAGGTAGTAAAGAAACCCATCGATCTAACTCCCAAGCAAAGGGCATTTGTCGAGGGCATTGTCAAAGGTAAGTTGGGAAGTCATATAGAGGTTTATATGAGTGTATATGATGTAGCTCGTACCAAGACAGGCGGCATACCTAAACACGCTTACGTTGATTGCAGTAAGCTTATGTCGCACCCTAAGATTAGCCTATCAATATCTAATGGGCTACAGCGTAAGGAGGACAGTTTAGTAGCTTCAGCCCACAGGACAAGATCATATGTCATAGAACAGCTATATAAAGAGTCTAAAGAGTCAGACAGTGATGCCAGTCGCGTTCGTGCTTTAGAGCTACTTGGGAAGTCTGTATCTCTGTTTAGTGATGTAGTAGAAACAAAAGAGAGTAGGTCGAGTGATCTAATAGAGAGTGAAATAGAAAGTAGATTAGTAGAGTTATTAAAAGATAAAGAGTAAAAAGAATTCTTTTTTGAATCTTTTATTTTTGACCCCCCTACCCCCCTTGACAGCAGTCGACTGACTGACAACATATACATAGTAATTCACACAAACAATCACTAGTTTTCATGCCTCTACCCCTTTAATTGCATTTTGCTAGCACTTTTTTAGTATGCCCCAACCCCCTATTTCTAGGATTTTGCTCAAGGGACCCTACCCCCCCTAAATTTTTTGTTGACTTTTATGTGAAGAGGGCTAATATTGTATAATCTGTAGTTAGATATACCTTGAGTGCCAGTTAGGTAGTTACTAGATATTAGTATGTACCTACTATAGGAACTACATATTCTTTTTTTTAGAAGGTTTATACAAGACAGGTATGAACTACATATATGGTTACTAGTGTTTTAGACAAGATACAGCATCTAAGTGTAGAGGATAAGCGAGAATTATTGTCGCTGTTAGAAGAACTTGAGGATGCCAAGCTACGCGAGGCTTGTGAAGACAAGTTTTTATCGTTTGTTCAGTCTATGTGGGTAGCTTTTATTCATGGAAAGCACCATGAAATTATGGCCGAGGCGTTTGAACGGGTCGCAAGTGGGGAGTTAAAGCGTTTAATTATTAATATGCCCCCTCGACATACCAAGTCTGAGTTCGCATCTTATCTTTTACCTGCATGGTTTCTAGGAAAATACCCCAATAAGAAGATTATACAGACTGCTCACACCGCTGAGTTGGCTGTTGGCTTTGGCAGGAAGGTTAGAAACCTAGTAAATAGCAAAGATTATAAAGAAATATTCACAGATGTTAGCTTACAAGCGGATAGTAAAGCCGCAGGTCGTTGGAATACGAACAAAGGCGGTGAATATTTTGCGATTGGTGTGGGCGGTGCGGTCACCGGTAAGGGTGCAGACCTATTAATCATCGATGATCCGCACTCAGAACAGGAAGGTGCGAGTTCTGACGTTAATGTTTTTAACAAAACCTACGAATGGTACACCT
>CEVB01031306.1_pt1 | contig 9937 bp, 4 predicted proteins | sample 531381 | NCBI WGS metagenome assembly CEVB01 (sample SAMEA2622763, study PRJEB7988) | marine metagenome | biome: marine biome (ENVO:00000447); feature: surface water layer (ENVO:00002042); material: "saline water (ENVO:00002010), including plankton (ENVO:xxxxxxxx)" | depth 5 m | reverse complement strand
ACCAGCAGAAGTTATACGAAGTCTTTCCGAATAAGTGGCACCACCTCCATATCCATGAATAGTAAAATCTCCATTGTTACCACTTGCTGAAAGCGCAGAAAGTCTCCAACCAGTTTCCTTACTACCGCTAAGGTTCATCAGAGCCAAACTTGGTCCTTTTCCAACCGTTGCATCATCTGCTCTTACTTGTAAGAAAGATCCTGCAGCAGGAGATCCAGTTGTTGGGTTCTCTGCAGTAGGTCGAACGTCTAATTTAGTTGATGGACTATTAGTCCCGACACCAATATCACCAGCAGAAGTTATACGAAGTTTTTCTGATCCACTAATTAAAAACTCATGCTGTAACGCATCAAGTCTAAAAGCCTTGTATGTAGATGTTGATCTATTGAAGTTTGTAATTCTGTTAGTGCCACTAACAATATCCGGTTGGAACTCCATGGTGGATCCATTTGCACCAGTTATTGACAGGTCTCCTATTGGATTTGTCTCATTGATTCCAATATTGCCAGAAGAAGTTATACGCATCGCCTCCGTGTTACTGGAGGTCATACGGAATAATATTTTTCCAGTATCATGAAGTTGATCAATATATGAGTTAGAAGATCTATTAAATTGAAGTGCATTACCAGTTATTTTTAACTCATATCCACTACTGATGTCACCTATATGAATGTTAGCTGCTGGAGAAGTTTGTTGTCCTAAACCAAGGTTACCACTAGAATTTAAAGTAAGAGAGTTTACTGATGAAGTGGTAGTTCCAGAAGCATTTCTATTGGATCTTTTAATTACAAACTTACCACCATCAGATGATAAAACATGAAATGGTCTTGAACTATCTCCAACACCCCTATCTTCTATTATTATATTTCCTGCAGAAGGTCCAGATACAAGAAGATTACTATTATAAACATCAAGAGCATATCTTGGAGCCTCGGACCCAATGCCAATATTAGAGCTATGAAAACCAAATTGTCCAGCAGCGGCTGATAGGTCTCTATTATGTGACATCAGAACTCTTTTTTAGATATTTATCAACCTTCAAGGGCAGTCACACGCGCCAACAAATCGGCGTTCTGTGTTTCAAGAGTTTCAATTCTAGTCTGTGCTTCTTGAAGTGCCTTGATTGCCATCCACATCATCTGCTGCTCTTTAACTCCCTTCCTTGTGATTTCGGGAACAGCAGGAGTAACAACATTTCCATCTTCATCAAGAACTGCAGATTCAGCTTGTTGCTTAGTCCATTCGGATACAACTTCTGGGCAGTGCTCTTCAACTTGCTGCGCGATAACACCATAACGGAGATCATCAGAATCAGCATCCTCATTGTAATGGAACTTTTTAATATCCCAACTTTTTACTTTATCCCATTTAGCATCAAGACTGACAATGTTTTTCTTCTCGCGCTCGTCGGAGAGATTTGAATTATTACCGCTGTAATTATAAAGTCCACCATTGCTAGCAAATCTAAATCTTGTGGTATTGGAATCCTGCCCCTGAATAAATGAGTTACCAGTTCCGTTTGGAGAAGTAGTTCTATAACGAATAAGAATACCTTCGCTTTCACTAGCAGAACCAGAAGTATGCTGGACATACATAACCCAACCATTGTCATCACTAGTGAACTCATGTCTTACGCTGTCTAAATCAGCTGCTCCATGACTGCCATCCGTAATCCTCGGACCCATTTTCAGGAAACCCTTTCGGTTGATACGCATCCGCTCGACAGGACTGGATGCACCGTCATGCGTAACTGAGAATGAAAGGCGTCCTGGCATGTCATTATTGCCAGGCGTTGCATCTGTCAATCCTTCAATGGTTGCGGCCTGTACGAATTCTGATCCATCATTTCCTAAGAAAGCAATTTGTCCAAGACGATCACCTGCTTGGTTTAATGCTGAGTCATCACCAACAGTACCACCTCTTGTCTTGGAAAAGTAAAGTGCACTTGAGTCGCCAGTAGCATTTTCATTGTGAATTAGAGCAATCGACGATTTATTGCCATTGGCAACATTTTCTACTTGTATTTGAGGAGATGCAGTGCCATTGTTAAAGTTAGTGCGTGCAGAAGTGCCACCAAACAATACCCGCCCCGAGCTGTCGATACGCAACCTTGTGTTACCTGCCGTGCCTACGTTAAGTCTTCGATTACCATGTTCGTATTCAATATATCCGTCATACTCGCCACCGCCACTGGTTGCATCTGAGAAGTAAATAGAACCATGGCTAGACGTTCCAGAGCGAATCGTGATTCCGGAGTGACCACTATCTGCAACTGTAAGGTTGTCGGCATTTCCAGAACCTTCAGTCGTCGTGCCCAACATCAACCGCCCTAAGCTGTCGATGCGAAGTCTTTCCGCATTACTTGTAATGAATCTTAAGTCTGGATATCCACCACTTCTTGCATCTGCCGCTATATCTACAGTTCCATTAGCAGAACCAAGTGTGAAACTCAAGTATGTTCCAGTATTGCCATCATATTGGAATGCGTGTTTTGAACCACACGCCATAAATGTGTGGGTGCCGCTTAAATCACTAGCACTATCTCCAATTATTACTTTACCACCGCCATCTATACGAAGTCTTTCTGTATTTGCAGTGTGTAGTGTTAAATTATCTCCATCATGCTGGTACATAATTCTACCAGCTCTTTTTTCATCATTATTAGATGTTCCATCTGCAAAGTGAATCATAGCAAATGGTGTAGAACCAGCACTTCTGATGGTTATTCCAGTGTTACCATCACTAGCAATAAGAACATTTTGTGCGTTAGTATCGTATGAGGTGTTATTAGCAGCACCGATTCCAATCCGACCACTAGAATCTATACGAAGTCTTTCTGTATCATTTGTAGATAAAGCAATCGGTTCAGAGACAAGAGTCTTAATTTCTAGAACACCAGGAGTTGGATCATACCTCATGTAACTGTCACCACCAGTTCCCATCAAGAGAACCTTATTATCCTCTAACTTAAGTCCACCATAATATGATGAATTACCTGCTTGTTCCGAAGCAATACCCTTGAATAAAGATAGAGACCCACCACCTGCTTCTGATCTAAATTCAAGATCTGGATAAGAGGATGCATGTTTTGATACTAATATGGCATTATTAGAATTTTCGGCATATAAAGTGAGGTGAGGATCAAATGTGCTGGCAGCATTATAAACGGTTAAAGTATCTCTAGCAGTAATAACACCAACCGAATCAATATTAGTTACGTCTTCATAAGTAAGAGTTCCAGCGATACTTACATTACCACTGAATGTTCCGTTTACGGCAGTAATGTTTGAAGGTATTGAACCAGCAGCACCTTGATGACCTTGAGAACCTTGGGCACCATTAGTTCCTGCAGCACCTTGAGCACCTGTGGCTCCAGTATCACCTTGGGCACCTGCTGGACCTGCTGATTCATAGTAAATAATATCTACAATATCACCAGTGTTTGCACCAACATCTAGTACAACATTTGTTCCATTAGTTGCAGTATAGTCTGCTGGTGTGAGTCTTACACCGTTTACAAATACATCAAGATCATCACCATTTGTGTATCCACCAGATGGTGCGAACGAAGTCTGACCAGAAGTTGCTGTAAAGTTAGACTCTGACCTATTAAATGCATCGCCCTGAGCACCTTGAGCACCCTGTGCACCAGTAGGACCAGCAGAAGCAAATGTAAGAATATCAATAATATCACCGGCGGTAGCACCACTGGCAAGAGTAATAGTAGTTCCGCCTGATGGTGTATATTCAGCAGGTGTCAAACGGACACCATTCATGAATACATCTACATCACTAGCGTTAGCATATGCTGCTGCGAACGCTGTTTGTCCACCACTGGCAGTATAGTTATATTCTGATCTATCAAATGGTGTGCCCTGAGCACCTGTAGCTCCAGCAGCACCTTGAGCACCTGTAGCTCCAGTTCCTGCTGCACCCTGATGTCCTTGTGCACCCTGTGCACCATCAGAACCAATAGTTCCGTTAGTTCCTTGTGCACCCTGTGCACCTGCTGCACCTGCTGCACCAGCGGCACCTTGAAAACCTTGAGCTCCCGTGCTGGTGGAGTACCTTTTCCACACAGACCCGTTCCACATGAACGCTACACCATTTAAGGTATAGATGTCATTTACATTAGGACTAGATGGAAAGTCGAAGGCTGCCATTATCTACAACTTTTTAGGTATTTATGGATGTATTATAACTCTGCATCAACAGATATATAATCACCATTCCACTGATCAGTATGATATATTGAATATGCAGTTCCACTATTAACAGTCATACCTACTCTAGATGATATCCTTCCTGGTGTATCTCCAGGTTGTTGTGGAAGATAACTACTAAGTGTTCCACTTAATCCACTTACACCACCACCCATTGTTAAATCAGAAGCATCTATTGTTGGATTTGCTCTCATGGAAAATGGAATATAAACATGATGCCATTTATGATTTGATGTGCTAGCTTCATTATAAATCCATTCCTGGTTTGATAATCTAATTTTTCCGTAATATCTCTGACATAAAGAAAGTTCTTCACCATAAGGACGATGTTCAAATTCGGTGGCATTGCGTCCTCTTTCTAATTGAACTCCAGTCAACCAAAATGCATTTCCAGCAGTATCAGCGAAATTTACCTGATCTGGACCTGCCATGTGATAGGATGTAGTCCATCCTTCGTCAAGACCAGAAACATAATTAGAACCAATTGTTAGAGACCATGTAATTCTCATTCCAATTCCATTATCTGTAGATGTTGTCCAACTACCTGAAGATGGTGGCGGATAAGTTAATTCTACCTTTTGCCATGTATCTGCTTGATTGATATAATATGGTTTTAAATATAATGGACTCGCATCGCCATCTTCAAGATTTACATGATATTTTCCAGGTACACTACTTTTGACCCAAAATGAGAGTGTTAGGTAATCTGTATTATGAATTCCCCAATCACATTTAAGATTATTTGTTTCAATATACTGTTGAATTCTAGCATATTCTGTGTTAGAGATGGATGTGTCACTTCCTAAGGTGCTACATTTTACCGCATATCTAAATCCTGGTGGATCTGTAGATGCACTTAGAGCATTTCTTTGAACTCTGACAGTTGTGGATACTTGTTCTCTGAAAAGAAATCTATCAACAACATATTCTTCAGCACCATTAGAAATATCCCTAGAAGAACCATTATATCTTTGGTCTATTCTCATATCACCATTAATCACCATATTTTTTCGACCAGCACTCACAAGGTCTCTGACATCTTGAGCAGTCTCTGCTGCCATTAACTCATGACCTTTGACCCCAATAGGTCTTTCAAGTTCAGAGAGTTTCTCTCTGATATTAAATGGTTGTTTATTAACTCTAACTGTCATTGATTACTGCTCCGCTACAAGTCCATTGGATGCTGATATAGCGGTAGTAACTGCATCCGTTGTATTATTTATTCGGCGTAGTCCCTGGAATTCACTGCGTCCTGCTGATGTTCCAACATGTAAACTATCGGTTGAATCATCGTGAGCAAGTCCAGTCACAGCATTAGAAGAACCATATAAGGTTGCCTTAGCATTCTCTTGGAAGAGAACCTTCTCGTCCTCATAGATTTTTCTGATTTGTTCTGGGGATGGTGCAGATAAAGAATATCTGACAAGTGTCAGGGAACATAAGTCAGCAGGATTTTGATATGTTCCTGGAGATCCTACAGATTCTTCTGCACCAATTACAAGATTCGCAGTAGTTCCTGGGTCATGACTGTTTGCACTGCAAGTTTGAGTAGTAACAAGCACACCATCAAGATAAAGATTAGCAGTAGAACCTTGTCTAGTTCCTACAGCACAATGCCAGTTACCATCATCAACAGCAGAAGGTGAATTAATTACAGCTGCACTACTTGAAGTATCTCTTACATACCATTGTAATTCTGAAGTTGACGCTACTACACGCATCATCATTCCACCAGTCACCGAAACATTTGAAAATCTTCTCATAATCACCTGTTCTCCACTAACAGGGGAACACTTAAACCAAAGCATAAAACTATAATCACTAGTTCCTGGATCTAAATCAGAGTTATATGGTTGAACAAGAACATTACTACCACTAAACCCACTATAAGCAACCAAGTCGGCACCAGTAGCAACAGCACTTTTGGTAACTGTTCCAAATACTTGGATTCCTTTGCTGTTTACACTGCGGTCTCTCTCTGATACTTTTTGAACTACAACATTTGTAATTGTTGTTGCAGTAGTGCTGACTTGATATCCTTGGATATAAAGTGTTGTGTTAGATCCAGAATTAAAATGACCACCTCTAGTTAATCCACCCAGACCGTGTATATCTAAAACTTGATTGCTAGTAGCATATTGTGTGGTGTTAATGAAAAAATCATTTGCATTATATGCACCAAAAGTGATAGTCACAACATAATCTGTATTTGCTTCAACTGTTATTGGATTAAAGAAATATACATTAGATCCTGTTCCATTTCCAGTAATACTTAAAGTTCCTGATGTTCCAGAACCTGAGCTTGATATTGAAATACTTGATTGTTTTGTCCATGCACCAGCAGTTGCCCAATCGTCTGCTACTGTAGTATATGTTGCATCCGTAGTATCGGTATCAGACAGGAAAGCACCTTTGATTCTTCCTTGCTGATATCCTGTATTATATGAAGAAGATATGAAAGCAACCATTCCATCTTCTTCACTTTCTTTATTCTCTTCAAACACAGATAAAGCGGCAGTTGTTCCTACTGCTCGGAAGTTTTGAATTGCTGCAGGAATTCTATTAGATAAAGATGGTCCCTCAGTCAAGAAACATGGAGAATATGTTGCAGGACTATGATCATTATAATAACTTCCTGGAAGATTAATTGGATAGTTTGCTGATGTATCTACCGATGGTATCTCGTCAATAGTAATTTCTCCAGCACCAGCATTCCATAAAATAACTACTCTATTGTCGTCGGTAAAATCAATATGCTCAACATCATAATTAGTTCCAGTTGTAATAGTAATATCAACAACAGTCCCATCATCCTTGATAATACTCGCACCACCATCAGTTCCAACAGCAATAGTAGGAACAGGAAGTCCAGTAGCATCATCAATCGGTGCATTTGGTAGCACAGTCATTGCTACGTCATTTATCTGAGAATTAACAATTATTAATTTACCAGGAGAGTTAAATCCAACATTATCATGTCTTTGTGCAACACCACCATTAAATATACCACCCTCCGAGGAATGAGGATCCATTCTAACAATATATTCGGAAATAAAATTGATAATAGGACTTCCCCAGTTATCACCATTTGTATCTTCACCAATTACCAGTATACCATTCAGTGCTGCTAAATGATATCCATTTTGACCAAAATATTGAAGTAATGGGACATTATTAATTCCGGTATTGCCAGCATTGAATACCATCCACATTGGAAGGTCTGGGTCATCACCATCATATATGGTTACTTTTGTAGTTGTAGAAACAATAACGGCAACAGCAGGAAACTCTCGTCTGGTTCCTCTGGTTGCTGTTCCTAAGGTTTCATTATACCAGGAAGTATTCTGAGTTCTCTTTCTCCAGGCACCACCATCAGAGTCTTTACGGGTGTCATAAACAAATACATCAACAGCAGTATCAGAGATAGAAGAACTGATAGCAGTTAAATCTAGTTCACTCGTTACACTACCAGAGACTAAAGTTCCAGTGACTGTTGCACCAGTTGTTGTGGTTTCAAGTTTCTTGGTGCCATCATAATAAAGTTCTACGGCACCATTATCAGTAAATCTTGCCGTTGATTCGTTGACATCAGAATCTACAAATCTAATTCCATTATCACTTTGTAACCACAACTGTCCAGTGGTATTTCTTATTCTTGCATTACTTCCATCATGATAAATTTCTAGATCACTATCAGTTCCTAAAAATATTTTTTGGTTATCAGGAACCTTTACACCTGCCCTAGCAGTTACAATACCAACAGCATCAACGTTCGATACGTCCTCAAAAGTGACAACACCTTGAGTTTCAATATTACCACTTCCCAAGTCAATGTTAGCTCCATCAAAATGATGTGCATAATCAGCTAGGTTTCTATTATGACCCATGACTTACTGTTTTTGAGTATTTATCAAGAGAACGCGGAGTTAACATTTTGAAAAGATGCACCACTACTTGATGACTTCATTTCACATAAAAATACATAACTACTGGCAAATCCACTGGCACCATTCCATACAACTCTTATAGTAGTGTTATTTGGTTTGCTTATTGTAAATCCACCACCACCACCATAATTTACGTTTCCAGTATCCTCAAGTGTGATAAGACCTTGATATCCATTGGATTGGTAAGCAACCCTTCTGTAAGAACCATGACTACCACCACCAGAGTGCCCAAAACTAAGCTGGAATTCAACAAACTTACTATTTTGCATACCATCTACTTCAAACATAGTAAATGATCCTCCATTACTACTTTTGCTTCCTCCCAGGGTATAATAATATATCCCAGAAGCACCCCATTTAAAACCATTTCTATGACTTAAATTTCTTCCAACGAAATAATCACCCGTAATACCACCATCTACTTGAAGTTGATGAGAAGTTTGAGTATAATTTCCACCAATGTTTACTTGACCACCAGAAGTTATACGAAGTCTTTCTGTGTTAGAAGTTCCAGTTGCTAATGTAAACGTTCCAGTATCAATATGAAGTAAAGCAGATGCACTGGTGGCACGATAATGTTGTTTAATAGTGGTAGTAGTGTTGCCACTATTACTGTAATTAAAACTAAATCCAGTTGCATCATTTCCACTACCACCAAGTTTAAGGTTAGCAGCGTTTGAATTTCTAATATGAAAATCAGCCGTAGTATCTGGAGTACATCCCAGACCCATTCGACCATCAGAAGTTATACGAAGTCTTTCTGTTCCACCAGTGGTGAACATCATGGTGTCAGTAGCAGGGAATGCAATTCCAGTGTTTGTGTCAGAGACATTTGCAAACATTGGATTTGCCGCATTTCCACCATTACCAACGAATATACGACCGTTAGAAGGCATAGTGAGGTTTCCACTACTTACCTCTACACCACTTGATGTGGTTTCAAATTTCTTGCCACCATCGTAATAAAGTTCTACAGCACCATTATCAGTAAATCTTGCGAATGATTCATTGACAGCAGAGTCTACAAATCGAATGCCATTATCACTTTGTAACCATAATTGTCCGGTAGTATTTTTTATTCTTGCGTTACTCCCATCATGATAAATTTCTAGATCACTATCGGTTCCTAAAAATACTTTCTGATTATCAGGAACCTTAACACCTGCTCTTGCAGTTATGAGACCAACTGAGTCAATATTGGTTACGTCTTCATAAGTAAGAGTTCCACCGATACTTACATTACCTCCAACAGTTAAATTTGTTCCATCAAAAGTAAAGCTAGAAGAACCTGCTGGATTATTACTACCGTCTTTATAAACAACCTGAGAAGATGAACCTGCTACAGGACCAGTAGCACCTTGAGCACCAGCAGCACCAGCAGCACCTGCAGCTCCCTGAGCACCAGCAGCACCTGCGGCTCCCTGAGCACCAATATCACCTAACCTATCCCAAGCTGCTCCATTCCACTTAAAAGTTACACCATTCTCTGTATGTGTATCGTTTAAACTAGGACTATTTGGAAAGTTGAGAGCAGCCATTATTGCAACTTTTTGATTATTTATTGGAATATTATTTCTTATATCTATTTAAGTATACAAGCGAAAGTGTAATGTTAAAAGGATTTCATATTTGCACAAATAACAAATTTCAAGGAGATTGGAGTATTAATGGTAATAATTGTGTAATTAATTTGTTTTACTTAAAACCTTTTCTTCTTGAAGAACGTTTGACAATAATAAAGCACTCAGAAATTGCATATAAAGGAAT
>CEVB01053444.1_pt1 | contig 9947 bp, 12 predicted proteins | sample 531381 | NCBI WGS metagenome assembly CEVB01 (sample SAMEA2622763, study PRJEB7988) | marine metagenome | biome: marine biome (ENVO:00000447); feature: surface water layer (ENVO:00002042); material: "saline water (ENVO:00002010), including plankton (ENVO:xxxxxxxx)" | depth 5 m | reverse complement strand
TTGTGCTAAATAAGTTTTGATCACCTGTGTTAGTACCAGAGTTTGTTCCAGTAATATCACTAGTCATAGCAACTGTACCATTTTTATTTGGTAATGTGTATGTTCTGTCAGCTGATAATGTTCCAGCCAATAAAGTACCTTCGTGATCGTCAGCAGCGTTACCTTCAAACACAACACCATTTGATGTAGATACTACTTCTACGTTGTTTGTTGTTGTTTTACCAGTTACAATTATATCACCTGGAAAAGTTGTTGTAGTGTTTGTATTACCAATAGTTAAGACGTTATCACTTACAGCGCTATTTAAAGCTGTTTTAACAGCAGCTGTTGTAACTTGGTTATCTGCACTTAATACTCCTGAAGATATAGTTAAACGCGTTCCAACTTTTATACCACCTAATGTGTTTGCTGCTGCGGTTGGTAAAGTAAAGTTGTTTGCTCCGTCTTCTACATTTAATAATTCTTGTACCTCTGTTTTAGTAATATTAGAAGCAAATTCAGGATCTCCACCATTATTTTCAATTGCTGGTGCAGCTGTATTAGTTGCATCAGTAGCACCTGTATATCCTAAGTTTGCTAATGTAATATTTCTTGTAGATACACTAGCGTTTGCATCGGTTACATGACCTTCTGTATCTGTTGTGATATTAAAATCTAAATCTGATATTACAGTAGCTCCTGATAAAGGGCCTGTATCAATATCTATATCATCTCCAGGGTGAGTTGGGTGAGTATATACAGTGTCTGTTGAAGCTATTGTTACTGAATCAGCAGAAGCATCTGTAGTTATAGTAACGTTAGAACCGGCTACAAATGTTAATGTGTCGTTAGTTCCATCAGCTACAACGTTGCTTTGACCTGATACCGCTATTTTGTCAAACTTGTTACCACCTAATGCTACCCAACCACCAGTGTTACCAGTGTATACGTATACTTGTTTATCTCCTACTGTGCTATCGTAATATATCTGACCTTCTGATGCTGAACTTGGAGCAGAACCGAGCGGATGTATTACGGCGTTTTGTAATTGATTTTTATTTAAATCAATATGGTTATAATATTCTAATGCCATAGTTTTTTAGTTTAAATGTGCTACTCCGCTAAAACTAGCAGAGAAGGATAATGTTAATTGATTTTTGCTATTATGTGTTACAGCCCCGATAGCTTGGCTACCAGCTGAGTCTATAACAAGAACATTTGGGAATTTATTCAAATTATGATTTATTACCCAAGTGCTACTTGCAGAAACTTGATTATGCTTGTGAGTCTTGTCTTGAGCCCCACTATACAATATAATAGAATAAAATTGATCAACAACCATAGCACCATTTCCGCTTTTATACGTTAGTGTTAAGTCGTAAAAATTAGTTTCTGTTGGATCTTGTGTTACAGCTGTACATGTATAAACACCAAAGTTATCGTTGTTTATATTGTCAGCTATTATAATATCTTTATCTACAAACTGATTTAACAAGTTTACAGATGTGTTTTGACTAGAATAAGCATATTTGCTTACTTTTACTTTAGTTAATGCATTAAAGTTTTTATTTGATTGACTTGCAGATAATATAGGCACCGAACATATCGAACCATCTTTTCTGTCAGAAGTACCACCAAATGTTGAATTATGAAATACAAAAGGCAATTGGCCTACAATACCACTTGCATTTGTATTTGTTATAAACTTAGTTATATTTTCTAGAGAATAATTTTTAGTAGAACCTCCAACATCAGTACCTAATAACTGGTCATCTTTTGTTACATCTACATCTTTTGAGTATGTGCTTATTCTAGCCATTTTATTTACTTATTGATTTGAATTTTTCTGCACCTCGAGAACCAAAATAGGCTACATATACAGTTATAAGAAGTGATTTAAGTAAATCTACCCAACCACTATCAACTTCAAAAGCTATTTCAAAGCTGTCTAACAACACGAGTAATACCATTGATATTGTCAAGAATATAAGTGTTAACGGCCTTGTATTTTTAGAAAGCCACGAGTCAGACTGCATATCGCTAGCCCAACGTTTACTTATCTCTTGCATTTCAACCATATCCATCTCTAACAGCTTTAAAGCTTTTTCTTTATCCTCTGGAGGTAGAACTGCGTCTGGTTCTTTTTGGATTAAATTTTTAACTAGCCCTAGTACACCAGCATCTGGTAATACATCGCCAACAGTACCAATTATGCCTGGCGCGGCTGTCTTTAGAAATTTACCTACTTTAGTTTCAGAAAACTTCTTTTTAGGTTTTGACATTTAATTTATTTTTTATATTTCATTTTCATTGCAGTACCCTTCTTCATTTTCATTGCAGTACCTTTCTTCATCTTCATTGCAGTGTCTTTTTTCATCTTCATTGCAGCACCTTTTTTCATTTTCATTGCTGAAGATGCTTTTTTAGCAATAGCATCTACTACAATTTTTTTACCAGCAGCTGCTAAAGCCGGTGGTATAGCTTTGGCTGGTGAGTCTTTTTTCATCATTTTAGTTGGTGCATTTTCAACAGCAGCTTTAAATTTAGGGTTTTTATCTAATTTACCTGCAGCTGCAGCTTTCTTTAAACCAGCGTTGAATTTATTAGGTGACTTTTCAGCCATCTTCATAGGAGACTTTTTCTTAGCCATCTTCATAGGAGACTTTTTCTTAGCCATCTTCATTGCTGATCCTTTTTTCATAGCAGCTGGTGACTCTTCTTTTTTCTTACCCCTTAAAAAGTTACCAACTCTTGTACCGCCTTCTGCTTTAATTCTTTCAGCTCTTGCGTTTTTTCTATCAGCTCTCTTTTGTATTCTAGCTGCTTTATTTTCAGCTCGTCTAGTTTTTCTAGCTTGCCTATTAGTTTCAGCTACCTCAGCTTTTACGTTTTTAATATTAGTTTTAGCTTCTTGAACATTAGTTTTAGCTTCTTGAACTTTAGGAGCTTGATTTACTTTATCAATTTTTGGAGTATCAGCAGCTGGAGTTTTAGCTGGAGTTTTAGCCGGAGTGTTATTCTCTGGAGTTAACTCATATCTTTTAGAAACACCATATGCTTTGTTAATTGCATTTTGAATCTTTTTATAAGCATTACTAGATTTATCTAATCCTTTTCTTTGCTTAATTAAGTTTGGTAGATCTGGATTATTACCTAGTGCTTTCTCATATGCAGATGGGGCTGATGATTTTGGTTGTTCTTTCTTTTTTGGTGTAGGAACAGGGCCCATAAGTTTATTTGGAGACTTAGCCATCTTGGCTGGTGATCCCAAATTTAGTTTCGGTTTAGAAGAAGGAACGCCATCAGGGTTTCCAACGCCTGCCGATTTTAATTTTTGAAAAATATTACTTGCTTTCATGTTGTTGTTATTTATTTATTTATTTTGAAATCCGCTAAACCCTTTCATTTTAAAGGGCGCTTTACTTTTATTTTTTTGATTCATAGAAAAAGAAGATACAACTACTGCTCCAGTGCCGTCAAGTTTTTTACCTGATCCATCTCCTTTTTTATCTACTATTTTACCTTCAGTTCCTTCTGTTCCCGGAGTATCTTCACCTCTTTTACCAACAGGTACATTAAACTCTGCTGAAGGTGAAATAAACTTAGCATAGGCATTAGCATCTTTAAATGGCTCGCCAGTGTTTGGGTTTACAGGTACTTTACCTCTTCTTTCTAGTTTAGCAAATTTATCTGAAGCTTTATTGTATTTTCTAAGCTCTTTTTTCATTTGCCTCATTTGAACATTAGCACCCATTTTAGCATTACGAGATTCGTAGTAACCCATGTTGTAATCACCTCTTTTGCCTGGAGTACCAGGTTCTCCTGGAACTTCTTCTGTTTTCTTAACAAATTCTGTTGTTTTCTTTACTTCAGTACCATAGTTAGGATTATCTTTATTCCACTGCTTAGCTTTTTTAAGCCAGTCTTCATAATTCCCTAACTTAGCTTCACCACCAGCTCTTTCATAAGCTACCTTATAACTAGGTCTTTTCTTTTTACTTGTTTCTGTTTTATCTCTTGCGCTTCCTGATATACCACCTAGCTCAGCATCGTATATATCACTATACTCCACTCTAACATCTTTTAATGGTGAGGGTTTAGATTTAGCCTTGAAAGTTATTGGATTAGCTTTCATAGTTGCTGGTGAATCAACATTTACATCTGTATCAGTGTTAGTTTCTTCTGTATCTGTATCTGTATTTTCGTCGTCGTCTTCTGGTTTTTTAACGTTTTTCTGTCCTTGAAACGCTTGATCACCTCCACTTCCCATGAAAGCGTCGCCAAACGTTTTACCAAAGTTACCGAACTTACTATGCGTATTAACATTGTTCGCAACTAGATCAGCGTCTGACATTTTTGCCGCAGATGTAATTGGTTTTGCTTTTTTCATAATGTTTTTAGTTTTATCGTAGGCTTCTTTTTCCCATGGTAATTTCTTAGCACCTTCGTTCATTTCGTCTCTAGAATACGTTTTACCTTTCCAATAAACGTTTTTACCGTCGTAATCTAAATCACCACGTTTCATTTGGTCTAAGTGCACTGCTTCATGTGCAAGTGCTTCTTTTTCAAGAGGACTGCCCTTTTTAACATCTTTATCAATATATATAGAACCATCTCTATTTGCCTCAGCAACAACACCATCCTCTAATTCTTTCTTAATTACAGGTATTTTGCCAGATTTTATCTTATTGTAAATAGTTTTAGCCATTTATCTTGTTTTGTCTGTTATCATATCGTCTATTGCTTTATTAAAAACTTTATCAGTATATGTATTGTTTTTAAAAAAAACACTACGATCTGATATTGGTAAGTCTTCCTGAGCTAATAGGATTCTGTATATTCTACTGATTAATTGTGAGCATTTAAATGATGTCTTAAAAATGCTATATTTTATTGAAGTGCGGTTGCGGTGTCTCCATACATCTATCCAACCGTTTTGCCTTAAGCGTTCCCAACGATTTTTATCCCAAGAGTATGTATATACACCGTCTATAAATTCTTGTCTAGTAAAGTGACCTTTGCAGTCTAAGTATATTAATAGTTCTAAGTCTGCGTCTTTTAAGTTATAAGTTTTACAGGCCCATTTTCTAACGAGCCTGTAGTACTTAAATAATTGTATTTCTCTTAAATCAGATGCATTTAACTTCATTCTACTATTACTACATCCTTAACTGTTATAACTTGATATAATGTATCTTTGTAGGTTATGCCGTGACCAGCATGTCTATCATAGTAAATAACATCACCTTCTTTTAAAACGTCAGGTATTGCATCACCTTTACTTATGATTTTGCCTTTTAAGTATCTATTGTCACTGTCTATACCGTCTGATATTTCAAGTCCAGCTATCTTTTTCTTTTCTAGCTTTATATTTTCTACTATTATGTAATAACTAACTGCTCGCATTTTCTACTCTTATATTATTTATTACACAATCTGCAGAAATTATAGTAGAAACTACGCTAACTGCGTTTTTTAATGCCGTTTTTGTAACTAAAACTGGATCAACTATGCCAGACTCAATCATTTTTACCTTCTTACCACTAATAACGTTGAAACCTACACCGTTTTCTGTTGGAATTTCGTAGTTTTCAATACCAGCGTTTTCCATTATGGTATAAAATGGTGCTTTTATAGCTTCTGCTAATATTTTTTCACCAATTTTCTTGCTATTTTGTAGTTTTTTTGCAGAATTTAACAAAGCTATACCACCGCCCGGGACTATTCCTTCTTTCAAGGCGGCCTTAACGGCATAAATTGCATCTTCTACGCGGTCTTTTTTCTCTTTGAGCTCAACTTTAGAGTTTGCGCCGACTTTTACGAGGCCGACTGAGCCTGATAACATAGCTAATCTTTGTTCCAGTCGTCTCTTAAAGTACGGATTTTCTTCTTTTTTAATCTTTTCTTTAACTTCAGTAAGTCTTTCACCTAACCACTCATTATTTTCTGCTGTAGTTATTACAGTAGAACTATCTTCAGTGACAGATTTTAAGCATTCACCTAAACAATCTGGTTGTATAAGATCGAGATCATCACCTAACTCTTCATTCATTACGGTTGCACCTGTTAAAAGAGCTAAATCATCTATAGTATCTTGTTTTGTAGGACCAAAACCTGGTGGATCTATGATGTTAACTTTAATGTTACCCTTAACTTTGTTCATCAGGAGAGCTGATTTTACCTGTTGTGAGACTTGAGCAACAATAAGCAATGATCTCTTATTTTTTATAACATGTTCTAGTATATTTTGTATCTTCCTTATACTAGGTATTTCAGACGAAACTATTAAAACTAGTGGGTTTTCTAGTTCCGCTTTGTTTTTATCTTTATCAGTAACAAAATGAGGTGATGTTAATCCTGATTCTATCTGTACACCATCAACTATATCAACATACGTTTGATCTGTATGTGACTCTTCCATTAGAACTACACCATCTTTACCTACTTTTTTGTAAGCTTCTGATATAATTTTTCCAAGTTCGTGATCATTGTTGCAACTAATCGTGCTAACATGTTCAAGCATTTCGTCTTTAACCACAAAACTGGACTTATCAAGATATTTAAAAGTGCTCTCCAAGCCTGAATTAATCCCTTCTTTAATATCTCTAATTGTTTCTTGATGATATTCTTCATTATTCACTTCTTTTAATAGTGATTCGGCAAGGACGATAGCTGTTGTAGTACCGTCACCTGCTTCTTTCACTGTGTTTTTCGATGCTTCTTTAATAAGTGTTGCGCCTATATTTTCAACCGGATCATATAAGACAACGGATTCCGCCACCGTTACTCCGTCTTTTGTAATCACCGGTTTACCTAAAGCGTCTTCGTATATAACACACTTACCTGAAGCGCCTAGTGTTGACTTAACTGCTTTTGCAAGTTTTTCAACACCATTAATAACTTTACTCTTTGCGTCAGTGCCAAAGTTTAGGTTCTTGACTATCTGACTAGGTTGATTGTATTCCATTTAATTAAATTTATTTTACCTATTTACTTGAAAGTTTTAACTACCTTAGGACCTTTCATAAAGTCCAGCTTCTTATTATAGTGCTCTATGCTACCGTCGATAGCTGTTTCAGCACCTTCAAGAGTTTCTCTTCTTGTAACATCGTTCCAATTATCTTCTTGATCTTGGTACTCTGTTTGGTAGAAACCGTTTGGTAGTTGTACAATCCTCCAGTTTTTCTTTTCTGCGAGGTGTTTCCAAAGGTTTATTTGGTCTTCGGAAATTTGTGGTTGACTAGTCCACGTATTAGTCTTGTAATAAAAATACGTCATAATTTTGGTATTTAAGGTTAAACATGGTTGCCCTACACCGGGCCGGGTATATTTTTAGAAAGTACTTAGCGCTGCTCTTTTCCAAGTTGCACTACCAGGAGATCCAGCAACTGTACATATGTATATATAATTATCATCGAACAAAATTTGTCCAAGAACACCACCCATGTTGCTACTTGCATTAAATGCATTTTGTTCTAAATTTGATACTTTTGGTATTTCAAATATTGATGAAGCTGCGCCTGATGTTGATCCGCTTGTTATTGGTGTTATCCTGTTTACTTGTAAATGGTTTAATTTTGTAGAAAAAGCCGGCTCAACATGGTAAGTTGAATCAGCAACACTTATAAATTTCTTAGCGTATACATTAGAATTTAAGTTACTACCAGAAGCTAAGTATAAATCAGCTTTACCAGTTATTCTTAAAAGTGGTGTGTGAATTTCAGCATATCCACTAGACACAGTATTATTCATGTTATTAGGTCCTGATCCTACTACAAAAACAGTATTAGAACTTGCAGCAGATGTACTTTTTAGCATTATAACACTAGATCTTTGCTCTGTCTCGTTTTGTATAAGAACAACACCTGATCCATCTCCAGGTAGTCCTGTAAAAAACTTACCAAAATTAGATTGAGTTGGGCTTGTTCCTACATGCCCAGCTCTTATAACTGCAAGACCTCCAGTTGAAAAACCACTGTTTCCGCAAATCTGAAGTTTACCTGGGAATAATTTTGAATGAGTTTGTTGTATATTATTTAACGATCCTGTACTAAGTTCTCTTGTACCTAGATTTATAACAGTGCTAGTTACAGATCCAGCTGGTCCTAATATATCACCATCTATTACTTTGTGTACTCCGGTTGAAACTGTAGTTTGTAATGTTTCAAAATCTGTTTTAGGTGCAAATGAATTACCCATAAACGTTTGTAAAGCGCCTACTGTGAAGTTTTTAGTAGCGTTATTTGCTCCTATGTCTCCGTCTGTACCTATAATCTTATCAGCTATTGATATGTTGCCGTCTGTTGCGTATGTATGTATTTTTGCCATTATACTTCGTTTCTTGTGTGAGTAGCTCTATTATATGCTATTGATGTTCTACGAACCGCGCCTGATCTAGTATGGTGCAGATCGCTATCAGATCTTTGTCCGATGCGTTGATTTTCTGCTTTTCTATTTCTACGCTTAGGTGTCATAGCTGCGGCCTTATCCCTGGCTCGCTTAGCTCTTAGTGCTGTGGGCGATAACCCTTGAGAGTTTGCTTTCATATAAATGATAATTACATAGTTTTTTATAAAATTAAAGTAAAGTGACAATAGGGTGTTACTTAGTATACTATTATAGGCTACTGTCATATAAAAAATTTATTAGAAGTTTTGGGAGTTTGTGTTTCCCCCCTCCCCCTGGCCACCACTGCAAAAAGGAAAACACCTTTATATTTGCTAGGCCCCCATGCTTATATTGTTATTATCGATAGTTTTTCGTGTTTACCATGTAACACTTCGCTTCACCTGCTCGAGCTAATACTCACTCACATGTATAAATTATGTATAGCAATTTAGCTTTTTACATACTTAATACGACTATACTTCGATAATATATATGAATTTAAAAAGTAAAAATTGAAATTAAATTATTTAGATATTATGAGAGTGTGCGGAGTACTACTAACAAATAAAATACAAGTAAACAAACAATATACTTTTACAAACTAAATACGAAATGATTTCGATAATATAAATGTAACTAAAATAAATATAAAAACTATGTCAAATTTAACTTCTAAAAGATTTGTCGTCAGACAATCACTAATCGGAAAAAACCAAACAATTGAAGTAACATTCAAAAATGGTAACAAAGTAAAGTACAATCACGATAAAGTCTACTCAATTATGAAAGACACTCTATCAAAACTACCTTGCTGGACAAAGTACAAAAGTTATACTGCTACAAACAATATTCCTACTGTACTAAGAGATAAAGAGTTAGTGTAACAACTAACCTTTATTTCAACTGCGAGTTCCACTTGTTTCTAACAGTATAAAATTGCGAATGAGTACACATGGGTAGCTACATGGACAGTAGCGAGAACACACCGGAGTATTGGGTGTGGCGCGTGGGTTCGACTCCCACCCTATCCACTAAACTTTAAAAAATAAACAACTATGTCTAAAATTAAATTTACGTACAATAAAGTGTACAAGTATATCAAAGGTAAATCAGTAATTCAACTAATACTAGAAGCTTATGTATATGGTTTCTTAATGCCACTAGCAATTGGCGGAATATTATACACTTCTTTCATGTTAATAACAGGTCAACTAATATGAAGAATATACTAGAAATAATCGAAAGTGTGTTGTTTTGTATACTACTATTCAGCACACTATATGTATCACTATGGATATTTTGTCCATGCTAAACTAACTATTATGGCTCACCAAAATACTTACTTACTAAAAATATCTTTCCGAGTATTCGGTAAACATTACAACTTGTTAACTCAAGAAGAAAAAAATAAAGTGTGGGATATATACTATGACTTCTATTAATATGAACTTTGAAGAACTACACGTAATTGATGGTATGATTTACTGTCATGAAATACAAAAGTATGTAACTGTTGAAGAATATTGTCAAGAGTATTACAATACAAATACGATTACTATTGGATAATATAATAAACGAAA
>CEVB01022800.1_pt1 | contig 9948 bp, 8 predicted proteins | sample 531381 | NCBI WGS metagenome assembly CEVB01 (sample SAMEA2622763, study PRJEB7988) | marine metagenome | biome: marine biome (ENVO:00000447); feature: surface water layer (ENVO:00002042); material: "saline water (ENVO:00002010), including plankton (ENVO:xxxxxxxx)" | depth 5 m | reverse complement strand
TGCTGGCTGCACTGCAGCAGGCTAAACAGTGGTTCGAATCTGTTTAAACAGTGAGTATGCTTGAGTAATAAAGAAAAGCCCGCTAAGCGGGCTTTTTAATCAGAATAATTCAACTTCCTGTTGTTTCTCTTCCGGCTTTTTCTGCTGAGCCTTGTCGAAGCTTATTTGCTGAACATCAGTGCCAGCATATTGTGTGGGCTCAGTGCCTGGCTTGAAGTACTCAAAGGTGCTGGTGTAATCAGTACGGCGGCTGAGTAAGCCACTTTGTAGATCAATCCGTACCGATGCCAGACCAACTGGTGGCGGCACTGGCTGCTCTGGAATGCTCTCTAGCGCCGTTTGCATATAATCGAGCCACGCCGGCAACGCGGTGCGGGCACCGGATTCAGCACCGGCACTCTGTTGCTGGCCCATATTGGCATGCCACTGAGCGCGGCCAAGGCTGCGGTTAGCATCGTCAAAACCAACCCAAACAGTTACCGCTAAATCAGGTGTAAAGCCGGAAAACCAGGTATCTTTTGAATCATTAGTTGTACCGGTCTTTGCTGACAGATCGCGTCGTTTCAGTTTTTGAAGGCGCCATGCAGTGCCGTTCCAACCTGTACCGTGCTGCCAGCTGCCTCCACCCCAAACACTGCTTTTAAGTGCATCGGCTATCAGAAAACTATTTTGCTGTGAAATCACCCGTTCAGCCTGGCGGGGTTCGGTCTGCGCTAGTGAAATGCTGTTCTCAGAAGCAGTCTTATCCTGTGCCAGCTCATTAAACAGCTGCCCCAGCTGGGCTTCGGCGTCTTCTGTAACGGGTTCAGCAGTAGTTTGCTCAGGAGGCGTGCAATCCTGACACACTGTAGCCGGATTATGCTGATACAGGACATTTTGCTCGTCATCGACGACTTTTTCTATCACGTACGGTGTCACCAGGAAGCCACCGTTAGCAAAAGTGGCATAGCCTGTTACCAATTCCAGAGGCGTCAGTGATGCAGATCCTAAAGCTAAGGTCTCATTGCGCGGCAAGTCGCTGGCCGCAAAACCGAAGCGCTGCAGATGCTGAATGGTATTGTCAATACCAACTCCGCGCAGCAATCTGATTGACACCACGTTTTTAGATTTAGCTAGCGCTTCTCTGATGCGAATCGGACCATCGTAAACAGCGGGTGAGTTCTTTGGCCGCCAGGCAATACCTGCGTTGTCGTCCCACTGATGGATAGGAGCATCGTTCATGATTGAAGCCAGGGTGTAGCCGTTTTCCAGCGCTGCTGAGTAAACAAAAGGTTTTATGTTAGACCCAACCTGACGTTTGGCCTGGGTAACCCGGTTAAACTGACTCTGACTGAAGCTGTATCCACCAACCAGCGAGCGTAGTGCACCATTATGTGGATCGATAGCAACAATGGCACTGCTGGCTTCCGGTATCTGGGACAGGCGCCAGTCACCATCTTGTTTACGGATCAGCACATGCATGCCGGGTGCTAAAATGGCAAATGCTGCTTTAGGTGCCGTACCCTGACGTTCATCATTGATAAAGCGCCGCGCCCATTTTAGCCCCTCCCAGTTCAGTGTTATTTCCTGACCACCTGCCATCAGTAAGGTGGCACTTTGAGCCTGAACAGCGGTGACAACAGCCGGACGCAAATCTTCCAGGCTGCTTTGTGTATCGAGATAGGCGAGTATGTCTTCACGTGACAGGGGTTCTGTTTCGTTAAACAGCGGCTCTGCGTCTTCTGCTTCGTTGAGTTGAGACTGCCACAATTGTGCAACCGGTCCGCGATAGCCATGGCGTTCATCATAATCGTACAAGTTTTGCTGTAACGCCCGCTTAGCAGCAGCCTGCTGCTTGCTGTTTATTGTGGTATAGACTTTCAGCCCGGCTGAATAGGCTGTTTCTTCGCCAAACTGATTAACAACTTCCTGTCGCACCATTTCTGCGATATAGGGTGCAGATGCGGTTATCTGAGCACCGTGCAACCGGCTGGTAACAGGGGCTTCTATTGCCTGTTGATAAGCCGCTTTATCAATTACACCGATATCCAGCATACGGCCAAGTACGACATTGCGTCGGGCGCGGGCGTTGCTTGCTGAGCGAACAGGGTTGAGTGTCGATGGGGCTTTAGGTAAACCAGCTATAATGGCTATTTCGTCGACTGTCAGGTCGTGAACTGTTTTGCCAAAGTAAACCTGAGCTGCAGCGCCAACCCCGAAAGAGCGTTGCCCCAATTCTATTTTATTTAGATAAAGCTCAAGGATTTGATCTTTCGTTAACAGCTGCTCTATATGAATTGCTAGGAATATTTCTTTGATTTTTCTGACAATTTTCTTCTCGCGGCTTAAGAAGAAATTACGGGCCAGCTGTTGCGTAATGGTGCTGGCTCCCTGACTGAAATCGCCTGAAGATGCAACAACCGTCATCGCCCGGAAAATACCAATAATATCGATCCCGGGGTGTTCATAAAATCTAGTATCTTCAACGGCTAAAAATGCCTGAACTAATAAAGGAGGCATTTCTTCCAATTTTAGAGGAATACGGCGTTTTTCACCAAACTGAGAAATAAGCTCTCCATCAGCGGTGAAAACCTGCATTGGCGTCTGCAATCTGACATCCAGCAAGGTTGTAACGTCCGGGAGATCATCTTTCAGGTAAAAATAGATCCCAGAGATCGTTACTACACCAAGAAGGATCATGGATAGACAGAGTATTAAAAGTTTTTTAACCCAAGACACTGAATAACCCCAATTTTTACTCCCAATTCCTTTACAACGCTGCTAGTATATATTTATTAGCTTTAGATTAAACGCTTTTTCTTGCCAAAAATTAGCGACTAAGCTATCAATGAGACAATAATCATAACTATAAAATGGCCGCAGGAAGCTATGATAAATCGCCTGTTCAGTAAACAAACACCGATGATGGTGGGGATCGATGTCGGTGCACACTCTGTGAAGGCTGTATTACTCAGTCAGCACAGCGGCGTATGCAAAGTTGAAGCATTCGCCGTAGAGCCCATGGTTAAAGGTGCAATGTCAGATCGTGAGATCCAGGACATTGAAGCCGTTGGTAATGTGCTCAGTAAGATCCGTAAGAAGATCCCCCGCTCAGTTAAATTTGCCGCCGCCGCTGTTTCCGGATCTACCGTGATCAGTAAAGTCATTTTCATGGATGTGTCCTTAACCGATGCTGAACTTGAGAGTCAGATTGAAGTTGAAGCGGATACGCTGATACCGTACCCGCTGAATGAAGTCAGTCTCGATTTTGAGAAGCTCGATGTTAACGATGCTGATCCCTCAAAAGTAAATGTATTACTCAGTGCCGCCCGGACTGAAAGTATAGAGGCCAGAGTCGCAGCGTTGGATAATGGTGGTTTTACGGCTAAGGTCGTTGACATTGAAAGCTATGCATTAAGCCGTGCAGCTGAGCTGTGCCTGAAACAGTTACCAGATGATGCAGCAAATAAAGTCGTAGCGATGGTCGATATCGGTGCTACGATGACGCTGCTTAGTATTATCGAGAATGGTAAAACTCTCTACACACGTGACCAGGTGTTTGGTGGCGATCAATATACCCGCAGTATCCTGTCTTATTACAACAAGAGTTATGAAGAAGCGGAGTTAGCTAAGGTAAATGGTGATTTACCGCCTAACTACACCTTTGAAGTATTGGCGCCTTTTCAGACGATGCTGTTACAACAGGTTCGCCGTGGCATTCAGATGTATCTGACCAGTAGTGGTAGAGACGCAGTTGATTATCTGGTGATTTCCGGCGGTACTGCGCTGATTGAAGGTATAGATAAATTACTGATTGACGAGTTGGGTATCCACACTGTTGTTGCCAATCCTTTCAAGTCGATGGAGGTGGCTACCTCGGTTGACCGTGAGCAACTCAACCGCCACGCTTCACAGTTGATGGTTGCCAGTGGTTTGGCGTTAAGGAGTTTTTCGTCATGGCATATATAAACTTACTGCCGTGGCGTGATGCTGCGCGCAAAGAACGGCAGAAACAGTACCTGACAATACTGACAGCCACTGCGGTGCTGAGCTTTTTACTGGTTTTTCTGGTGAATATGGTATACAGCGCCCGTGTTGAAGGGCAGCTACAGCGTAATAACTTTCTGCAAAACGAGATCAAAATTCTCGATCAGCGCATTGCTGAGATCCGCACGCTAAATGATACGAAAAAGAGTCTGCAACAGCGCATGGCGCTGATTTCTCAGTTACAAGGCAGCCGGAATCTGGGGACTCAGATAATGGATGAAATTGCCAGTGCTGTCCCAGCTGGTGTGTATCTGACTCAACTTGAGAAAAAAGGTACTTCTTTGCTGCTAATTGGCAAGAGTGAATCGAATAACCGTTTGTCGAATATGCTTCGGGAAGCGGAGGAGTCTGAACTGTTATCAGAACCTTACCTTGAGTTTATTGAAGCGGGTAAAGATTCTGTCAGTTTACTCAGTAATTTTAAAATGCACCTGACTGTTAAAGGCTATGAGGCTGTGCAGGGGGCTGATACTCCGGCTAAACCTGCAAACGGAGGTGCGAAATGAGCTTGAATATTAATTTGTCCGAGATCGATATTAATGATCTTGACCTCGAGAATATGGGGTCTTGGCCGGCGGGCGCGAAGATTATATTCGCAGTTATTCTGGCGATTTTGGTTTCTGTTTTAAGCTATTTTCTGCTGGTCGATAGCAAAATTGATGAACTGACTGTAGCTGAAAGTAAAGAAGTTGAACTGCGCCAAGTCTATCGTACTAAGTATGCCCAGGCAGTAAATCTGGATTTGTATAAGCAGCAAATGGTCGAAATGGAGCAGACGTTCTCATTTTTACTGAAACAGCTGCCAACGACTCATGAAACCCCGGGGTTACTGGATGATATTACCTATGTAGGTACAACCAGCGGTTTAACTTTCATTCGTATTAACTGGGAGCCAGAGATCGAAAAGGAATTTTATACCGAACTGCCGATAAAAATTGAGGTAATTGGTGATTACCACCAGTTCGGCAATTTTGTTAGTGAGGTAGCCAAGCTTCCACGTATTGTTAGTTTGCACGATTTTTCTATTACAACTGAAAAAGACGAACGTCTTCGTTTCAATGTTGTGGCCAAAACCTACCGCTACAAGGAGGTTCAGCCATGAACAGGCGTTTAACAGTAATTGCACTGACGTTGATGTTGACCGGTTGTTTTAACGATATAAGTGATGTGCAAAATTACATCGCTGAAGTCAAAGCAAACACAAGAGCCCGCGTAGAACCTTTACCCGAGGTTCAGGAGTTTGAGCATATACCTTATCGCTCTCAGGATGCCCGCAGCCCGTTTTCAGCTCCGCGGCCAGAAGCGATACAGGATAAATTTTTACAGGTGCAGGATTGTTTACACCCTGATCCTCGTCGCAGGAAGGAACCGCTGGAAAAGTACGCCGTCGATAATTTAAAGATGCGCGGTACTTTGGGCGATATAGGTAATATCTGGGCACTGATAGAAGCATCAGATAAGACATTGCACAGAGTAACGCTGAATAATCACGTTGGGTTATTTCATGGCCGTGTTATTAACGTAGAGCCGACTCATATAGAGTTACTTGAGTTAATTCCGGACGGCGCGGGTTGCTGGAAAGAGCGGACGACAATGTTGCAGATGGCCGATGCGTCTTCTGCTGCAAGTAATTGATAGGTATGCGAGTAAATCATGGATAAAATAATCAAAATAATGTCTGGCACAATCCAGCGCACAGTACTGTGCTTTGCAGCCTTAATGCTATTTTCAATACCAGCGTCTGCAGTGCCACTGTTATATGACGTGCGGTATAACCCGCTACTAACCGGCGAGACAGAAATAGAGTTCATCTTTGATGAAGAGCTGTATGCTGACCCGAGTATTCAGGTATTTAATGAACCTGCAAGGATTGAGCTGTTCTTTAACGAATCTGATTATGAAGAAAAGCTGAGCGAGGTTCTGATTGATAAATCCGGTGTAAAACGAGTGACTTCAGAGTTTGAAGGTGATGGTTTTAAAACTGTGATTTATTTGGATTATCTGAAGATTTACCGTACCCGGGTTCGTGGTAACGTGTTCTATATCCACATATCAGATAACCCTACGTCTGATGCAGTAGGTCAAGCTGCAGACGTTAAACCGACTTACATCAACCGTGTCAACGCGATAGATTTCCGTCGCGGAGATAAAGGTGAAGGCAGGGTGCTGGTGTTTCTGCGCGACAATACCGCAGCGGTTGACGTGAGCGAGCGTTTAGGCAAGCTGGAAGTTGAGTTTCACAATACAGACATTTTGGATGAGTTATTGTATCAGCTTGATGTTGTTGATTTCGGTACCGTTGTTAAGGGAATTGAAACCTTTAAAGAAGGGGCTTCAACCAGGCTCGTGATAGACACAACAGCTGAATTCACTTTTACCTATCAGCAAATTGATAATATTTTCACGCTGAATGTAGAACGCGACACCACAAACCGCAGCATTTTGGGCGGTGGTAAAGAGTATAAAGGCCGCGCGATATCGCTGAACTTCCAGGATATTCCTGTCAGGACAGTGTTGCAGATTATCGCTGACTACAATGGTTTTAATCTGGTGACCAGTGATTCAGTAACCGGAAACATTACTCTGCGGTTAGACGGCACGCCTTGGGATCAGGCGCTGGATATTGTTCTGCGCGTCAAAGGGCTGGATAAGCGGATGGAAGGTAATATCCTGATGGTCGCGCCAACAGATGAACTGGCAGCCAGAGAAGCCCGGGAGTTAGAAGCAAAACAAACAGTCGCTGATCTGGAGCCGCTGTATTCAGACTTCCTAGCGGTAAATTATGCTAAGGCAGCCGATATTACCAAGCTACTGAGCAATAAAGATGCGACTTTGTTGTCATCACGTGGCTCAGTTAACGTAGACGACCGCACCAATACTATTTTGATAAAAGATACTGCGGCGAATATTGAGAACGTCCGTAAACTGATTGAAAGACTTGATATTCCTGTACGTCAGGTACTTATAGAATCGCGCATGGTGACCGTACGCGACAGCGTTGCGGATGAATTAGGCATTCGCTGGGGCTTTAGTGATCAGCAAAGTAGCGGCAGCTCAAATCAGGGCACATCAGGTACCGCTGGCGGCGCCAATAGTATTGCTAATGGCTCAATACCATCTTTGGATGATCGCTGGAATGTTAATTTGCCAACCACAAGTGCGGCAGCAGGTAGTATCGCCTTTCACATAGCCCGTTTAGCCGATGGTACCTTGTTGGATTTAGAGCTGTCAGCATTGGAGCAAGAGAACAAAGGCGAGATTATTGCCAGCCCGCGTATTACCACCGCTAACCAGAAAGAAGCCCGTATCGAGCAAGGTGTAGAGATACCATATGTTCAGGCGGCATCAAGCGGCGCGACAACCGTTGAGTTTAAAAAAGCGGTACTGAGCCTGACCGTAACGCCACAGATTACACCTGACAACAAAATTATTCTGGACTTGGTGATTACGCAGAACACCAAAGGCGAAACGGTGCAAACCCCTACGGGGCCAGCTACAGCAATTGATACCCAGCAAATCCAAACTCAGGTTCTGGTTGATAACGGTGAAACCATAGTACTTGGTGGTATTTACCAGCAGCAAATACTATCGACGGTGACTAAAGTACCTTTCTTTGGCGATATTCCTTATGTTGGAACGCTATTCAGAACTACCCGTGATGTGAATGAAAAGAATGAACTATTAATTTTTGTCACACCGAGAATTATTTCTGACGGGCTTTAACATCTATCACAGTGGTTGCTGCTTTGGCTGCAGCAACCACTGGTTCAGAATTAGCTTGCCAACAAAAGGCTATTCCTGACATAATTCAGCGCTTCAAATTTTCGTGGGAGCCTTTTGGTCCTTGAATTTAACTTTTCACTGAGTTAGCTGATTAGTAATACAACTTATGGCAGAAAAACGTAATATCTTCCTCGTCGGCCCTATGGGCGCTGGTAAAAGCACAATAGGCCGGCACTTAGCAGACATGCTTCACCTTGAATTCTACGATTCAGATCAGGAAATTGAACGCCGCACTGGTGCGGATATTGCTTGGGTGTTTGATTTGGAAGGTGAAGAAGGCTTTCGCGTACGTGAAGAAAATGTCATCCAGGATCTGACTGAGTTGCAGGGCATAGTTCTGGCAACAGGTGGTGGTTCTGTATTGAGCAAGGAAACCAGAAATCGTCTGTCTGCCCGAGGTATAGTGGTTTACCTGGAAACACCGATAGAGAAACAGGTAGCACGTACACAGCGCGATAAAAGACGGCCTTTGTTGCAGACTGAAGAAGCACCGAAAGAAGTACTGGAAAGATTGGCTGCAGAGCGCAACCCACTGTATGCTGAGATAGCTGATTTTACTGTACGCACTGATGAGCAAAGTGCACGTGCGGTAGCCAGCCAGATTATTGATCAACTGGGTTTTTAATTTCATTTCGACAGGGGGCTGCTGATGCAAAAAGTTGAAGTACAACTTGGCGAACGCAGCTACACCATCTCTATAGATGACAACTTTCTCGGCCTTGATCCTGCGTTGGCAGCGAAGCAGCAAGTTGTCATTATTTCTAACCCAACTGTCGCCCCTCTTTATTTATCCAAAGTTGAGGCGTTGTTTCAGTCTGGTTCTGTACAACACTTTCTGCTGCCCGATGGCGAAGCCTACAAAACGCTAAGTTCTTTTGAACAGGTGTTAGGTTTTCTGCTTGAACAGCGGATGTCACGTGACGTGCTGTTGGTTGCACTGGGTGGCGGTGTAATCGGTGATCTGACCGGCTTTGTAGCTGCGTGTTACCAGAGAGGCGTAGCTTTTCTGCAAATTCCAACGACATTACTGTCTCAGGTTGATTCTTCAGTAGGTGGCAAAACCGCTGTAAACCATCCGCTTGGCAAGAACATGATTGGTGCATTCAAGCAGCCGGCACAGGTGCTGATAAATACTGCAGCGTTATCTACGCTGCCAGCCCGCGAGTTTGCAGCAGGCATGGCAGAAGTCATTAAGTATGCCCTAATCAGTGACGCAGCCTTTTTTGACTGGCTGGAACAACATCAGAAAGACATAGTCGGATTGAAACCAGAGACGCTGGCACAGATGATACAGCATTGCTGTCAGATGAAAGCTGACATCGTCAGTCGGGATGAGACTGAGCAGGGCGATAGGGCACTGCTTAATCTCGGACATACTTTCGGCCATGCTATCGAAGCATGGCTGGGCTACGGTGAATGGCTACACGGAGAAGCCGTATCGGCAGGTATGGTGATGGCTGCAAAATTAGCATTATCCCGCGACGCCATTAGTGAGCAGCAGCTGCAGAGAATCTGTGCTTTATTAACCGCATTTGATTTACCGATAGCCCCGCCAGCCAATATGAAAATTGATGATTTTATGCCTTTCATGAAAACAGACAAAAAGGTGCGTAACGGCAGTATGCGATTTGTGCTACCAACCGCTTTCGGTAGCACGGCGGTAGTAGATGATGTATCTGAAGCTGAATTAATAAGGGTGTTTGCCGATGGACATAACTGATTTACAGGATCGTCTGGCGCAATTGGATCATTTATTACCGTCACAGCGTGAATGGTTGGATAGGCTACTGTTCCAGCTGGCGTTTAATGATAATCAGCAGATCAATATACTGGGGGCTTCCGGCAGTGGAAAGTCAACCTTAGCACTCGCTATCGCTGAGCTACTGTCTGGACAGTACAACATTGCGTTACTCGATAGCTCGGTTAATAAAGCGTCAGCAACTCAGCAGCTAATGCAACAGTGGTTTGGGCAGCCTGGTGATGCTTCAATTCCTATTACTGAGCAGGTTGCTGTTACTGAAGAACAATTGCCACTGGCTGTGATCATCGACGATGCAGAGCGTTTCCCACCAGAACTTATTCAGCAGGTGAGCTCATTACCTAGCCTGGTGTTGTGTTTCTCTGCCCAGAGTTTAGATG
>CEVB01033862.1_pt1 | contig 9950 bp, 19 predicted proteins | sample 531381 | NCBI WGS metagenome assembly CEVB01 (sample SAMEA2622763, study PRJEB7988) | marine metagenome | biome: marine biome (ENVO:00000447); feature: surface water layer (ENVO:00002042); material: "saline water (ENVO:00002010), including plankton (ENVO:xxxxxxxx)" | depth 5 m | reverse complement strand
GATATTTAAAACTATGGTCTCTTGCATTGTTCATAATAACGTCAGCAACAAAAGAACTCTTACCACTGTTTGGTGTGCCTGTTATCAAGTTGAAACTCGGTTTGATTAGCTTAAAATATGGTTTCATTGCCTCATATCCACAATCATATTGCTTGTGTGATTTGCCTGTGTATAAGTCTTGTATAGCATCTCTCAAATCATCGACACTAAAGACCCCATCAATTTTTTTCATGTTGTTTATCCTAGTAAAAAGTTTTTATTTTTGGTTCGTTTCTCAAACGTATGCTTTTTTTTATTTATATTAGTATTGTGTGCCACTGTGTCGTTACTGATTACCTTATTTGTCATAAGTGCAGATTTGTCGCTACCCAAAATGTATATGTTATGATTCCACATGTTTTTTCTAGGATGCTTAATAACTTTTATAAGACCAGACTCTTTTAGTTCTTTAATATTCCTGTTAATAGTTCTGACAGAGCAATGACAAAGATTTGCTAAGTGATTGATACTTGGATAGCATCTGTGTTCATCGTCAGCATAATTCGACAACATCAGCAAGACTAATTTAGAAATTGGACTCCCAGTATTTTGTTTGACAGCCCAAGACATTGACTCAAAAGACACGATCAGACCTGTGAATCGTAAAAATCGTTTGGTGTAACCTCTCCCTTAGTTTCTTTAACGATAATGTCCATATGTTCTTTTCTTGGAATCCTTGTGCCATAAACATATTTATTTACAGTTGATAGCGTTATTCCAGAGTCAACAGCAAAATCTTTTTTTGTCATCCTCATTTTCTTTATATATTCGCTTAGTTTCATTAAAACTCCTTGATTAAATATTATCTTGATACATTTCGTACTTGATTATAACCCAATATGTGCTATTGTTCTACCTATATAAACTAACTTATGGAGTTATTATGAAAAAAAATAGTCCTGCGGAAAATCACCTGACTGAAATAGCAGAACGTCATAACGAACATGTAGAAATGCTTTTACTTGTTAGAAAAAAACTGGCTAACTCAAAAGATTTCTCGATGGATGGCACTGGAGTATATGGAAACTCTTATTTGCCACTACCAAAAATACTTAGACTGGTTGAACCCCTCTTAATTGAACATGGTTTTGTATCAAGTGTTTATGAATCAACAAACGTACAAGATGACCAGATGAATAGAGTGAGGTTTACTATGAGATTACACTATGTACCCACAAATGAAGAGGTGTACAGTGACCCCATAACAATACCAATGGATAAAGTGTCTGCGCATGGTAAGGTAGCGAGTCTGACGTATGCTAGACGCTGTCTGTATGAATGTATGTTTAATCTACCTAGAAAAGATGACGATGCAAAAGATACTATGACTGTTGCAGACCACCAAGACGCTATCAAGTCACATCAAGAACAAATAGAAAAAATACAGAAAAAAGCAAATAAGAATGGTGCTAACTTGAGAGTACAGAAACCAAAAATTAACAACAAAGAATTTTAGGAGTAATTATGAACGACAAAACAATGAATGAAGATATAAAAGACGCTTATCATCAAGCAAAAGAACAGATAAAAAGTCTTGAAGAAAAGCAAGAGTTAGCAGAAAAATTGTCTGGCACACTCAATGACCCAAATGAAACAGACGTACTTATGAAAGTAGGTAAAATCGATGATGGCTCACAATTTGGTAGAATGATTTGTGTACTGAAGAGGACAAGTCAAAACGATAAAAAACAGTATTATGTAGTTTTCGAGATGAAAGGTTTTGTTTCAAGAACTGATCCAATACTCAAAAAAGATTACATTATCGATGGTAACATTGTTTTAGATGGTAAAGATTATGCTCTATGGGGTTACGAAAAAACTGGTGAGTCTCAGAAAGGTAAATATGACTTTATATCTTTATCATTAGCAGTGAGTAAAGAAGAACAAACAAATGAAAATGGTACATCATTTTAAAATTTTTTCGTGGTGTACTAAAAGCAGAGGTCATACTGCTTTAACTCCAAGGGTAAGTCGTATAGTAAAACTCTCAGAGAAACTCTGGACGACTTACCCGATCTAAAACTAACAAGAGGTATAAGAAATGGATAGAACAAAAGGCGTTGGTGGTAGTGATGCCAACAAAATAATCAAAGGCGAATGGCACGACCTTTGGCTCATAAAAACAAAAAGAAAAGAGCCAGATGATTTATCAGATGTCATACCAGTTCAAATTGGTATCGCAACAGAATCTTTAAACATAGATATGTTTGAAAAATTAAGTGGCATGGAAGTCAAAAGAGATGTGGAATTAACGCAAAAAAATCACATGATGAGTCATTTAGATGGTTTTATATCAAAAGAAAAATGTGTGTTAGAGTGTAAACATACTTATCAAAATAACACCATTGAAGATGTAGCAAAACAATATTACGCACAATTACAACACTACATGATGCACTCTGAAACTGACAAAGCGTATTTATCTGTATTTTTTGGAAATGTAAGACATGAATATGTTTACATAGACTTTGACAAGGAATTTGCAGATCAACTCTACACCCAAGAAGAAAAGTTTTGGAAGTTAGTTTTAGAAGATAAAGAGCCAACAATAGATGTCGATTCATCAATTATAGATATACCAGAACACCCAAATTTAGATGGGATGACAACGATTGATATGTCTAACAACATAAAATGGAGAGACTGTGCAAAACAAATAACAGACACTAAAGAATATGTAGAAATCAATAAGAGTGCTAAAGATACTCTCAAACTCTTAGTACCCAAAGATTGCAGAAAAGCAATGGGTTGTGGTTTTTCTATTTCAAGAAATAAAAAAGGTAGTTTAGCTTGTAGAGAAATGAATGAGTAGTTTTTCACCAATAAAAAGCGAATACATATCGAACAACTGTGAACCAGATATGGACGAGTCTCCCCAGTATGGAATAGTAGAACATAGAGATATTGACGACAGAATGAAAGCAGAGTTTACGATTGTAGCAAAAAATTTAGGACAAAAAGTTCAAGCAAAAACTAGCACTGGGTTAGACCAGAGTATTAGAAAAGTTAAATGTTGGAGAATACCAACTCACTCTTATATTGGAGATGTTTTAAATAGAGAAATAGTTAATGCTAACAATGTATTTAATTATAAAATATCTAATATTCAAGATATTCAGTATTTAGAATACAGTGTTGGAGATTTTTACGACTGGCACTCTGATATTTGTTATGGTTTGTCAAGCACTAGAAAAATATCAATCAGTTGTCCGCTTAATTATGATTATCGTGGTGGTCAACTTCAAATAATGAGTGATGGTAAAATTGTAACTTGTAATGAAGATTATATGGTTACTTTCACAAGTTTTTTACCACATAGAGTTAAAAAAATTACCCAAGGCACAAGAAAATGTATAGTTGCTTGGGTAACTGGAGAATCATGGAGATAATATGAAAAACTTAACAAAAGAAGAAGTAATTGGTAGATTGAGTTTTGCTAAAATTCAAATCAAATCACAAAATACTAAGTTGATAGATGAATTTAATGAAATATTACATGGTAAAACATTTGGATCAGATGCAGTAAGTAAGATATCAGAAATAATTGATTCTATTAGTAAGTGTAAAAACAGAACAATTTTCTTAGATGACTTATGTAAAATTACTGCTTATGAAAAAGTAAATGACAAAAAAGAAGGAAAATAACGTGGTTAATTAATATGATAATAGAAATATATTTTTTTACTTTTCTTTTTGTCCTTATGTGTTTGATTTATGCTTGGTGTGTATTTTTTACTCATGCCAATACAAATGAAAAAGATTTGTTACTACTATTCACGACTATTCCATTAATATGTCTCTTGTTGGTGATACTATGAAAAAAGACATAATCAACCCACCACATTACAAGCAAGGCGATATAGAATGTATAGATGTCATCAAAGCATCTATGTCTCATAAAGAATTTTGTGCATATCTCAAAGGACAAATATTTCGTTATCTTTGGAGATATGAACATAAGCACAAAGAGCCATTGGATGACTTACAAAAATCTCAATGGTATTTAAACAAACTAATAGAAGAGGTTAGCAATGAAACTAAATAAAAGCGATCAGATCAGAAAGTGGTTCATAAAAAGAGGCAAGGCAACCAACAGAGAAGTAATCCACAAATTTGAATTTATACATGGTATTTCAAATATCGTTTATGAAATGAAGAAGAAAGGTCATAAGATTGACACCAATAGAGTTCAGACAAAAGACAGTCATTATGATGTATATATTTACAGAGGTAAAAGCAATGTATGAGAAAATAAAAGAAGTTTTTGATGATATTCCTGATTTTTGGAAAGCAGTAATATTTGTTAGTATAATTAGTTTATTTTGGGATATACTGTTATAGAGGTTCATATAATAACATAAGAAAGTATTACTCGCTTTCTTACATTATCCTTTCAATGACTCTCTGTATACAGTTCTCACCCCTTTATACAGAGAGTTTCCTCAAATATTCAGTACATACCACTCAATCTAGTGAAAACAGCCAAAATCGACCTATAAAGAGGTTTAAAGGTGATATATTTTATTTGTATAAATATCTTAATGTAGTATTGCATATTGGTACATTTTGGGTATATAATTATTACATAAACTAAATAATAGGTGCTTTACCCATGAACGAAATAAACAACCAAATATCAGAACAGGCTAATACATCAATCGACAATTTTTTAAATAAGTGGGTTGATGCTTACTTTGAGCAAATCGTAAAAACATATAAAAATATATCAGAAAAAAAACCATTGACCAGAGAAACATCAGAATTTAAGTGGATGGATTCTGAACATGGTTGGATTGCCAAAAAACTTTTTTTCAAACAGTTTGATATAAATTGGTTCAAATCTTTTGATGAGTTTATTGAGCATACTAAAAAAAGATTAATTGGTGAGAAAAAAGAAAACTTGATTTATAGAGTAAACAAGAAAGGTGGCTCTATAAGTAAAGTTCACAACATAGAGTTGGTCGGTGGTCAGCTAGAGGGAAACTTCCAAACTCAATCTGGAAATGTTCACTTAAGAACAATTTATGCAGGTGGTTATCACATACAAACATTACACCTTAGAATGATTTGCACTTTAAGCAAATAATAAACGAATAGTGTGGGTGTCACTTAAACCACCCAAAAATAAACTAAATAGGAGTTAAAACATGAAAACATTATATTGGAATGATAAAAACTTAAAACAAATCACGAAACTTAGATTCATCAGCACAATCGGTCATCGTTGGTGGGATGTTTCATATTGTAAAGGTATCGATTATGATGATAATGAAGTAATCGTGTCTGTACCTTTCTCTCATATACCTAAAGGCAAGGGAAACATTAATAAACATATTCTTGATTATGCCAAAGATGATAAAGTTTATGTAAAGGGTCTCAACGTCTTTAATGTTATTTCTTGTTTCCAATAAAACAAGATAATCAAACGAATAGTGTGGGTGTCACTTAAACCACCCAAAAATAAACTAAATAGGAGTTAAATTATGAAAAAAGAAGAAGTATTCAACAAATGTGCAATAAGAGTTAAACATGCACCTTATTCAATTGTTGATAAACTTTTAAATAATGGTATAGGATATATTCATTATACTGAACAATTAGGAAAAAAAGAGGATGATTTTAAAGTAGTAATTACTTTGAGAGATAAAAAACTTAGAAAACTAAATCCAAAAACAAGAGAGTCTTTAGCAGACTTATTGTGGATAGATGTTGATATATGGAGAAAATATCTTGGTAAAATAGAGTTCAGTAGTGATGGTATGATAGATTTTTCAAAACATAAATCTGATCTATCCATACCTCTACAATTTACTAAAGAATATAATCACTATATTCACAGAAAAAATATGTTTGATAACACTGTCAAATGTGCGTGGAAATTGGTGCGATGAAAGTTAAAAGAGGTCATTTCACTATAATAAGAGAGAGCCATAGATTATGGCTCTTTTTTTTATAAGACCTCTGAGCAACTAAAAGAGAAACTGTAATTAGAGGTTTTATCAGCGTTCCATGTTAATTCATTAGAGTCCATTCTCATAACTGCTTTCGTGTTTGTATAGTTGATAGTAGCATCGTCACTTAATGCTACTTTTAGAGGTGGTTCTATGTTCATGGTAGCATTTCCAGAACTATTAGCTGTACAGTCTGCAATAAGAATATGCAGTTTGGATGTTGCACCTGTTCCAAATTGAACATAATCGCCTTTCTTAAAAACAGTTGTTGATGCAGATGCACCTTTGATAGCAATGTCAAAAGCACCCACTGAATGAGAGCCACTGACAGTTGGTGATATAGTCTCAGCACCTCTAATTGTTTTTGCATCTGGGTCGCCAAGTAAAAATGTCCCAAATCTTCCATGTAGTTGCATAAAGAACGCTTGGAACTCTACAGCATCGACTCTTCTCATTGGTGGTAGAGTTACTGTTGTTTGCCACCTAGCACCAGTAAATTCATGTGCAACTTGTGAATATGTAAATGGAGATTCAGTAACAGCAACTGATTTTACAATTCTCCATTCAGAAGTTGTAAAACCTACATTAGTTGGAAATGTTAATGGATAACTAGGACTTCCCACTATGCACCAAATGTCCTTGCAAAAGAGCCACCACGACTTCTCGTTTCTGCTACTGCATTTATTGTTTCTTGTTTTATGGTAGGTAACATGTTCATTATTTCTGATCTAACAGTTGGCACTATGCCTGTGCTGAAATTGAGTGATTGATTTACAGTTATGCCACCACCTAAATCACTATTGCTTACTACATTGGATGCAGTTCGAGGGACCAGTAATTCAGCACCTCTCTCACCTACCATTACTGGTTTATTGGGTGGGACAAACCCACCATCTTTTGCACCAAGAAAACTAGATATTGCACCAAGAAAACCACTACCTACATTATCAACAACAGTCGGTGCTAATTGTGTCCCAATTACTTGTCCCTTTGCATTGAGTAATTGTGAACCAACATTTAAACCTGCGACACTTGACATAGTTGTAGTTCCTGCAAGAGTACCTAAACCACCAGATAAAGCAGTGCCGATTGTACTTCCTGTAATACTTTTTCCAATACTTCCTAGAGTTATGTCGCCACCTTGTAGACCAGTCAATGCCTCTTTAAGACTTCTTATCAATGGTTCTATAATTAAAATTTGTGCTATAGTTGATACTATTTGAATTTTCAGATTCTCAAATATATTTTTGAAAGCATCTCCAAAACTTTCTCCTGCAACGATACTCCTAGCTAGTGCATCAGATATTTCTTTTCCAGAATCATCAAAAGACTTTCCGACTTCTTCGGTGATGTCTTTGAGTTGTGACTGAGATACAATTACCACATCATTTGCCTTTGCAACTTCTTTTGTGAGTTTTGGAATTGAACCCAAAATAATTTGATATCTTTTATTGGTCTCTATACTTTGTGCTAATTCTTTGTTTGTTAATCCAATACTCTCAGCCAATTTTTGATAATGTTTTTTACCTAGTTCTATTTGTTCATTGATACCATTGATAATAAATCTAAATGCCTCAAACAAACCAATTAATGCGATTATGATTACTTGCACTTTTCCTAATGCCTTTACAAAATTAAATAATGCGACTCCTGCGGTAGTTAATAAAAATAGACCGAATGATTTAAGTGCAAAAATAACTTCATCAATATTTTTAGCAATAGCTGATAACGACTCTCCTAATGTTCGTCCTATGTCTTTGCCTATTTCTGTAATTTTATCTGAACTATCTTCTAAACTTTGATTCAAATCTTGGAATTGTTCTTTTAAAACAACCATAAACTCATCTGCTATAGCTTTTCTGAATTGAAATAGTTTGTCTTGTAACATAGATAACGTACCAGTAAGTGTATTTGCTAAATCATCTGTTACACCACCAAACTCACCACCTTTACCAAACTTCTCTTTAAATGCTCTTATCGTATCTGTTAAGGACACCTCTGCACCTGCTTGAAATCCAAGCATTGCTTTGACCCCCCGCTCTCTGAATAAATCCGCACTCGATATGGAACTGGAAAAACTGCGCTGAATCTGTTCTGATGTTACTCTGAAATCTAAACCTGTCGCACCTGCTACATTACCAGTGATCTCTAAAAGTTCTGCTAACTCGTCTGCATCTTTGGCAACAACTGCCAGACTTCCTGATGCTTGTTGTATTTGTTCAAGAGTAAAAGGCACTCTAGATGCAAATTTGACCATAACGTCAAATGCTCTTGCACCCTCATCAGCAGAACGAAATAAGGATTTAAGTCTTACTTGTAAATCTTCAATCTGACGACCAACACCAACGACTTTGGCTATTTGAACTCCACCAAAAGCAACACCAAGTAAGCCACCAAACTTTATTACTCTACGTCCAATCTTATCAAGTGATTTGCCAAGACTATCAAAAGATTTTGACATCCCAGTAGATGATTTTTTAACTTGTGAATTTGCTTTATCAAGACCTTTTTTTAAGTCTGATAAATCCGCCTCAATTCTGACAACTAATTTTTCTAAATCCATAGTTATACGTCTGGGTACATTTCCTTCATTTTTTCAAGTTCACCTTTGTCCATCGGTTTCTCGGTCTTACCTGTATTATATTCTCTAAAACCTTTGATTGCTAGACTTACCTCATAGACCGACATATCCCAAAATTCACTAGGTTGAATACCAATCATGCCTACAAGGATTTGATAGTATCTTTGAATTGGAAATTCTAAATCAGAATCTGTTACGTTTTTTTTTGAAATGTATCTGGATTATCTTCGCCAGTATCAAGAGCCAATGTCAACAGATCACCGCACATTTTAAGACTTTCAACTAATCCAACCTCTGCTATCATCTGTTTCATATCAGAATCTTTAATATCATTACCACCTGCTCTTATAGATAATAATAAAATTGTCATAGTTTCATTGATTGTTAAATCAGCACTTGCTAATTTAGTTCCTACTTTAAGTATTGAGCATCCTAGTGCTTGTTCTATTCTAGAAACTACATCTAATGATATTCTTGCAGTATAAGTTTTATCACCAAATTCAAGTTGTTTTTCTGCTCTTAGTTTGTTTTGACTCATTTGATTTGCCTCTCAAAGTTAGTTTAATCATTTCATCTCTAGCACCTACATTGACTGCATGTGTTATTGTAAATGACTTTGAATCTATTTTAACAGAACCGAGATCGTCCCAACCTTTAAAATAAGGTACTTCGACCTCTGCTTGTTTACCTGTAGTGTTTACCATAGCATCATAACTTTTATCGTTAATGCTAATTTTTTTGCTAATCCACACGATTATACACTTGCAATGGTTATCGTTCCTGCACTCTCAAACGTAATCGAATACTGTGCAGAATCATTGTATGTTCCAGAGTATTCAATAGAACTGACGTGAAAAGCACCAGTAAATGTTTTGAAGTCTGGGACAATGAACTGATAGTTAGTAAATGATGCACTTGCAAAGTCACTTTGTACTGTGCCTATTGATGCACCATCATCAAAAATACCAGTGCCAGTCACAGTGAAACTCTCTACACCACCATCAGCTAATAAAGTTCTAACATTAGATGAATCTTTGTTTGTAACATCAATCATCTCTTGATTCATTGAAATACTTGTATCTCTTAGTCCACCAATGGTCGTAAAAGTTTCTGGTGAGCCACCATTACCTACTTTCATTAAAACTGCACTTCCTTTCTGAACTGCCATAATTTACCTCTTAATTATCATATATTGTAAAATTTATATTCACTATACCATGTCTAGTGATTCCATCTGCCTCTCTGAGTGTTGTTACATTCGTAACATAACTCATAACAGAGTCAGCGCCACTGACACTAATAGTTTTATCATGGCACAAAACATATATTTGTTCCATAATTTCTTTAATCTCTTTTTGTCCTCTGTATTGAGACCAAAC
>CEVB01075671.1_pt1 | contig 9964 bp, 17 predicted proteins | sample 531381 | NCBI WGS metagenome assembly CEVB01 (sample SAMEA2622763, study PRJEB7988) | marine metagenome | biome: marine biome (ENVO:00000447); feature: surface water layer (ENVO:00002042); material: "saline water (ENVO:00002010), including plankton (ENVO:xxxxxxxx)" | depth 5 m | reverse complement strand
CATTATTCGTTGTTGATACACAGATTTTTAGAACTATCAAATTTTTTATCCCCGTCTCGTTTTTTCAATATTGATACACAAATTGTCAGATCCATCAAATTTTTAAAACGCCCCCAAAAACGCCGATTTTTGTTAATCGTCGTCGGGGTTGGTGTCATAGGTGCGGATATAAAACCAGTTATCGTAGCACGCCTCGTCCTCCTCGGGGCAAACATAATACACCATAATCGGCGGATGTAGAGGTCTCCCATCTTCACCCTCCATCTGCTCGGAATGCTTTTTTGCTTCTTCAAAGTCGCGACCTAAGTATCTCGTCTTGCCCTCAGGATTTCTAACTTCGTATTCATACTTAGTTTCGTTGGCGTGATCCTTATAGAACGAAGTTAGATCAGATATAGCGCCTGTGATATCCCGAAGTTTGATATCGTCAGGGTAAGGATCGTTGAACTTCTTGCCTCCTAACGCTTCAATAACCGCGGAGCGCATAAAGGCGAGGTTCTGTTTGACTTCTTCAAGTTGAACTCGGAGTTGTGAAACCTCGCAATCCTTCGCCATAAATTTCTTCTTGAGTTCGTCTATCTCCTTTTGGAGTTTTCTGTTTTCTGCTTTGTTTCTGTTGAAATCATCCAGTTGGTTCTTAAGTTTCTCAATCTTCAAGTCCTTCTTGCCTAACTCCTTCGCAAGAAAGCGGACATCGTCCCAGTCATAAGACTTAGCATACTCAATAACCTTTGCCTGATCCGCCATAATAGTTTGTTCGTGGTTCTTCTCCATAACTCCTTTTAATTGATAATAACAAAAAAATTACAGCAACTATCAAATTTTTCAGTCGCGCCCAAAACGATTTCGTTTTTTTGCCTGGGTTTTTTTATATCCATAAGTTATAATGCCGAGTATATCAGGTCTCCAATCAGGGTTTTTTACGGATATTGATGTAAGATACGATTTAGCACTTAACGGGAATGTTGGGACGACTAACCAGGTTATAGTTAGTGGAGGATCCACGGGAGATACTAACTGGGGAAACGCCCACGATATTATCCCTCTATCTTCTCTTCTAACTGCTGGGAACGGAACAGCAATAACTTCTACTGGTAATCCCGAAGTCATAACCACAAACAACGACGGAACAACTATCAACAACACAGGGGGAACAGGAAATCAAAATCAAGTTTTGAAAGTGCCGAATGCTTTGACTGCGGGATCAAACATCAGTTTTAGTTCAGGAACGACTTATGATGGTTCGGCGGCGATCACAATAAATTCAACGGATACAAATACTCAACTTAACTTGACGGCGGGTAATGGTATAGAAATCGCAAACACGGGTGGAGTGAATAGGACTATATCCGCTAAACCTGATGAAGATACACTTGATTTTGATAGTGATGAGTTAGCAGTTCAAAAGGTTCCTAACGCTTTATCAGCAGGGACAAACTTAAGTTATTCAAGTGGTTCTACTTTTGACGGAGCATCGGCAAGAACGATTAACTTAGCAACTGCTCCAACTAATCTCAATCTAACAGATAGCACCAATATTATTCATCCGCCGAATGTTTTTGAGGTTAGTGGAGATTTAAGGATGAGTATTGAGATGGGAAATTTCTTTCCGAATGATGACAATAGTTTTTTCAATATTGGAGTTGAGGATGATTTTTCTGCGAATATTCACGGGTCTTTGAAAGTCTTGACAAGTTCCCTTGAGGTCTGTGGATATTTTATAATCCCGAATAACTACACAGCAACCGCAGTTAGAATTGATGCGACTAATAGTTCAGGTGTAGCGGTTAGCAGAACGATTATGTGCGCCAGCGTCACGACTTATGGTGGGACGGGTTATACTTCTTTGAACTTCTCAGGAAACACTAACGCGGAGTTTAGTTTATCTACAACCCTCACGGGAGCAAGTGATAAGATTATGCTAATCACTATCTTCACAACTTCAACAACCGATCACATCCGCGGGGGATATATCAAATTGACGAGAGGTGCGAGTGATGATTACTAAATCCAATAAATTTTCTTTGATTAGTTATAATGAAGAAAAACTTTTGGTATGTTTATCTTTTTGAAAGTGAAGACAAAACGGATATCTTTAAGATAATGAAATTTGATACAATCAACGAGATGAGTGAAGTTCTCCAAATCAAACCAGCAGTTCTATCTAATTACTTTCACGGACTTATCAAACCAAGGGGCGTCTTAAAATATTGTATGATCTATCAGTCCATCCCCCTGTAGTTATTTAAAAAGTAAAATTGTTATATAAACAACTATATAATGGGTAGAACCAATCAAAGCAAACTATGCTATAGTTGTGCCGTTCAGATAGGAACCACACTACTTCACTCAAGAAATTATCCAACCCTAAGTTCAATAGCAAAAGACTTAGGATTGACATACTCTCAAGTCGCAGATATATCAATCGGTCGCAGTAAGAAGTTTGATAGCAAATTTAAATATCAACCTCAAGTAGTGATAAAAAAAATATCTGAGAGTGTATAATGCCGAAGAAAGCGCGGAAGAAACCAAAGAGAAAACCTCAAGTTATTCACCCAATCAATCGCCACACAATCCAAGGCGCTCAATTTCAAGCAGTTCATAACTCTGCGCTCAGAAACTCCGCAAGAGATATAGCGCACGCGGCGAAAATCAAAGAGGCAATCAAAGAAAGGGGAGAAAGTATGTCAGACGCGAGATTGAGAGATTTGGCGAAAAAGTATAAGGAGTTAATAAAGGGTGAATTGTAGTTTAATTTTTCTTATCTTAATATATATATAATGAGCGACTTTAGAAAACCAAGACCTGATTTTCCAATTGTCCCAAGGGAGGCGTTGTTTAGAACTGAAAAACCTACTTTTTTCAAAAGACCAAAAGGCAGAAAGGGTAGAAAACCCAAGGGAAAGAAAGTTGGTAAATTTGTCGCAAGACAAGATCCAAATTTCAAACTTCAAAAAGAAAGAGACGAGAAAAGAAAAGCAAGAGAGTTAGCAGTTGCTACAGCGCAAAGACGACAACAATTGGATGTAGCAGAGTTAGAAGATATACGAGAGAGACGAGTTGATAGACGAGAAGCGAGACAACTTGCTTTGGATCGGTTTAGACTTGAAGCAGGGAGAGCAAGAGACCAGAGAAGATTTCAAGGCGCTCAACTTCAATTGCTCGCGGATGTCGCAGGAAGAATTGATGACGCAGCGAGATTTCAAGCGGAAAGGAATGAACGAAACCAAGAAAGATTGTATGCTGAATTAAGAGCAGTTTATGACAGAGCAGAAAGACGAGCAGGTGAAAGGGAACAATTGATGGTTGAGTTAGTAGATAGATTTACTGCTGGTGGTGGAAGAGTGGATAGAGGAGAACTTCTTGCGTTAGACGAAAGAGTTAGATTAGTTGAAAGATCGCAAACACCATTCGGGAGAGGTCGGGTTGAAGAGGTCTCCACAGATAGCGGGGTCTCCTCCGAGGACTTTGACCTCCCAACTCCAGGGTCAAGAAGAAAAAGAAGACAGAGGAGAGCAGAAGGTAGAGGTTCTCCACGAAGATCAAGAACTCCAAGTTCAGACGAACAACAAAGTTTTAGAAGTGCGCTGAGTAGAGTAGCACCCGCCCCCGCAGCGCCCGCGCCCGCACCCGAACCCGAACCCCAGCAAGCGTCGCCCCGACAGCAGACGGCGCGCTCGCCTTCTGCGCCTCCAGCAGGAGTATCACCCCAAGAAGAAAGAAGAAGAGAATTTTTAGAAACGGGAACCTCGGGTGGTGGTAGTGTTGAAAGAGAGGTTAGATCGCCAAGTGTTGAAATTGCTACTCAAACCGAACCAGCACAAACCGCAAGAAGAAGGGTTGTGGGTAGAAAATTAACTCCAGCAGAACAGGAAGCACGAGCAAGAGTAATCGCAGAACAAGCACGGGTAGAAATCAGAGAAGCAGAAGAAGTCTTAGCACAAGAAGAACCCGAAGTTCCTGCGGCGCGAGTTCCCCGCAAAGCGAAAAAAGGTCGCAAAACACGCGGTGGATCAGCAACACCAAGGGAGAAGAGAGCAGAAGAAAGATTTTATGAACGCCAACCTTCTCCAGGCACACCTTCACCCGAAAGAGAGGAAGAGGCAGTAGTAGTAGAACGAGCAGTTGAAAGATTAGAAAGTCCAGGGGTAGTTAGTGATGCGCTTGGTGCCGTAGCAAGAGGAGTTGGTGGTATCGCCCAAGGAGCAGCAGAAGGGGTTGTTTCCGCTTTGCCGAGTGCGGAGGATGTTGGTAAAGCAGTTGGAAGAGGAGTTGTTGGAGTTGCGGTTCAGGGATTGAAAGGTGCGAAGGCGGTGGCGGAGGTTGCGGGTGAGGCGGTGATTGGCGCAGTTTCTCCTGAACCCGAACCACAGATCGGACAACAAACAGGAGCGCCTCTTGTTCCTCGTGGTTCAGAAGAAAGATTACTTGGAGACGCACCCGCTCAAACCCCTTACGAGCAACTCCTCGCTTTGAGGAAGACGAGCAATCGGTTTTTAATCAAAGAAGACAAGAGGGGGGCAAAGAAACCCGATCACCCACTCAATCTTGGAACGGAAACTTATGAGAGAAAATTTAGACTTACAGACCACGCGGGAGTGGTAGGTGATAAGGAAGCAGGGCGCCCGTATGTTGCTTATTCTTTGGGTGGTTCAAATACGAAGAGGAAGGAACAAATTGGTTTTGTGGAGGAGGCACACGATTTGGAGTTTGAAGAGGGGGAGAGAGAATTTTTTAGTATAGATCAGAAGGTCTTAAAGAGACGAATAGATGCTCAAGAAATAGAATTGGAAGTTTCGGATCAGGAAGATGATTATTAAATCCGTTCGCAAAGCGCCGAACAACAAAATTTTCTAAGAGATAGATATAATGAAGCGGACTAAATCTACTGACCCCCCAACTAACCGAGAGATGATTAACAAGATAGATAATGATATCACTTTGTTAAGAGGTGAGGTTATGAGATTGACAGAGTTAGTTAAGATACTCACCGATTTCAAAAAGAAGGAAAGGGACGAAGAATTAAAATCAAAAAGTAGCGGTTGGATTTTTTCTAACTCATAGTATAAAGGATGCCGAGCAAGAACCCAACAATTGTAAAAGCGTTTAAGGACGGAACTATCACCAAAGGTCAGTATGATAAGTTATCCGATGGTCTATTACTTGGGATTATCAAGAAGAAGAAAGGAACAAAGAAAGGAAAAGGAACCAAAGAAGTTAGACACAAGATGGGTAAAGAAGCGCACAAGCGCGGACGACCAAAGGGAGGTTCAAAAGTTGAAGTGAAGAAGTGAGGTTTAAAAAAGTCATAATATAATCTTTGTTAAGTTATAATGAATAATAATAAGTTGTTTGGTTTTGAGGATGACCCAAGTTTGTATTATCAGGAGTATGCGAAGGACTTTGGAGACACGGACTTACAAGTTGAAAAATATATCTGTGCTGATGATCCGCGAATGAACTATACTTTCATCAAACCTGAAAATATAGAGAAACAAAAACCAAAGTTGCCTGAAGTATGCCCGAGAGACTTATTTGATTATGGAATTGTAAGAAAGAAAGGAGAACCCGAAACAGAAGAGAGTGTTGGGACTTTGGATGATGTCGTGCCTTTGTCATACGCACAAATCAAGAAACCCGAACAAGGTGAAGAGTGGTATAGAGCAAAGTATCCTGATCTCCCCGAAGATTTCTATGGGATTATTGCGAGATATACTTGGGGTGCGCCTTTCACAAAGAAGGAGATTAAGAATACTTGTAAGAAGATTAAGAAGAAAGGAAAGAAGGAACTTCCCCAGGGATATAGTGTTCTTAAGGGAAAATTTCAATTGAATTTTGATTAATTATCTACTCTAAGATATAGTATGTTTAACACCTCTCTAAGATACAATTTCAATAGTCGCCAACCGATAATTCCTAATCAACAAACTCCTTTAAGAAAACCAGGATTTGGAGGACACTTTCAAGACGCGCCACCTGCTTATATTGAAGAAACCAAAGCGGATAATAAAATAGAAAGAACCAAGAAACCAGTTAAGAAGGAGAAGAAGAAGCGCAAAAAAAAAATCAAACTAACTAATAAAGAATGAGTGAAGGAACTGCGAGAACACCAAGTCAAAATATCGGACAACAAGACGCGAAGGCAAGATTAGCGGCAGCGTTAGTTATGTCCCACTTTGCGCCAGGTTTAATTGCTGAACCAAGTGATGAAGCGCCTTATGGTAAAGACCACCACGGCAATCCGAAAACAAGACAAGCGAAAGCACAAGAAGAAGGTAAGCACCCACTCCAAACAGGTATGGTCGGTGGGGAGACTGCTGGCGAAGGAGTGTTAGCGAATATAACTCTTCATCAACAACTAAGAGGACTTATGGGCGGTATGGGCGCGGCGTTTCAACCTTAAGCGAAACTAAAATAATATAATCCTAACTTTATTTTTAATCTTCATTATACTATAAATATAATGGCGGCACTCATAGGTTCAGCAGTTCAATTAGCAAGTCCAGCGGCACAGGCACTATCAATAGCGAGAGCGGTTAGAAGTCGGGCACCGACGGGTGGAAACAAAGGAGAACACCTTGGTAAATCTTTAACGCATCATCAGGTTGTTCCAGCAGACCAGCAACCTCGGACTGCGAACAATCCGAGAACGGATTTTGGTAAAGCAGTATTATCTATGACGGGTGGAAACCCGAGAGCAGTTAATCAGGCGATAGACGGGATTAGATCAGTTGCTACAAGTCAAATTTCACCTTTTCACAGGCGCAGGCGGATGGCGGATGATTTTGTGGGCGCACTAAAACACACTCCTCACTCAAAAAATTTTAATTCTAACTAAGAGTATAAATAATGGGTTTCAGGCAACGATTGGGTCAAAAACTTAAAGCAGGAGCAAGAGCGCTTGGAAGTGAGGTTATCAGTATTGGTAAGAAAGTAGGAAAGGCGGCGATATACGGAAGTATTGCTTACTTGGGCGCTAAAGAAGCGTATGACAGGTATGGAGACGATATCAAACAAAGTATCAAAGACGAAGTCAATAGATCTATCGTTGATCCAGCAAAAGCAGAACTAACCGCACAAGGTGAAGCACTTACTACTAATATACAGAATATCGCACAAGAAGGACAAGCGGGAGTTCAAGCAGCGGTCTCAGCGGCACTAAATCCTCTGAAACCCAGCGCAGCGGATGCTTTCCAACAGGCAGGGGGTGAGGCAGCAAGACACCAAGCAGAGTTAGTTGGCGCACTTGGTAATAAACCCGCCGCTCAAGCGGTTCAAGATAGATACAATCAAGCGCACGCTTTGCCTATGGAGAATGCGCCAACGGGGACTATGGCGGATCAGGGAAGGTCTCCCGAGGGTTTCGGGGTCGGAGGCAACGATCCCGCCAGCGGGGGAGGAGGAAGATTTAAAAACCCTTTCAAGAAGAAGAAGAAATAATTTTTTCTAAGTCAAGATATAAAGTATGTATGGTAGTTCAAGCGCAAAGTCAAAACCGAGAAAACAAGGAGGCAACGGAAAACTAACTCAACGACAGAAGGATACTTTGAAGAGGCACTCAAAGCACCACACAAAAAAGCACATAGCAACTATGACTAAATTGATGAAGGAAGGTAAGACCTTTGGTGAAAGTCATAAGATCGCGATGAAGAAAGTTGGAAAATAATTTATAAGTCTAAGTATAGAATGTCAAAACACGGATTTCAACCTACACCACTTACACCACCCGATTTCAAAGAGTTTCTCCAATTTCAGAATAATTTGAATTCTATGTTGAAGCAAACCTTACACCAACCCAGTAAAGTGAAGTTAGGAGAACCAAATAAAAAATCTAAGGATAAACATAATGACCGACAACAGCGCGGAAATAGGGACAGGCGCGTCAAGAGTGATGTTCATAAACTCACGGGACGCTACGCAAAATAACTCTTTAGATTATTTAACGACAGATTTTACTTTTATTCCCGAGGAGGCAGTTGTAGTTCCTCAACACCAAACTATTCTTATGTCTCTTCACCACACCTCTATCCCGTTTAGTTTTTATAACTTTCAAGAGGGAAGAAATTGTCACCTTGATTATGGTTTAACTGCGACGGGTGTGAATTCTAACTCCACTACTGGAACAATAACTATCCCCGAAGCAAACTACAACGCAGTTTCTCTTCTTGATAAGATTATGGAATTACTCAACGCGGAACCGAATGTCGGACAACTAACTATAAGATACAACAGAGATACACTCAAGTATGAATTCAATTGGATCCCTACTACCGCTGCTTATGGAAGATTGACTTTAAGAATAGCAACTGGAACGAACGCCTTGACAAACTTTAGAGACGAGATAGGATTTAACAGCAACAAATTTGTGAATGGAAACGAAGGTTTTAATGTTTATTTTGATAATAACTTAGCAGGAGGGTTTGCTTTGGATTGTGGTTTTTCAACTGACGCCGCTTCTACTACTTACTTTGCTCTTGCCTCAGGTGCGTCTTCTGCTTTTTGGACTGGCGAAGGAAACCAGGGAACAACCAAAAATATATTCTCCGCAGTTGATGTATCCGCTTCTATTCGTAGTCTGTATATTAGATCAAATTTAACAACTCAGTCTGTATTAGATAGCGCAGTTGGTGGCGGGTTTTCTTCAATCCTTGCTCGTATCCCAATTGATGTAGATAGTGGTGGAGTTATTACAATAAGTCCAAGTGATGGTTCAGTTCATAAGTTGTATGTCAAAGTCAAAGATATAACAATTATAGGTTTAAGATTGACCGACCAAAGAAATAGATTGATTGATCTAAACGGATTGGATTGGGATATATCTTTACAATTTGATTTTATGGAACCCGAAGAAAAAATTATCCGAGTTGATAAACGAACTGAAGTAGAGAAAAACAAGTATGAGAAGTTTAAAGAGGAGAAAGAAAAACTAAAGGCAGATAAGAAAAAAAGAAAACCTAAGTCCCCCGAAAAAAAACCTATGGATAAGATATAATGGTATTTGGATTTAACTTAGACCCCACAGGCGCAGCACACAGGATAAACAGACCACCCCCACCAAGAAACGGAACAAAGCACCACTCTATAGGAGATGTTTTTGGCGCTCTAAAATCAAGTCTAATTCACCCCCGAGTGGGTAAAAAAGGTAAATAACTCTTTATAAAAATAATCTAACTTAAGATATAAAGAATGACAACGATAGCACGAAGAGTAGAAAAGATGAGAAGACAAGATGCGGCAGATAAAGCGGCGGGTCGCCCGAATAGACTTGAACGGGCAGCGCAGGCAGTTCAGAGCAGACAGAAGCACAAGTCGGGGAGTATGGAAGACCGCGCCGCTGCTCTGACCGCCGCCACAACCCGAAGAACCACCCACGATGTTATGAAGGATCACGGGATGAAACCACCCAAAACCCCCCCGAAGCGACAGGATCACCCACAAAGAGTTCATACAGAAATCAAACATAAGGTAGTCGCGACTAATACTCGTGGTGCTTCTGTCTTCTTAAAAGGAGCAACCGCCCCAAAAAACTAAAACAGATTTTTTTATAAGTTTCTTTTTTATCCCAGTTATACTATAAATAACTATGGGTTTCTTTACACGATTAGCAAGAAAGGTTGGAAGTGAGTTAAGTGATCTTGGTAAGAAGGCAGTTGGCGCTGTCGGTTCAGGATTAAAAGCAGTCGGGCACGCTGCGCGAGTTGGTGTCAAGTATGCCGTAGATCACGCTGGCGATATTGCGAATATTGCTGGTAAGGTTGATAAGATTGCTGGAGTAGTTGGTAAGGCAGCAACCTCTGCTCTCCCCTTTACTGCCGAAATTCCGATAGTTGGAGAGTTGGTGGGAGGAGTAGCAGCAGCGTCAAAAGTCGTTGGGGCAGGAGCGAGAGGAGTTCAAAGGGTAGCGGGCGCAGTTGATAAAGGAAAGCGAGCAGTTGATGAAGTTAGAAGGGATATAGGATTGTAA
>CEVB01040270.1_pt1 | contig 9970 bp, 4 predicted proteins | sample 531381 | NCBI WGS metagenome assembly CEVB01 (sample SAMEA2622763, study PRJEB7988) | marine metagenome | biome: marine biome (ENVO:00000447); feature: surface water layer (ENVO:00002042); material: "saline water (ENVO:00002010), including plankton (ENVO:xxxxxxxx)" | depth 5 m | reverse complement strand
CTGAAGATAATGAAGCTGCATTCCGTAAAATGGGTGTAGAAATCATGGACGCAGAAGGAAACTTTAAAATGTTAACTGAAATAGCTGAAGAATTTAGAAGAGCTATAGGTCCAGCCGCTGGTGATGTTGAATTGATGACTACGTTGCTGCAAGATTTGAACGTCCGTGGTGCTACTGCTTTCGTTCATCTGGTTCAAAACGTAGATGAATTCAAAGGAGCGGTTAACGATTTACAAAATTCAGCAGGTTCTGCAACAGAAATGGCAGAAATACAGCAAAAATCTCTATTTAATCAAATACAAAGAATAAAAAATGCTTTATTGGCTCCATTTTTGCTATCTGACGAGGTTGGTAAAGCTAATGGTGTATTAAATGAGTTTGGTCTTACATTACACACTATGGTAGGACAGTTTGAAGACTTCTTTGTTATCAGAATGGCAGATGGTACAACTAAATTAACAGAATTTGGTGAAGCTATAAAAAAGTTTGTTATCGTTTCATTACAAGAATTATCTACGCTTGTGATGACATTTTTAGAGGGTATAAGAAATGTAGCTGGTGAAGGAAAGGGTTTAATTAGCGTATTCAAAGCTTTATTAATACCTATAAACGCCTTTGCTAATATATTTAGAGTTTTACCTGAAGGTTTACTAGAAACTGCAATTATGTTTAGATTGATGAACCAATTATTACCAACTAATATTATATTACAAATAGCTGAAACTCAGGCCATGTTGGCTTTAGCTCAGGTAAACGGTACACTTTCAGCTTCTATGATGAATACGGTAAAGGCTATGTTTTTAATACAAGGTGCAATGTTTGCTAGTATTCTTATTATGAATAAAATGGGTGAGTCAGGTGCTCAATTAGTACCAGTTATAATGGCTTTGGCAGGTGCTGTATATGCTTACCAGATGGCCTCATCTCTAATGACTACTAACCCACTAGCATTTGCCCTTAGTTTAGGAGCAGGAGTAGCAGGAGGAGCATTAATAGGAAAAGTGTTTGCAGATATATCTAGAACTCCTTCATTTGATTATACACCAGTTACTATGGATAACGGAGGTATGATACTTCCTATGTATGATAATGGTGGTAGAATAGGACCAAGACACTTCCCAGTAATGGTAGAACCCGGTGAAACTATTATACCTAAAACACAAAATATGTTATCCGGTAGTGGAGGCATAACTTTAAATATACAGGGCGACATTGTCACTAACGATGCTGATGACTTCGCAGAACGTATAGCAATAGCGTTACCTGAAGCACTTAGAAATATAAATGACGTAGGTGGAATTTAATGGCAGAATTTACAAAAACAACAAGAGCAACATATGATTTGGAATTAGTTCCAAGTTTTGGTGACTTAGCACAAGGACAAACAGACCCTATAGATTTACGCTCAGGATTAAATCCCTCTATAGGTGCTTTTCAATTTACGGTGCCAGAAGTCCCTACATATGGAGATGCTAAACTAAAAAGATTAAGATTACAGTTACACTGTGACAATTTAACAATGGCAGACGGTACCGTTGCGTATCCAAAAATTTTAGGTTACCCTTTAAGAGACCTATTTAATTTAGATGATGTAGCTGGTACGAACACCGAAGGTAGCGTCAGTAAAACATTAGACATACCAGCAGTATACGCTGCACATCAAAGAGATTCCACACACTACATGCTTGAACAGTTTTCAGGAGCAGGTGAAGCAGATATTGTTGTAAAAGGAGATATGGTTTATCAGGCAACCCGTCCATATATTCATGTATCAGACGTTATTAAATATGCAGATAAGTTAAGTGCTTTTGGGGTATCACAATTTATAGATGGACATGATTTCCCGTCGAATGGGGTTATCGCAGATATGGGTGACGGTTTTTTCCTATCTAACCCAGCAGGTGGAGTAGGTTATATATCTCAATATGAAGGTATGGATGTTATTTTCTTAAAAGATAGTGCTTCTAATAAAGGTAAAATGAGACCTGTTGCGGAACCTAATAAATATTTATATGGACAGATGAATAGACCAGTTCCTTATTTCGAAAAATCTAGGATGGAACGAGATGGTGTTTTAAGATATGCAGTTCAAGAAAATCATGATTATTCAGTTGAAGAGAATTTTTACAAAGAGCCTATATTTGACATAGGAGATACTATAGTAGGTTTGGCTAAAACTAATTTGAAACCGGTGCTTATCGATGATATAGCAGCACAACAAGTTGGTTTACTTTCAAACGTTGCAACAAAAGATACAGCAGCAGTTACTTCAGATAAAATACCTTTATGGTATGGTGGTATATCTGTTAGTAATGACGGACCCACAGGTAGTTCTGGTAAATCTTTACATATGTTTTGTCATTGGGCTAATTGTGTAGGTAGTGAACATGATGGCAGCAACACAGGAGATGACCTTATTGAAAAGGATTATCAAGATGTATTTTTCTGCATCAAAGATATACCAGCACCATTAAAATGGGACATAGCTGGTGCACATTCTTCTGGAGATGGAACATACAATTGTATGGGAACTCAACAGATAGAAATGGATGTAAAATTAACTTTACCAACTCAATTGAAAGAAATAGCAGCATCTGATGATAATGACGACGGAACTTATGACCAAACCGCTGTTTTGAATGATAGGTCGTTTATGATATGTTTTAGTGAGAATCCACCACAGAAAGACGACCATTTTGTTGACTTCTTTAAAAGAGTAACTGATAATAATGACGATTTCTTTGGATGGGCTTTTACTAATCCAGATAGTAACGCACAAGGTAGTATGGATGCTGATGGTAGATTAATGTTAGTAAATTCATCTTCTGCTAACAACCATGCTACAACACACGATAGTAGTGGTAGTAATATAGTGAAAAACACATGGCACTTGGGTAAAAGGACAATGTGGAATCAGTCAACTGAAACTGGTTGGGACGGTACTGATGATTCAAACACTAGAAAATCTGTGGTTATTTGTAATGGTCCACAGACCACGTTCCAATCTAATAATTATTCGCCAAGAGGATTAATGGTGAATAACGGTGATTCTTTTAAGATTGTTTTAACTTATGTACCAGATAGAAGTGGTATGGCTTTAAAAATCATGAATATCGATGGTACACCTTTCGATAATAAAGGAGAACAAATGTTAGAATCAGTTGCTTTGAATCATTTACTTGAAGGGGTAACTATGGCTAACCGTGGTAATAATATAACTAATTGGCCATCAAATATGAGTATATGGTTGTGTAACGCTCCATATAATAAAATCGGAAGCACTAATGAAGACCATGAAATAACTAGAGCAGGAAGTAATAAAGTGGCCTCACCAGAGGGTAGAGCATATGTTTCAAATATTAAATTTAAAAGACAAAGTTTTGATGTTAATAATTGTACACAGGTTGAAAAGTCATTTAGAAAGGGAGCTAGATTAGAAATACCAACTCCTGAATCTATACCTGCAAAATGGAGTAGCGGTAGTAAAACTGGAGATACAAGTTCTAATAATATAACAGTAGCTTCGGGATATAGTTTTTTCGGTGAAGGAACTGGTACTAGTTATACAGGTACGGCCAACACAAGAGCAGGTGTAACAGTATGGGCCTTTGGATTTGATAATGCTAGTGATATAGAGGCTTCTGAGAAACATATGCTTCTAAATGGTCATCGAGTTACAGATTTTTCAAGACTTACAACCCCTGATGGTGGTGTAAGACTAGATATGACAGATTCAGATAATACTGGAAATACTGATTTATCTGACGTAATACTAGCCGGATATTCTTCTGACCAAGAAAAATTAGGAGAACAGGCACAACAAGCTACGTACCAAACAGCCGCAGGAGATGCAACGAAAAGAGGTCTAACTGTAGGAGATAGTTCAAAACAGATTCAAATGACTGGTACTAATTATTGTGAATTTACAAATCAAAAAGGTGTAATGTCTTTTGATTTCGATAAAGACACTGATGATACTGGAGGAGGTACAGATGTTGATTTTGTAAAAAGAGAGTGTTTATTTGCTTCTACAAAAATTACAAAAATAATTTCAGACAATCCTAATTTAGTATTTGAAGTTCATAATCCAAACGTGTTAAATTTAGATAATACTAGTAATAACCAATTTAGAATGTACATAGCAGGAGAGACAGTATCAAATGGTAATTATCAAGATGTAGAAATAAGAGAAATAAGTGGTAATACAGTTACTGTAAGTCCTTTATTTAGTGGTAGTGGCGCAGTTTTTGACGCGGGAACTATGGAAACTAATTTATCTAAGTTATGGATAAGTCCTAAAAAATTTTGGGTATACATGCAATTTAAAAATGTTGGTTATTTTGGTGGTTCACCTACAGGTCTAAATTCAGAACATCTTCTGTCCGGTATTAGTTATACAGCTGCTTGTATGGTATCTGGTACAACTTTAGCCGGAGCAACATATAATGAAAGTTCTTTTAACGATGGTGCTTATACTAATCCATGGTCTTTAGATGTTACCACTATAAACTCAGCAGTACATCATCAGGATTATGGCTTTGGTGGATTTAATGGAGGTGTAGGTGGTCACTGTATGGAAATGATTCCTAGAATAGGTAATTTCACAATAGCAGAATTATTTAATGTTGCACAAAATACAGCTCCCGGAGAAAAATTAACAATATTAGCTATTTTAGCGGCTAATTTACAAGGAGGTCAAATATCAATAGAAGTTGATTCTGATGAAGATAGCACAGATTCAAAAAGACCTTTATTGCACGCAGTATATGAGGATGAAAAACCTATAGTAAATAATTTCAAAGTAGAACCTTTAGAAGATAATCCACAAATACCTAAGTTTACTTGGGAATGCTCTTCAGAGGATGCTTGGTACGGTATGTTATTTATATCAGATAAACAAGTCGAAAGTCAATATCATAACTGCATAGCACATATACCACTTAATGAAACTATACATGGTCCGGTATCGAGCGGTCAAACGTTTTTATATAGACCTGATAAAGGAGAAAGTTTTGTTGACGGCTCTAGTAGTATAAGCGGAACTGTAACAGCAACAGTAGAATCTCAAGTTACAGGTCTACAAGGTTATAATAAATATTTTAAAACAGCAGGTAGTGATTGTTGTTTACAATTTGCCGCTGGTGCTAATGTAACAGACCCATCAAAACAGATGACAATATCAATGCATGTTATTCCTAAATTTTATAATTCAGGTAGTTTACAAAGACAATTATTATATAGAAGTGGTTCTTATGACATAGTTTTAGTTAGTACTACTTCCAACACATTTGTTAAAGCAATAATTGATGATAGTTCTGGTGACTCATATGATTTGAGGAGTAATATTATACTACAAAATGGTGACACTCCTTTACATATAGCAGTAACAGCAGATTGTCAAGCTAAAAAGGGTAATTTTAAATTATATATTAATGGTAACTTAGAAGACCAAGAAGATATTGCAGATAGAACTAGAACTTTAGCTAGCAATAATAATGATATTTTAATAGGTAATGATGCAACTTCTTCTGGCGGTAATGGTCCTGATGCATTTATAGAAGAAATAGCTATATATAACGAAGCTATTCATTTTGTTAAACCTCAAAAGAATGAGTTTATATTAGTTGACCCTCTTTTTGCAGGAGAACAAAATAAAAATAATAATAGTGGAGGAGCTTTATCTTATTCCACACGACTATTTGTGAAAGATTATCACAATATTAGAGGATATACATCGGATGATGTAACCTGTACTCCACAGATAGGTTTATCAAAACCATCTTTCAATTTGAGTGAGACTTAAACATGGCAGCACCAACAAATTATATAATGACCGTTCACCCCACAGAGGATGACGCTATAAACAATACTAATGCTTTAGAGGTAGTAGGAGGAAGTACAGTAGGTGTAAAAAACTTACTGAATAAAAATTCATCTACTTCAGCTACATCTGGATACTACACACACGTGCCCTTTTTCTATAGGATAACAAGCGCTCAACCTTGTATAAAATTTTATGTAGATTGGGATGATGGAGAAGATAATGACAGATTAGGTGAAGCAAATTATAGTGAAAAAACATTTGAGGTGCCTGAAAATGTTGCTATTTTTGAACACACATATAATAAACACGGCCCATTTTACCCAAAATTAACTATAACAAATGAATTAGGATTTGAATCTAAGTATTATACTCCAAGTATAGGCGCTTTGAGTGGTATAGCTCAAGTAAATAGAATCACATGTGTTGGTTCAAGTGCTTTAAATAAAAAATTCTTTCAAATATACGATGGCGATGACCAAGGTTATCACGTTTGGTTTGATGTAGGGGGTGGGAATACTGTAGTAGTTCCTGAAGGTTTTATATCAACTGAAGTAGCTATAACAAACGATTCTCAAACAGCAACTCAAGTTGCAGCTGCTGTTGCAAGTGTATTAAATGGTTTAAGTGCATTTAGTGCTAGTAACAGTTCTAGTTCAACTGTTACAGTTACGAACGCAGTCAAAGGTAATTGTAGATATCCAAGGATGGGAACATCAGGGTTCTCTAGCACAGAACCTGCGGTAGACGGATGGGGTATGAAAGATATATATACATCTATAGACTCTATAGCACCATCTGCTCCAAGAGAAACGGTTGGTTTTATTGAAGTAGATTCTACATCTAGTCCGCGAATACCAGTCTTATGTCCCGCAAATGTACCGCCTGTAGCTGTAATAGCTGCTGATAGAAACGAAGTATATGCAGGTATAGACAATGAATTTCTTGATGGTGGCAATTATTTGTTATATTTATATCTAGATGGTAAGGATAGTTATGATGCAGGTATAACTACAGTCAATTCTATATCTTTAAGGTCAGCAGACCCTACTGGTAACAAGATTGATAATATGGTAGAAATAACTTGGAAAGACCAAACTGGATTGATACATAAAGAAACAAAATCAGTAGCAAGCGCTGCTAGTGTAGCTGGAGCAGTGGTAGGAACAGCAGGTTCTTTATACGTTAAAGAAATTTTAGAAGTTAAGTTGTTAAATCTTTTAGAGGCTACTAGTTCTACTGTTAATTCACGATTATTTGTTTACGAAAGAGTGCATGCTTTGATATATGACCAGACTGGTTCACCAACACTTCCTATAGGTAATCCGGGTAGTGGTTCAGAAACTGCTTTTCAGATATCTTTAGGTAACCCACATCTTAAAACAGATATAAGTAAATATACTGTAACCTTAGACGGCTCACAAAGTTATACTCGTAATTCAAATGTTTCTATAAAAAAATATTATTTTGATGTTTCTAAAATATCTCAAGGAAATACTGTGAGTAATATAAGTGATGTTAATCAAGTGAGTGATGTTTTAAGTTTTGCTGGTGACGAATATCCAACTAGGAAGGTTTCGTATAGTTTTGATAGTAGTCACGGTGACCAGTTTGATGAACATCTAAGATATTTTAGCACTGAAAGATTAATAAGATTACAAGTTCAAGATAACTCGGAAGATACAAAGGTCGACAGCAACGATGCTATAACCTTTTCTGATTTATCTTATCCTTATGCGGAAGTCTTAACTCAAACAGGCTTTCCTGATTTTATAAAATATGATTCTGCAATGTTATACTTTAATGGAGGACATGCTTCGCCAGTATGGCAAGATGTTGCATCAGCTAATTTAACAAACAACACCGTGATATTCGGAGGTGCTAAAGATGGACAGACTTCTTTAGAAAATGATGGACCCTCTACAGAAACAGCCAATTGTTTCTTGTTATTAGTTAAAGATGAACCCTTTAATAAGATTTACTTTAGGATGGATAATAAAGGTGCGGATTGGGGTGATAGTCTTTTAGGCACCGATGACATGCAACAGTTAAAAACCTCAATATGGTATGGAACAACTGAAGTTTCTGCAACATCTAACGGCTGGAAACCACTTAAATTTAACGATAGTACTGGAATATTTAAAGGTAGAAACGGAACTTCAGGGCCAGACAATGATGGTGTTGATGGTTTAACACGTTCTTTGTCAACAAGTGGTTCTTTAACCTTTGACATGCCTTTAGATTGGGAAAAAACAACCCCATATACTGTCGCTGAAACAGATGCACTTGACAATCTTATATCTACTGTTCCAAACACTGGAACTGGCGACCATGACCCTGACGATAAATGGGCATTTGAAGGATTTGCATTATTGATTGGTTTTACACCTAATTTAGAGAATCATAATTATAAATATGCTTTACGAGCTCACCCTTATAATAATTCATGGTCTAAAAGTATAAAGGTCATTGACCCTATGCATATATCACTTAACCATGTGGGTATAACTCAATCTGTTAGTTATGTTAGGGCTGGAACTCATAATATAATGATTGACAAGTTTGGTAAAGCTGAGATAAGAAAAATAGGTGCTCAAGGGGGTGCTGTAACTTTTGGTATTACTGAATTAAGTGAAGCACATGGAGTATTAATAAATAAGTTTCAAAAAAATTCTACGCCTGTTTACTTTGATATAGAAAGACTAAATGGTCATTTCATAAGATTTTATGGAGTTATAACTAGAATATCTGAAGACCATCCAACGGGTAAACAATTTAGTAAGATAGGAATAACATTACAAACTGAACATGTCATAGAATTTGCATCTAACGGTAGTTGGACCAAATCGATAGCTCTTGGAGGAAGTATAGAAGATGAATCCAAATTTAGCTCATGATTATAGAATATTTATAGATAACAAAAGAATAGATAATGTTAAAAACCTTCAGTTTCAAAGTCGTTCTCTAAGTCAACTAGATACTTTAAATGTAACGTTAACTAGCTCACTTGCCTCTGACATGGATTTATTTGGTAAACCTATAGTTTTTTTCTTGGATAAAAGAGAAGGTATACCTATGTTTAGAGGTTTTATAAAAGATGCAACTATAAATGATAAATCTCTAAGTATCAGGGCCATAGATGTGAGAGGACATTTGACGTCAGAAAATATAAATCAACTCGTATTAGATGATAAGTATAACTATGATGGTTTTACCTTGGGTGGTTTTTTAAAAAATTATATTGAAGAATATATCAATAAAGAAACTACATTGATAGGTATTGATAAAATAAATGATACAGAACCAATAAGTACTTTATCAGGTGTAAGAGGCACATTTAAACCTTATGAACTTGTAAAAAATAGATTAGATTTGATATTTGACAATACTAAAGCTACAGAACAACCTTTAAGATATCATATGACCACAGTAGATGATGGTAATCAATCTCATATAAAGTTTGTAAAAGAAAAGTTAAAAACAGATTTTCCTATTTTATCATTGAGTGAGGCAGATGGTATATTAAGTTATTCTTATAAAAAAAGACCTAAGAAATTTATAGGTCATTTTGGTAACAGAACATTTAGGTTAGGTAATTCTAAATCAGCAGCCTTTGGTAAAAAGTATGATATTGATGAAGATTTATCTCCAGCAGATGCTCAAGAAAGAGTTAGAAATTTATTACTTTCTGAATTAGAAGAAAATATAGAAATAACACTCAATACCAATAGAGGATTTAATTTAAGACCTGAAGACTTAGTATCAATACAGTTAAACAATCAAGATATTGATGGTATCCATAAAGTTGTATCTAAGACTATATCTATTTCTAACACTGTAAAACTTTCATTATCTTTGAGTAAACATAAACCTATATTATCTCAATTTATTTAAAAAGTTCCTGATATTGATGCGTTTTTATGCCTTTCTGTACCAGCTAAACCTTTATTATCAGGGACGTCAGGGTTTGTAGTTCGAACTTTTATTGAACCTTCTTTTAATTCTACACCACTGACAGAATGAACACTGTCTAAAGTCCCATCAGACTTTAGTCCAGCCTCCCTTCCCATCTTGCGGGCTTGACCAGTTATATCTGCTTTAGATGTCACACTTATCTCCTACACATGCAAGCTCTTGTTTACCCTGAGT
>CEVB01013149.1_pt1 | contig 9976 bp, 19 predicted proteins | sample 531381 | NCBI WGS metagenome assembly CEVB01 (sample SAMEA2622763, study PRJEB7988) | marine metagenome | biome: marine biome (ENVO:00000447); feature: surface water layer (ENVO:00002042); material: "saline water (ENVO:00002010), including plankton (ENVO:xxxxxxxx)" | depth 5 m | reverse complement strand
TGCCGCTGCTATTGCAGATGGAAATAATCTTACTGTTGGACTACAAACTATTGGATTAGGTGGTGCAACTATGAAAGATACTGGTACAAACATAAACTCTGATCGTGTAATTGGATCTGATGTAACACTTGGAGCTCCACTTGAGGTAGCTGCATAATAAATAATTAAGGATAATCATGAAAAAGAATGGTAACACTTTAAGTGTTGATGATATTGAAAAAAGAAAAGAAATGTTACAAACTGATATGAAACAAGTTCAGAAACAGTTGGAACAAACAGAAAGAATGAAGATTCAGTTGACGGCTCAACATAATGCACTCAATGGTGCAATACAACAATGTGACTCGTTCATTGAACAATTAAGTGGGGCGAATAACGTCAGTAGCATTCCCTCGCAAGACGATAGTGCAGTAACTACTGCATTGAGTTGAGGGTTTAAAGTATAGGAGATAAAAATGGCTGATAAGAAAATAACTGCGTTAACAGATTTGGGTGCAGATATATCTGATGTAGATTTATTACACGTAATAGATGATCCTGCTGGTAATCCAGTAAATAAAAAAGTTAGTGTTGCAAATGTTTTTAATAATATTCCAACATATCTTGGATTAGATGGAACTGCACAAACACTTACTGCAACTGGTAATCCAACAGTTGGTGCTGGTGCATCATCAATAACATTAATTGATTTAAGTGGTGCAACTAATAGCACTACTGCAACTGGTAACTTAGGTACAGGTACAAATGGTCAAGTTAAAATTATTGCAATGAAAACTGCACCATCAACTAGTTCAAAGTTTCAAATAACTGCAGCTAATTGGGGAACAACTACAACATCTGGTTCACCTCAAATAGAACTAGATGCATTAGGTGAACTTGTAGTTTTAATATGGATAGTAGATAAGTGGTATGTTCTTGCAAACTATAATGCAACTATTAACTAGGAGATTAAACTATGAAAAAATCTCCAATAGATCCTATCAGATATGGTGCAAATGGTAAACCTGTATCTGAAAGTTCTGAAGTTCTACAGGAAATATTACAGGAAAATCCTAATGTTGTAAGACTTCATAGAAAAAAAGATCCAATGTTACATACACATGATAATGGTGTAGAACATTCACATAAAGGTGGTGATAAACCACACGAGCATAATGAAGAGGAAGATTAAAATGAAAAGATTTAATCAATATATTTCTGAAGGATCTAAGACAACTGAAGGTCAAGTGAGCGCAGATAGTGATTTCTCTTATGGTATGGGTAACCTAGCTAATCCAGAAGTCATTGAAAGAATCAATGCATTTCTTGGTGTGATGGGTAGTATGGAACATTTAGTTGCAGAACACGCTATCAATAAGTTAAGAGAAAGACTTGCAAGATTGCATATTTCATTTGGTGATGTTGACTTGTCAGAAAGTGGTGGTAAAATATCTTTACCAATTTCACAATACGCTAGGTCTGGTAAAGAAGAAAATGGTGACGATATAAGTCCAGATGATGATGGTATTTCACACAAGATAGAAGGTGGACTATCATTACAAATTAATCATGTAAAAACAGAATCTGGAACTCATTTTATAAAGGCTAAAATAGTTTAATATAATTATATTATGTATGAAAAATTAACGAATGAAAACATCTTAATGTTTGCAATCAGACATTATGATAATCCACAATGTGAAGGTGAGTATGAGTTTCATGATGATATGAAACGATTCAAGTACATTAAACGATTATTAAGAAAGTATGATGAAACTGGTGAACTTAAAGAAAGACTTATATTAAACCATATAACTGTTATATATAATGTTTTTGGTGCAGACGCTGGGTCTACTTTATTATTATTTAAGATTGAACGTGAGTTTTGGGGTATTCTCAAAACATTTATGAAATTTTTAAATATGATTTCTAATAATGAACTTAAAGAAGTAGAAGAAGATCTAAAGGTAAAAAAAGTGTTAGAGAAACTATAATGGGAAGAGCGATTGATTTATTTGTAACTTATAGATTTATTAAACTATTGGTTACACCTTTTGAAAAAACAGATGCCTTTAAGTTAGGCATCATTGACGAAAAAGGAGTTAGGACAAAGAAAAGATTGTATAAAGCTGTAGAACAAAATGCATATACAGTTTTACACAAACTTGTTTTTAACATTAAAAAAATATTTCAAAAGGTGCCAGGTTTAAGAACAAAGTTAGGTACATATGCAGCTGCTCTATTCTTGTTGAAAGATACTTTTAAAGAACACATAGAAGATCCAGAGATGTTTGAAAAAGAGTTTATGAAGTATCTTAAAGAAAACAATATTGATTTAGATGATGATATTTCAGAAGAAGTAACATTAGACAATGGTAAACTATCAAAAGGAATTTACTTACTTACACAAGATGTTATCGTAACAGGAGAAGATGAGGAAGATGAAATAGATGCATTAGAAGGTGACGAAGTTGAAGCCTTTGAAGATCTTTCACCCTCTGATACAATACTAGGAGTTGATGTTTTTCCTGTCATACATAAAAAGACGAAACAAAAAATATTTGTAAGTGCAGAAGATATAAAAGAATTACAGTTAGGAGATCTATTATGAGTTTAAGTTTTGATGACATAATGAAAAAGTTCTATGATGATCCAAAATTAGGAATACAAACAGAAGATGCACCAACCAATGCAACTGGAACTGCTGTTGCTGGAACTGGAGATGATTCTTCTACAGTTATAGTCAAAAGAAAAAAGAAACCATATGATGGTAGAACTAAAGAAGCAAGAGCTTTCATGAAGAGAATAGAGAACTCAAGAGCAAAAAGAGAATCAAAACTTGCAAAGAAAGTACAAGAGAATACTCTAAACTTTGAAAATGAATATCTACTTGTAGAAGATAATATAGATGTTCTTAAAAATATTGTAAAAAATAAACAACACAAAACAATAAAGTTTAAAGATGGTTCTTTGAAAGTTGATATGTTTACTGCATCTGCAATTACAAAAGTTTTTGACTTGATTAATAAATCTAATCAAGAAAAAATGAAACGGATGGTAAATGGAAGTAAGGGTCAGTTTATGAAAATAGCTGATTTCGCACTCTCAAAAGTAAAGTAATGAAAACATTCAAAGATTTTCTTAAAGAGATGTCTTACTCCTATGCGTTAGGTAACTTTAAACCTATCGCAGATTTAAATGCGTCTACCTCTGACGCAAAACTATCCAAAAAAGATTTAGACTCAGTAGAGAAATATGCAGATAGATTATATAAATCTGTCGGTATTGATGTTGAGTTTACACGGCATTTTCTGGATCGTGTTAATGATATTCGCAACAAAACACAAATTACAGTTGCAGAATTGATACGTATGTTTAGACAATCATACAAAAAACACGGCAAGAAAATAGCACAACTTGGGCCTGACGCTGAAGCTGTGCTCAACGATATGCAAACAGATATAAATGTTCCGTTTGTATTAAAGTGGGATGGAAAAGAATTGGATTTGGTTGCAAAAACTGTTATGAGAAAAAAGAACTTTGGTACTCCAAATCCTAAACTATCATTCTAAAGGAGAAAGTAATATGGAAATATTAAATAAAGTAAGAGAATGGGCTGGTGGACTAGCTAATCTAGGTGTTTCACTCGCTGCTCTTGCAATTATTCTAGAAGTGTTAGGTTTGGGTGCAATGCCATTCATGCCTGCCGAAATGTCTGTGATTACCAATATAAGTAATATTATGTCTGGACTAGGTTCACAAGGTATTATTGGTTTAATCGCTGTGTGGATTCTATATGAAATTTGGCAAAAGCGATAATATAAGGAGAACATTATGATTAGTTGGATTAAGAATAGAATATCAGAAAGAACTACATGGGATGGTGCAGTTTGTATTGCATTAGGTCTATTAGTTTTATTTTTGACACCACTCGCTAAGATTGCAGCTGGAGTTGCGATTGCGTGGGGTTTATGGACTATTTGGAAATCTGAATAAAGGTAATTATGTTTCGTGTATATATTACCATAATTATTATGTTGATACTTGGCTCTGTAGCATATGGGGCCAAGTATTATTATGATACAACCCAAGAAACTATTTCTGTTTTGAGAACAAATAATGCAAAACTTGAAACAGTTAATAAACAAGTTACAACACAATTTGAAGAATATCGTAAAACTGTAGAACAAGAGATAGAGAATTTTAAAGCAGAGGTAAAGAAACAACAAAAACTAAATAACGAGTTAAATACAAATCTCAAAAAAGTACAGGACGCAAATAAAGAGATATCAAAATTACTTGCGAATACAGATATAATAAAGAATAGCCTTGCAGATCCAAAAGCAAGTGAGGAAAAGATAAATGAAGAAGTTGATGTATTTTTTAGTGACATTAGTTGTGTTACTGATGATAAGTGCTTGCAGTAGTTTTCGTGAGAAAGAAATTGTAACAGTACCCACAGTAGTTGAAAAAGTAGAAATTCCTGCTCCTAATATACAGATTGTTAATCGTCCAGATCCAGTTAAAATGAAAGACGCTGACATTGTTGTAGTCACAGAAAATAATTTAGAAGATGTTATTAATCGTATTAAAAGTACGCAAGGAGAGTTTGTATTATATGCAATGACAGCTAGTAGTTTTGAGTCACTTGCACTCAATTTTGAAGAGATCAAAAGATTTATAGAAGAACAAAATCAGATTATTTTATACTACGAAAAAGCAGTTACACCAAGAGAGGATAATACAGAAGATGAAGATACTATTCCAGATGTCGTACAATCTGAATAAAATTAACCTTATGGCTCAGTTGTCACAACTGGCATACAAAGGTAAAAATTCCAAACAACATTTTCAAAAACTAGGATATACTGGACACAAATATTTTGATGTTGATGGTGCTCAATGTCATGCAGTATGGAATAATGAAGAATATTGTTTGTGTTTTAGAGGAACAGAACCAAAAGAAATATCCGATATATTTGCAGACCTAAAAGCATGGCCCAGAGGTTCTATGACCAATGGATTAGTACACGCTGGTTTTAAAGGTGAAGTGGATAAATTGTGGGATCAAATTAATAATCATCAACAAAAACATGAGAAAAAAAGATTTTACATAACTGGTCATTCTTTAGGTGCAGCCATGGCTACCATTGCAACATCAAGGTTTGAAGAATACTGTCATGTAGATCAACTGACAACATTTGGATCACCTAGAGTTGGAACAAGAAGATTTGTAAAAAATATTAGAACTTTACATTATCGTGTCGTTAATAATAATGATATAGTTACAAGAGTACCATTGTTTCTAATGGGATATAAACATCATGGAAAACTTATATACATTAATTACTATGGACAGATAAGAAATATGACACTATGGCAAAGGTTCAAAGATAAAATGCGTGGTAGATGGGCTGCGTTGAAAAAGTTACACCCATTTGATGGAACAATAGATCATGGTATGAATTATTACATAAACTATACTAAGGAAAATAAATAATGTGGGATATGATAGAGAGAATGGTGAACGACAGGTTGTGGATTTACACAGGTATTGGTGGTTCTATATTTGGTGCATTGTTTATTGCATACATGAGAGATACAAGAATAGGTCTATGGGTCTATTCACAATTCGATAAGATATTAGATTTTGTTAGAGATCGTTATGGTTGGACATGGTTTGATCAACCAGATGATGCGTGGAAAAAAGTAAATCCAAAAATTGCGAGAAAAATTGAAGAACTGGAACAAAGATTGCATACATTAGAGATGTTAAGTGATGAATATCATTACTTAATGCACAGAGGAAAGGATAAAAATGTCAAGTAGTAAAAGTGTGGAAACAGAAGTCGCACTTCTCAAAAGAGAAGTAAACGACATGAAACAAATACACCATAGACTTGATTCTGCTATAGAAAAGATTGCAGATGTATCTTCTTCTTTACATACTATAATGGCTGTGCATGAAGAAAAACTTATACGCCAGGAAGAAAATTTGGAACAACAAGAAAAAGAATTTAGAGATAGTGTACAAGAATTACACTCTCGCATCACAACTAACACAAAGGAAACCCATCAAGCAATGAGTGAGATGGAACGTAGACTTGTGGAAGAATTTCAAAAGATGCGACAAGATATGTCTAATCGTGTTGGTGTCCTAGAAAAATGGAGATGGTTAATTATCGGTGGATCTATCGTTTTAGGGTTTATCATACAGAAAGTAATTACAATAAATGTTTAATATCTATTGACAAATTGGTTTGATTTTTATATTATGAAAAATAATGAATTACATTGACAACAAATATATATCCTTAATATCACCAAGACTTAGAAATTTCACAAGAAAAAGTGACTACTTGTGGAATTTCTCTTGTCCTTATTGTGGTGATTCTCAAAAAAATACAAAGAAGGCCAGAGGGTTTATCTATAGAACAAAAACTGAATTGTTCTATAAATGTCATAACTGTTCTATGGGAACAACTTTACCTAAACTAATTGAGTTCATAGATACAAATCTTTTCAATGAATATCGTCTGGAAAGATACAAAGAGGGGTATGGTCAGAACTACACAGGTAAATCTGTACCACAAGAACAATACGAATTTGAACAACCAAAATTCAAAACAAAATTTGATTTAAAAAGTTTTGAGAATCTTGAAAAAAGTCACCCAGCTGTTGACTTTTTGTCACGAAGATTGATACCTAGAGAATTTTGGAATGATATATATTACTGTCCGAATTTCTTTGGATTTTCAAACAAACACTTGAAGAATAAATTTTCTTCACTAGATGGAGATCATCCTAGAATTATTATTCCCTTTAGAAATAAAGATGGGGATATAATAGGTTATCAAGGAAGAGCTTTCGGAAAAGAGATACCTAAGTATCTAACAGTAATTCTGGACAAGAGTAGTCCTAAAATATATGGAATGGATAGGATAGATGAAGAAAAGAATATATACATTGTTGAAGGCCCCTTTGATAGTCTTTTCATTGACAACTGTGTTGCAGTTGCTCAAGGTGATTTACGTATTAAAAAGTATAAAGATAATTCTATCCTCGTTCCAGACAACGAACCTAGAAACAGAGAAGTCTGTAAACAAATAAAAAAGTTTATAGTTAATGGTTACAAAGTTACTTTGTGGCCACGCACTATTATTCAAAAAGATATAAATGAGATGATTTTATCTGGAAAAACAAAAGAAGAAATAAAAACAATAATTGACAATAATACCTATCAAGGAACAGAGGCCTTGATGCAGTTTTCAATGTGGAGAAAAGTAAATGTCTAATCAACTACCAACGCAATATCAACAATTTATTCATCTATCTAGATACTCTAGATGGTTACCAGAAGAAGGACGAAGAGAAACATGGAGTGAAACTATCGAAAGATACTTTGATTTTTTTACTGAACATTTAAAAGAAATGTGTGACTATGATTTAGATGATAAAACAAGAAAAGAGTTGGAAGAAGCAGTATTAGATATTAAAGTGATGCCTTCTATGAGATGTTTAATGACCGCTGGTGAAGCATTGAAGAGAGAAAATATTGCTGGGTATAATTGTTCTTATGTTGCAGTTGATAGAGTTGCAGCTTTTGATGAAATACTTTATGTATTGATGAATGGTACTGGTGTTGGTTTTTCTGTGGAAAGACAATTTACTGCAAAACTTCCTATCATTGCAGAGGAGTTCTATCATTCTGATACAATGATACAAGTTGCAGATAGTAAACTAGGTTGGGCAAAAGCACTCAAAGAACTTATAGGTATGTTATATATTGGTCAAATACCAAAGTGGGATTTATCAAAGGTTAGACCAGCAGGAACTCCACTTAAAACATTTGGTGGTCGTGCATCAGGCCCAGAACCACTAGATAGTTTGTTTAGATTTGTTGAGAAAACATTTACAAATGCAAAAGGAAGAAAACTATCCTCTATAGAGTGTCACGATATTGTCTGTAAGATTGCAGAGATTGTGGTTGTAGGTGGAGTAAGAAGATCTGCTCTTATTTCATTATCTAATCTATCTGATGATCGTATGCGTCATGCAAAATCTGGTCAATGGTGGGAACATCATAGTCAAAGAGCACTTGCAAATAACTCTGCGTGTTATACAGAAAAACCAGATATTGGTATCTTTATGGACGAATGGAAATCACTATATGATTCTAAGTCTGGTGAAAGAGGTATCTTTAATCGTGCATCTGCAAATAAAATGGCTGAGAAAAATGGTAGAAGAACTATTGATGGTCATGAGTTTGGTACAAATCCATGTTCTGAAATTATACTAAGAGATAGAGAGTTCTGTAACTTATCAGAAGCTGTTATCAGAACAACTGATACAAGAGAAAGTCTGATAGAAAAAGTTAAACTTGCAGCTATACTTGGTACATTTCAATCTACACTTACTAACTTCAAATATGTTTCTAATATGTGGAAAAAGAATTGTTCAGAAGAAAGATTGCTTGGTGTATCACTTACTGGTATTATGGATTGTCCTTTAACAAATGGTAAGAAGAAAGATCTTGAGGGTTTACTAGATGAACTTAGAGAAGTTGCAATAGAAACAAATAAGATATGGTCTAAAAAGTTAGGTATCAATCAAGCAGCTGCAATTACTTGTGTAAAACCATCTGGTACAGTTTCACAGTTAGTTGATGCAGCTTCTGGTATTCATGCAAGACATAATCCTTATTACATTAGAACTGTGAGGGGTGATAAGAAAGATCCACTTACACAGATGATGGTAGACTCTGGATTTCCTGTAGAGGATGATGTAATGAATCCAGGCCATACATCTGTATTTTCTTTTCCTATGAAAGTAGATAAAAATGCAGTTTTCAGAACTGATATGTCTGCAATACAACAATTAGAATTGTGGTTAACTTATCAGAAACACTGGTGTGAACATAAACCATCTGTAACCATATCTGTAAAGGAACACGAATGGTTAGAGGTTGGTGCATGGGTTTATGAACACTTTGATTATATGTCTGGTGTAAGTTTCCTACCATTTTCGGAACATACATATAAACAAGCACCATATCAAGATTGTGACGAAAAACAGTATAAAGATATACTGAATAGTATGCCTAAGAATGTTGATTGGGGTTTACTAGGAGAATATGAGAAACAAGATATGACAACAAGTTCTCAAGAATTAGCGTGTACAGCAGGAGGTTGTGAGATATGATAAACAAGAATAGTTATAAGGCTTTTCCACCAATGGCGTTGTGGATTATTTTAAGAGATGGGTGGAGAGGTGTTATGACTATAGAACATTCACCACTAAAAAATTTACACCCACAAGTCGCACATATGTTATTTTTAATATTAGCATTTATGTGGAGTGGTATATTCGCAGTACTAATTGGTAGTATTACTGCATTTAGTATTAGTGCAGTTGCACATATTTTATTAATTAGTGGTACTGCAATTACTTTTTTAGTATTTAATCAAGCAGAAAAGAATCCAGAGTCTGTTAATAAAACTGTATTTAAATTAAGAAAAGGTTATCATAGTTATCCAAGAGCAAGACAAACTATGGTGATAGATGGAAAAACACTAAGACTAGATCCAAAAGATCCAGGCGGAGAACATGAATAGATTTAAACTATTTGTGGGTCATTGGAAAAAAATAAGAGAAGATGCAAAAAAATATCCCCAGCCATGGTGGGTTGGGGGTAGTTATAATTTGTGGAATTGTTTCTGGTGGGCAGTACATAATAGTGGAACACACGATTTAAATGGTGAATATTTAATTAAAGTAGGAAATGGATTAGAGAATAATGAGAAAGATACTTAGTAATATGCCAGATTTTTGTCAATCGCATTGGTTGTTAAGAATACCACTTGCGATTGTTTTTATACAACAAGGATGGATGAAAATGCCAATTGATGCAGATGAAGCTTCATCTTATGATTTATCTGTACTAGTGTGGTGGTTTGTAACCTATGGTGAGTTTTTATCTGGAGTAGGTTTACTAATC
>CEVB01013852.1_pt1 | contig 9985 bp, 7 predicted proteins | sample 531381 | NCBI WGS metagenome assembly CEVB01 (sample SAMEA2622763, study PRJEB7988) | marine metagenome | biome: marine biome (ENVO:00000447); feature: surface water layer (ENVO:00002042); material: "saline water (ENVO:00002010), including plankton (ENVO:xxxxxxxx)" | depth 5 m | reverse complement strand
CAGGTTTAAGATACGATAGTATTTTTAGTGGATTTGCATCTCAAAATTTAAAATTTCATAAGGATGAGGTGAAATCAAAACTTGACGACTTAGATGGAAATTTAGTTGTTAAGTATTATCCCACAAAAACCGCATCAGTTCAAACACTATCAGCACATTTACAGAGGATGATTACATTGGGAACAAAAGTTGATATGGTTATTTTGGATTATGGTGATTTATTAAGGGATATAAATAATAATAAAGAAGTAAGACACGCACTTGGAAATATTTATGAAGATTTAAGGGGTTTAGCAGGTGAGTATGAAATACCCGTATGGACAGCTTCACAAGCTAATAGAAGTGCGTTAGAAGAGGATGTGATTCAAGCTGAGAAGGTAGCTGAGTCATATCAAAAAGTAATGACAGCAGATTTTGTGGTGTCGTTGAGTAGAAAAGTTGGTGATAAGATTGCTAATACAGGTAGATTTCATATTATAAAAAATAGATTCGGACCTGATGGAATCACATTACCAGCAAAAGTCAATACCAATAATGGTTCAATCGACATATATGATGGTAGTAGTCAAAATGGTCAAGAACAACAAGGTAAGATGAACAATCAAGAAGAGTATGTTAGAAAACAATTAGCACAAAAATATAAAGATTTGGGATAAAATTAGAATATATATTATATTTATATTCGGTTACAGAAAACCACGCATATATATTCCAAATTTTTAAAGATAGGAGATAGAGAGATGAAAAAAACGGCCTTCAAGCTGTCAGATAAATTTATAGACGGGTACAAAAGAAAAAGAGCACCATTTGGTTTTAATGGTCTTGGTGAATTGGTTTATATGAGAACCTATTCAAGAATTAAAGAAGATGGTAAAAACGAGATGTGGTGGGAGACCGTAAAGCGTGTTGTTGAGGGAACTTATAATATGCAACAAAAATGGATTAATTCACATCAGTTAGGTTGGAATGCGTGGCAAGCACAAAAGTCAGCTCAAGAAATGTATGATAGAATATTTAATATGAAGTTTCTACCACCTGGTCGTGGTCTTTGGTCTATGGGAACACCAATAACAGAAGAAAAAGGAATTTATGCAGCTCTTAACAATTGTGCCTTCGTATCGACAGATAACCTAAAAGAAGATTTAGCAAAACCATTCTGTTTCTTAATGGATGCTTCAATGTTAGGAGTTGGTGTAGGGTTTGATACAAAGGGTGCAGAACAGTTTGTAATTAGAGGGCCAAAACAAGATAGAGATGTTGAAACATATATTATACCTGATACGAGAGAGGGTTGGGTTGAGTCGGTAAGAAGATTACTTGACTCGTATTTTCTTGGAACTACTCCTGTTGATTTTAATTATGATAAAATAAGAGCTGCTGGTGAACCAATTAAAGGATTTGGTGGGGTATCGTCAGGACCTGAACCTCTAAAAGAAATACACGGTGAGATTAGAAAATGTTTAGAGGGTAATGTAGGAGAACCAATATCAGTAACCACAATCGTAGATATAATGAATCTAATTGGTAAGTGTGTTGTAGCAGGTAATGTTAGACGAACTGCAGAAATTGTATTTGGAGACCCCTATTCAGAAGAATACTTAAATTTGAAAAATTATAAAGAAAATCCACATAGAGAGACTTATGGTTGGACATCTAATAATTCTATATTTGCAGAACTTGGTATGGATTATACACAAGCTTCTGAAAGAATTACAGATAATGGAGAACCTGGTTTTGCGTGGTTAGATAATATGAGAGAATATTCTCGTATGAGAAATGGGAAAGATAATAAAGACCATAGAGTAGCTGGTGGTAATCCTTGTTTGGAGCAATCATTAGAATCATATGAGTTATGTTGTCTTGTAGAAACATTTCCAAGTAATCACGACTCACTAGATGATTATTTAAAAACTTTAAAATATGCATATTTATATGCTAAAACGGTTACATTAGGAAAAACACATTGGGCAGAAACAAATCGTGTAATGCTTAGGAATAGAAGAATAGGTTGTTCAGTTAGTGGTATAGCTCAATTCATCTCAGTTCCTGGTGGTATTCACAAATTAAGAACTTGGTTAGAAGCTGGATATGACCACATTCAAGAGTTAGATAAACAATATTCAGATTGGTTGGCAATACCTCAGAGTGTGAAGACCACTTCAGTTAAACCGAGTGGAACAGTTTCTCTACTAGCTGGTGCAACTCCTGGACTACATTATCCAGAATCAAAATACTACATTAGAAGAATCAGACTATCGAATCATAGTCCACTTCTACCACCATTAGAAAAAGCTGGTTATAAGATTGAACCTGCATTTGGTAGTGAGGATTCAACGGTAGTAATTGAAGTACCAGTTGATGTTGGTGATGGAGTTAGAACTCTTAGTCAGGTACCGATGTGGGAGCAGTTATCTCTAGCTGCTTTTATGCAAAAATATTGGGCAGATAATCAAGTTTCTTGTACGGTCACATTCGACCCAGAAACAGAAGGCCCTCAAATACCATATGCGTTAAATTATTTCCAATATCAGTTGAAGGGAATATCATTTCTTCCAAAGCTTGAATTAGGTGCTTATAAACAAATGCCTTATGAAGAGATTACAAAAGAAGAATACGACAGTATGGTAAAATCATTAAGCTATTTATCATTTAGACAAGTAAAAGGTAATGAAGCAGAAGTTGAAAAATTCTGTAACAATGATACTTGTGAGATTGATTTAGAAGCTATCAAAGAGACACAAGAAGAAGAAAAAGTTATTTAAAAAGCTCTTGACTTATATAGTTAAAAGCTGTTATATTAAGATACTAAAAAGGGTTACATATGAACGAATTATACGAAAAATATGGCAATCATCCATTTTACGGTAGAAGAATCTTGCATGTCAATTCTCCTGTAAGGTGGAAGAGTAATAGATATTTACATCATTTATGTGCAAATTATAAGGTTATGGACAAGACAGTTAATTGGTTACCAATGTGTCACCATTATATTTTAGTTCCACCTAATAATACAATTCCAAATGACAGACCAAATGTTACTTTGATTCCATTTAATTATGCAGGAAGTGTACTATTTAATCGAGGTTGGTTTAATAGTAAAGAATTTTTAAACTCAGTAGATTTCAGTAAATTGGATATTGACTTTATATTCAATCATCAGCCTGAACTGATGTATAATGTATTGAATGCTACAATGACAGATAGATATGGTGGTTCTACCGATAGTTTTATATTTTTTCATTGGGTAGATAGTCCACAATCAAAACCATCGGGTGATTTTCCAGATGGATTTATGCGTCAATTAGAAGCTATGAATCTAGCAACTAAAACTTATTTTCATTGTGACGCTTCACTTGATTATCTAAAATCTAATTTCAAAAAAGAGAGACCAGTTCTCGGTATTAATGATAACTTCTGTAAAGAAAAGATTAGTAGTTTTCCATTATCAGCTGATGGATTTCCTGATTCAATGCCTTTTGAATTACCAGATAAAAAGATTTTAGTTTTTAATCACAGATGGGCTAAAACAACTGGTGTTGAGAAGTTAGTTAGTTATACAAAAGACTTGGATGAGGATTGGTTGATTTGGATTACTGATAGAAATGCTAGAAAACCAAAAGCAGGTAAACCAGCTCCTGAAGCATTTAAAGACCATAAGTGTGGTTTAAGAATTGAAGGATTGGAAAGAAGTCAATATAGATATTTGATTGAAAATTGTTATGCCACTTTATGTTTTGTAGACAAGTATATGACTTGGAATTTATCTGTCCAAGATGGTATACATTTGGGGACACCAACTGTAGTTTATGACCATCCTGTAGAAAAGTATGTTCTTGGTGAGAATTATCCTTATATGTTTAGTAATAAAAAAGAATTTATGGAAATGTTAGATAGGGTTGATACTGAAAGAGATTCTTTTGATTGGACATTACCTGAACACGACAAGACATTTAAAGAAAATTTATTTAAAGATATGCAAGAAGCTATTGATAATAAACCAAGTCGTGATTGTGGTGACGGCCCTAAATGGTTATGGCATATACTTCAAGATAATGGTTATAAGAAAAATATCCTTTATAATACACATCCAAATTTATATCTTAGTAATGTTTGGGAGTGGTTGAGATTGTATTGTATGGAGCGTGGAATTATAGATGACCCATTGAGTAAATATACAAAACTTTCTATTCCTAATGATGATGTTAAAAAGGCTATAGAAAAAGAGTTAAATGGGTTAGATTTAAAAGAGTCTAAAAAAGACCCTAAGTTTTCAGTATCAACAGAAAAATCATTTTGGTAAACTAATGTATCAGAACATTTATATTCAAAGAGAAAAAGGTCAGAGAGCAACAGTTCATCTATGGGATGATAACAAAGGTTATTATAGTTTTCCATATAAAAACTATGCATACAAAAAAGATGCTGGTGGAATGTATGTTTCTTTGTCTGGTGAAAAATTAAAAAAAGTAGCTCGTTGGGAAGATGAGGATTTGAAAAAAGGACTTATATATGAGTCTGATGTTCCAATGGAAACAAGAGTATTGATTGACACTTATGGTGAGTCAGATGAGCCATCAAAGGGTATTACTACAATGTTTTTCGATATTGAGGTTGAAGTAACAGATGGATTTCCTGACCCATTAAAAGCTGAAAATAAAATTACATCAATAGCACTATATGATTCAATAACAGAACAATATACTGCTTTAGTATTAGACCCTGATGGTAAAGTCAATCCACCAACAGAAGATAATATCAATATAGAATCATTTTATTCTGAAGAAGAACTTCTACAGAACTTTTGTAGAAAATATCAAGAGATTAGACCACATATTATTACGGGTTGGAATAGTGATAAGTTTGATATTCCATATCTCTATAATAGACTTATTCGAGTATTGGGATTTGAATTTGCCAACGCACTGTCACCACTTGGTAAGGTACGATTTAATGAAAGACAAGAGCGTTATAAAATAGCTGGTGTTTCATCTCTTGACTATTTAAGACTATATAAAAACTTCACATTTAAAGAACAAGCGTCTTATCGATTAGATTATATTGGTGAGGTTGAAGTTGGTATGAAAAAAGTTGAATATGATGGAAGTCTTATGGATTTATATGATGATGATATTAATAAGTTTGTTGATTATAACATACACGATGTTAGAATTGTTGTAGCTCTTGATGAAAAACTCAAGATGATTGAGTTGGTTCGTGGTTTATCTCATATGTGTCATATTCCATATGAAGAAATTTATTTCTCTTCAAGATACTTAGAAGGTGCTATTCTAACACACCTACGAAAGATTGAAGTTGTAGCTCCAAACAAACCTGAAAGAAAAAAAGGTGAAGAGATTGAGTATGAAAAGTTTAGTGGAGCTTATGTTAAAGACCCGAAAGCTGGTAGACACGAATGGGTATTCGACTTGGATGTAACATCAATGTATCCAAGTATTATTATGAGTCTCAACATATCACCTGAAACAAAGGTTGGTCGTTTAGAGGGTTGGGATTCAAAAGAATTTTTAGATAAAGACTTGAAAAAAACTTATACTCTTTGGTTCAATGACAAAGAGTTAGGAAAACACACAGCTTCTGAAATCAGAGGTTTATTAGAAAAGAACAAAATATCGATAGCTTCGAATGGTGTGATGTATAACACAGAAAGACCTGGATTAATGCCTACACTATTAGATACTTGGTTTAATGCTCGTGTTGAATTTAGAAAGCTTGCTAAAGAAGCGGCTGATAGAGGAGATGATGAGAAGTATGAGTATTTTAATCGAAGACAATATATTCAAAAAGTGGTATTAAATTCACTTTATGGTGTGTTGGGATTATCGGTGTTCAGATTCTATGACCTAGATAATGCAGAAGCAACGACATTGACTGGTCAACATTTTATTAAGTTTTCTCAACAGATGTCTAATCTCTATTATAATAAGAAGTTAGGTACTAATGATGAGGATTATTGTATTTATATTGATACGGATTCATTATTTTATCCCTCAATACCAATGATAGAAAATAAATACAAAGACTTTGATAAAACTGATGATGAGTTTATGTCAGAGAAGACTATTGAAGTAGCTGGTGAGCTTCAAGATTTCTTAAACAAATCATATGATAGATACGCTAAGGTGTTTTTGAATCTTGATGAGCACAGATTTAATATCAAGCAAGAGGTTGTAGCAAAAAGTGGAGTGTGGATTACTAAGAAACGATATGGACAATGGATTATTAGAGATGCCGGAGTAGTCGTTAATAAACTTGATATTAAAGGTTTGGACATTATTAGGTCAAACTTTCCAGAAGCATTTAGAGATTATATGAAAGATTTCTTAATGGATATTCTGAAGAATGAACCTAAAGACGCGATTGATAAACGATATATGGATTTTAAATCTAATCTTGCATCTTTACCAGTTACTACAATAGCACAACCAACAAGTGTTAAAAACATATCAAAATATACGGATAAAGAAGGTAGTAGATTCAATAGAGCTCTAAAAGGAACACCAGTGCATGTTAAGTCTGCTTTGAACTATAATGATTTTTTAGAACATCATAAATTAGATAAAAAACACGAATCAATTGCAAATGGTTCTAAAATTAAATGGGTTTATCTGAGACAGAATCCGTATGGAATGCAAACTATGGGATTCAAGGGTTATGATGACCCTAAAGATGTTATGGATTACTTAGCAAAGTATATTGATACTGATAAAATGTTCAAAGGAGCATTAGAAAAAAAAGTTGATATGTTTTATCAAGCAATGAAATGGTCACAACCGGTTGATGTGACAAAAACTTTAGATAGATTTTTTTAAACTTATATAATAGGAGATAATAATGACAGTAAAAAACAATTCACTTGGAAGATTTATTAATAAATATCACCTTGAAAGTGCAGTAGCATCTTCTAAGTGGAAACTTAAAAATGATACACTTTCTGCACGATTTATGACAGAAGATAGAACTTTACTAGGTGACCTTAAATTGAAGAATTTCAAGTGTGATGCTATTGAAGGTGAAGAGTTGGGTATTTATAATACAGAACAATTGGTTAAACTATTGAGTGTTTTAGATGATGATGTTGAAGTAAAATATACTTTTCCATTTTTACATATTCAAGATTCTAAATCTAAAGTATCTTATGTATTGAGTGATTTATCAATCATACCAGATGCACCAGCTATGAAAGTTGAACCAACATTTGAAACAGAACTTGAGATGGATATGAATTTTAGAAACAAATTTGTAAAAGGTAAAGGTGCTCTAGCAGATGTTGAAACTTTCACATTAGTAAAGAATGGTTCTACAGAAACTGTTAATGTTGTGATTGGTCACTCATCTATTGCTACAAATAATTGTACAATACCTGTTAAGACGAATAACCCTGATGTTGGTTTAGTTAGTTTTAATGCTAAATATTTGAAATCTATATTTACAGCTAATAGAGACGCTAAAGAATGTACTATGAAAGTTAGTTCTGATGGTTTAGCTAGGTTGAACTTTAAAGCTGATGATTTCGAAGTAACATATAATATGGTAGCAGTTCAAAATTAGGAGATATAATGGAAAACACAAAAACGGTAGATGATACAGGAACAAAGTGGAAATATATTCTATTAGTTGGTGCAGGTTCTTATTTTGCACATTCATTGTGGGGTTTGTTTTCAGAGGTTATGACTCATCGATTTAAACATTGGATAAAAGGAGAAGGATGGAACGATTAAATTCATTATGGGTTGAAAAATATCGCCCACAAAATCTTGATACCTATATTGGTAATGATTTTATTAAAGATAAAGTTAAAAATTATTTAGAGTCTGGTGATGTTCCACATTTGTTATTACACGGACAAGCTGGTACAGGTAAGACTACCTTAGCTAAATTAATTGTTAATAATATTGATTGTGATTTTCTTTATGTAAATGCATCAGATGAGAATAGTGTTGATGCTGTTAGGGATAAAATTAAAAACTTTGCTAGTACTGCGGGTTTTAAACCTTTCAAGATTATTATTCTTGATGAGGCTGATTTCCTTACACCTAACGCTCAAGCTGCACTTCGTAACATAATGGAAACATTTTCAAAACATTGTCGATTCATTCTAACTTGTAATTTTGTTGAAAGAATTATAGACCCAATACAATCAAGATGTCAAACATTTCAAGTGATTCCACCTGATAGGAAACAAGTAGCTACACATTTGTGTTCAGTTTTAGACCAAGAAAGTGTATCATATGAAATAGAAGATGTTGCTCTATTAGTTAATGCTGGTTATCCTGATATTCGTAGGGTAATTAATGCTGGTCAAAGACAATCAATAAGTGGTAAACTTGTTATCGATAAACAATCAGAAGTACTGAACGACTATAAAGTAAAATTACTTGAAATATTAAAAAGTAGTAGAGATAAGAAAACATCTTTTACTGAAATTAGACAATTATTAGCTGACAGTAAGGTGAAGGACTATTCAGATGCGTTTAGATTATTATATGATAATCTTGATGACTTTGCTGGAGGAAACAAAGCCGTAAGCATATTAACTTTAGCTGAAGGTCAGTTTCAAGACGCTCAAGTTGTTGATAAAGAAATTAATTTTATGGCAATGATAATTAAGTTATTAGGTGAGATAAAATGACATTATTCGATTGGGTAAATGAGGTAAAGACTAAAAAGAGAAAGTGGGATACTTTTTCAGATGCAGATAAAAAGACTTTTAGTCCTTATATGATTCATAGATTTTTATCAATGAATCAAAACTATGTAGAACTCGTGAATGACTTTCAAAAGTATTGGACACTCGAACCTAGAGATGTTTATAAATGGTATTGTGATGTTCTTCCGAATAAGCGTTCATTTGACAAATACATAAAAGCTAAAAAAGTTGAAAACTATCCAAGTTGGGTATTTGACATACTTTGTAAACACTTTACTGAATCTAAAGTACATATTGAAGATTACTTACAAATTATGGACAAGTCTGAATTAAAAACCATATTAGAAATGTATGGTACTGAACCAAAGGAAATAAAAAAATTAAAGCTCTTGACTTAAAGGGTTAAAAGCTCGTATATTATGAATATGAAAAATCACAAATTGTATGGAAAGAGAATTTTACATTTTTTATCTGCTGTTAGATTTGATAGAAATGTGTTTAAACACTCTTCCGATTCAAATTACAAGGTTGTAGAAAAAACAATAAAACATTTACCGATGTGTCATCACTATGTTGTAGTTCCTGAGAATCACATTATAGAAGACAATAGACCAAATGTTACATTGTTGAAGTACCCATATCCCCAAAATGCTGTTAGTAATAGAGCAACATTTAACTTTCAAGCTTTTAGAAGATTACTAAATATGAAGCAGATGGATGTTGATTTTGTATTTACACATCAACCTGAATTATTATTTAATATTATGACTGGTTTGATGGATGAGAGATATGGTGAAATAGTCAATAGATTTTTATTTTTCCATTGGGTTGATTGTCCACAAAGTAGAGGTTCATCTGCTATACCACATAGTTATATGAGACAATTGGAAGCAATTAACCAATGTAATAAAGTATTTTTCCATACGGACATAGCTAGTGAGTATTTTGAAAAGAATTGGAATAAAGATTGGTCTACAAGTTTAAATTTAGATTATGTAAAATCCAAATCAAGTTATTTTCCATTAGCTGCAGATGATTTTCCAGAACCACAACCTGTTGATTTACCTGATAAGAAAATAATTGTATTTAATCATCGTTGGAATGTATCGACTGGTTGGAAAAGAATGGTCAAATATACAGAGGACTTGGGTGATGATTATATGATATGGTGTACAGACCCTAAAGCACCTAAAGAGTATGCAGGAAAAGGATTACCTTTTTCACAATATGGATATTTATTAAAAGAGAGTTTATGTAGTGTATGTTTCGTTGACAGTTATGCTACTTGGAATCTATCAGTTCAAGATGGATTAAAAT
>CEVB01023836.1_pt1 | contig 10000 bp, 10 predicted proteins | sample 531381 | NCBI WGS metagenome assembly CEVB01 (sample SAMEA2622763, study PRJEB7988) | marine metagenome | biome: marine biome (ENVO:00000447); feature: surface water layer (ENVO:00002042); material: "saline water (ENVO:00002010), including plankton (ENVO:xxxxxxxx)" | depth 5 m | reverse complement strand
CTTGTATTGTGACTCCGCCACCACCACTTTGAGCGACCCAATCAAGGTTTCCCGCACCATCTGTCTTTAGAACCTGATCTGCGGAACCATCAGTGTTAGGAAGCGTTAGTGTGTATGAGGCTGCTGCCGAGTGTGGTGGACCTTTGATTATTATACCGTGAGTATTGACTTCACAGTTTAGTTTAAACTGACCAGCACCTTTTGTTGAGTTACCTTTGAAGATAACTTGTCCTGTCCCGTTTGGAGCCAACTCTATATCGCCGTTGCTCACTGAAACAATGTCATTACCGTTGACATCCAAGTTTCCGCCCAACTGTGGGGTTGTGTCTCCTACTATATCACCAACTGTGGCTTGTGCGGCGATGGCTGCCTCGGCTGAATCAGTTATGTGTTCTGTTCCAATAATATTTTGTAATTTACGATTCTTTGGCATAGTATCACAACCCACTTATATCATATGCTTCCCAAGCATCACAAGCGGCGTTAGCACCGGCTTCTGCGTAATTCTGAGGTAAATCTCTAAGGAATTGTCTGTATGCTGCTTGAGCATCTGTCATGTTTCCCCTCAACACCCACCAATCAGTATCTTCTAGTTCCCGTGTCCGAGCATATCTAACCATGTGCCATTCTACATCTCTGTATGTTACTGTTGCTTCAAGCGGGTCGCCTGACCATGTTGTTTCTCTCCTAACGATTACATAGTTGCCTACCATTTTAATCATCTCAACCTATCTTTATTCCACACATAAGAGTGTTGTTGTAAAAACCCTGTAGATTACTTGGAGTTATAGTGGATGGCATTGTGTTGGCTGAAGAGTTCAACCTAAGTGATACTTGATAATTTTCAACATGAGTGATGGCATTCCACGGTCCCAACCAAGGATGGTCACCTTGACTGAGACTTCTTACTCCCACAGTGTTTGTTGTGTTGTTGCGACAAAAACCCCACCAAAATTGTGTGCCTCTTGTCAAACTGATAGTACCAAAACCGGAAGTGACATATTGCGCCCCTGTTGATGTGCATGGTATGTCGATAGATCCCAACTTTTGATAGGGAACGCCTTCATTGTCATTGTATATGGCTACAGTAATTTTTGTAGTTCCCGTGGAATCAGCAGTTGAACAGTTTATTCCTATTTCAGTGACGTTGCCAGTCATAGGTGCTATAAATGGTCTGAATAATGGGTTGTCTTGATTACTTCTTGATTGCCAAGAATTACCAGTGCTTCCCCAACCCGGTAGTTTGTTAAGCATATGCCTATCGTTGGAAGAAATTACTCCACTTTTTATCATCTGCAAATCAAAATCATTTGACCCACCGCCGCTTGCGGTAGCCCAAGTAACGGCTGAACCACTTCCACCGGAAGTCAACACCTGACCGCTAGTACCAGCAGCAGAGCCACCGATGAGAATTTCGCCGGCTGAACCCACACTGAGTCTCTCACTACCTCCGGTGATGAAACCTAGTTGGTCTGCTGCTGTTCTTCTAACGCCTGTGTCGCTATCACCCTCAAAGTGTAGTCCCGGTTCTGAATTGCTGCCTGTGCCAACTCTCAATCTCGATAGTCTTGTATCACCAACCACATACAATTGGAAGGCGGAATGCACTGTGCTTGAGGGGCTGTTACCTATTACTGTTTTTCCAGCATTGTCTATTTTGAAGATATTGACATCTGATGCTTGGTCATGAGCCTCAAAGACGTTCCCTGTTCCTGTCTGTTCGACCTTGAACAGAGCAATATCACTCTCATCTGTAAGTTTCAATTGTTCTGAACCTGATGTATCAGTCCAAGTCAAAGATGATATACCGTTTTCAGTCCCACCGTCATTATATAATAATTCAGTATCACTACCACCGACACTTCCACCTGTTGCGGCTATGGTTACAGCACCACCCGACTCGGTGATAGTGACGTTGGAACCGGCGGTGAAGGCAAGTGTCTCAGATGCACCGAGAGTGTTGCCACCTGCGGTCACGGGCCTGAAGGTGTTGGTGTCTGTGTTGGTATCGGTTGCCGCTATCGTGATTGTGTCAGTGGAAGCGTTGGTGGTAATAGTGACATTTGCACCTGCGGCTACGTTGAGCGTGTCTGTGGCGGCATCTGCCACTATGTTGCTTTGCCCTGCCACGGCTATGTTTTTGAAAGCAAGTGTAGCACCACCCTCGGCCTGTGCCGCTATCGCTTGTTCTGCTGCATCTGTGATGTGTTCTGTGCCGACAATGTTCTGTAGATGACGATTCTTCGGCATACCCCGAACTATCTACAGGTGTTTGATAAATGTTATCGCCGTTTAAATAAAAGATCAATCCAGTCTGTAATATTAGAGCCACTAATCACCGATAAACAAAAAAACCAAATAAAAAAACCACAGAGGGCCTCAACCATCCCACAGCCTCGCATGCTCAAAGACTTTGGCCCATAAAAGAACCCCGGTGGCTATCCACAATAAACAAAGAGTAGTGCAGAAATACTCAATCAAAGTCCTCGCCTACGAAGCCACATATCCAGCAATATTGCCGTGAACAGAACAAACATAGGGATGAGGACAGATTCATAACTCACTTCTTCCCCCCACTCTTGTTTCCGTTGCTGGTGGTCACAAACTCATCCATCTTGAGTTCGTGGGACTTCTGCATTTTCTCCATTTCAAGTTCGTGTGTTATGCGAGCCATCTCCAACGCCCTGATGTGATCTTTCTCTGCATCTGTGGAAGCAACGTCAGATGCTAGTTGGTCAGGTAGAATGTTTATCTTGGCAGACTCCTTGCCCTTGAACAGATCAAGAACGGTTGTTATCATAAGAAGTGCAGGACCGCCGAGAAGACCGATGACTGTGAGTTGTGAGTCCGTGATGTCCCTCTCTTCGACAATGCTGAAGTAAGATGCCGTAGAAGCAATTATCACCCAAGAAAGCACGACTCCAAGCCCAAACGTAAGCATAAGTCTGTCATTAGGCCCGTTCTTTTTAACTGCCATGTCCATACGAACCTTCTTGCGTCTTATTAACATTTCACCCACTAAAATCAAGGTTAGGCTAAATGCAAGTCCATAAAAACCGAAAAAAAGGACATCGCTGAGGAATGATCCCGTTGTTCCTACATCAATAGACATCTGATGCACCCGGCTGTGAGTTTTCGCGTGGCAGTTGTCCTACCCTGTTGTCTGATGTCTCGTCCTTTCTCATATCGCCTTCCCTACCTACTGTGGGTAGATTTAGTTCATCTAGTGCTTGATTGAGCGTGATGATGCCTGAGTTCCAACCAAGCGTGACCCTTTGCATGATGTTGAGCGGTGTCTCTGAATCCATCGCATCGAACTTGATCGTCGGCAGGTCTTGTCTACGGTATGGGATATCAAGAAGGCTAAGGTGCATCATAAACATCTTTGTGGCGGCCTCTGCGAGTATTCGGTGCATCCTGCTGATAGCACCAACGGCCCACAGGTTAGCGTTGTAAGTCGCCGCGAACGTGGACCCTCGCTCTTGACCGGCAGCGACACGGGGAACTTGCAACACGGCGGCTATGTCAGCGTTGATCGTGTCTAGGAAGTCTACGTTGTTGGGTACAGAGTTGCCGACATCAACGTGATGTAGTTGAACGTAGTGAGGCAGTATCGGTATCTGATCTCCCCTTATGCCCTCAAACAGTTTGATAACCTCGTCCATGATGTGTTTGAGCCTGTCGTTCTGCTCTGCCGGGTCTTGGATATGCTCGATGGCAGACTTGTCGATGGTGATGAACTGCTTGGTCATGCTGTCCTCAAGGCTGATTCTGTTGTTCATGCTGTTGTACTTCATGCGTATGGGCTGTTTCAAAGCGGTAAACCGGGATGCACCCCACACACCGTAGGTCCGGCGGCCCTTGTTGTCGGTGAACCAGTTTGATCTGTAGTCAATCTTGATGTGCATGATCTCGTTGGAGGGGATGTCACGTTCGTACATCGTGCCTTCACGCACCATGTACTTGTCTGCGTTGATGATCGGGTTGTCCTCGTCTGCGACGAAGTAGGAACCGAGGCCGCCTCTTTCGTCAACTATGGTTATCTGCTTGACGGGAAGTGACTGTATGCCCGTGATACCCACACCCTCCCTGCCGATTATTTTGTTTATGTCGTTGCCGTAGACCATCAGCGAACGCATGGCATTTATCATGATGTCGTCAAAGTCTATCCGTTCTTCGACAAGTTCACGTACCGCGTTGCGTATGTTTGCGTTTCGCCCACGCGAGTAGTTTATCTCGTAGTTGTTGGCAGTTAGGCTGACTGCTCTAACCGCCCCGTTCAACTCCGGGTCTATTTTCAGCATTTGATCGTACAAGTCAAACTCGTTGTCAAAATTGCTGTCCTTTCTCATTCGCTCTGTGTCTCGCGTGATGTCTGGAATACCCGCTACTTGGTTGAACGGCTCAACCAACATACCCATTCTTTCTATTATGGGGTTCGGGTTCTCCTTTCTAAGTCCACGAAAGATGTTCCATCGGCTACCCTCTGCCATGTCGCTAGTTTGGTCACGGTGTTTATTAATGGTTGGGGTGTTTCATCTATTTATTTTTATTCTTTTCGTCTTTTTTAGAAATAATTAATCGTTATACTGCTCTAATTTTGTTTATTTTTTTAATTTTTTCAATAGTCCAGAACACTAACCTAAAGGTTAGTAGCCCTTTTTCCATACCTGCTATTGAAAGAATAAAACTAATTGAAAGAATTAGAGCAGTACAGCGTTTTATTTTTTCAGTAAAACTTCAAAACAATAAAAAAATATTATCAGTGCCATATGTTAATAAGGCAGATGTCATGTTTTTTCGGACATGGGAGAGCGGTTTATCGGTGGGGTTGATCTCATCGAAAAATATGCCAAGGATAGAGCCTTTACTAACGAAAAACAATTTGCGGTATTTTTGCATTCTGTTGAACCTAGACGTAGTTGGGACGCATGGCGCAAGGCCATATACCGTTGGGTCAAGCAAGGCAACACCTTCAGAAAGACAGCAGACGAGTACGAGGCCACCACTTTGATTACGAGTAAATATTATCACGATGAATCTAATGACAGGTACATATGTATGATGGATACGATTGACGGTATGTATGTCGTTGAAGGTGAAAAGCACAGAGCCATGCGTAGAGCATACTCAAACACCGGCGGCGGTCTGACAGTAGAAGACATGAGCAGAGAGTTCGATATGCCGGTTGCGATCTTAGGTGAATACATACGCATACACGGGTGGACTCACGCTATGGACCCGTTCACAGATCATGAGGTAAAAATGAAAACAGTAGACGACATGGTTGACGAAATGGTTTCCCTACGACGCATAGATGTCGTTAGACGTGCCGAGCAGAAAAGGTGGAGGCAGATTGAGAAGGAGGCCGACGCATACAGGTATCTCAATGAGACTATCGGCGACGAGTTCAAAGAGTTGCTGAAGGACCACAAGCCGAAGGCAGTCAAACCCTTCAAGATGAAGACGTCTGAAAGGGACTACGCGGTGGTCATTTCCCCAACCGATCTGCACTACGGCAAGTACGGGTGGAGATTAGAGGTCGGTGAAGAGTACGGGTTCGATGAGGCGCGTGAGAGACTTCTTGAGAAGACAAGCCAGTTGGTCGAAAGGCTACCCGGCAAGCCTGAGAAGATATTCGTGACGGCGGGTTCCGATTGGTTCCACGTAGACAATGACGCGGGGGCCACAACCAAGGGTACACCACAGGACATGGCTGGCAGTCCGGCTCAGATTCTAATGCAGGGTTGTCAGTTGGCGCAAGAGCATATCGACAGTTTGAGCGCGGTGGCTCCAATCGAAGTGGTGTTCATGGGCGGCAACCACGACAGACACAGTTCCCTCATGCTTATGATGTACCTACATGCGTATTACAAGTCAGTAGATGATGTCAACGTGATTCTCAGCCCCCATATCAGACAGTACATCAACTACGGCAACAACTTACTGGGCTTTACGCACGGCGACGGTAAAGTTCTGAACAAACTACACTCACTGATGGCGCACGAAGCGAGAAGAGATTGGGGTTCAACGCAAAACCATATGTGGTTCCACGGACACCTGCATCATCAACAAGTAATCGAACGAGGCGGTTGTATGATTATACAGTTGCCAAGTTTGGCCGGTGAAGACAGATACCATGCACGTCATGGTTACACTATGGCAAGGGCTGGCTTGTGCGCTCATATGATAGACAAGGAGTTGGGTCTTGTCGGGACTATGTTCGCGCCGGTGATGCCTGATGAGTGAGTGGACAAGTGCAAAGTGCTGGTCATGCGGTTGGGTCGCACCACGTATTCTTAGGGCAAAAGCCGTCACGGGTATATGCCCGCACTGTGGCAAGAGGGACTTACATCCAAGGTGATTAGATGGGGTTCATGCAAGACTTTGCGATGGAGCGTTCTCGCAACGACGTTGAGTATTTCTACAAGTGGTTGGGCTACACATGGGGCAAGCACATCGGAGAGTGGATGGAAATGTACGGTGATAGAAAGGGTTCTCAGGTTCAGCGGGTCTGTGTCATTGCACCTAGAGATCATTCCAAGTCAACTACCTTGAGGATAAAATTACTGCACAAGTGCCTGTTTGAGAAGTGGAGAGACAAACCCATGTCTATTTGGCTGTTCTCGGCGAGCAAGGACTTGGCAAGCAGGAGGCTTGAAGAGATACGGGAGGACTTGAAGCAACACCCGCAGTTGAGCAGGTATCTCGACAACAAGAGGGGCAACAAGTTGGAGTTGCGGTTCACGAACGGCGCATGGATTCGTGCAACATCTGTGGGTGCTGCGATCCGTGGTGAACACCCCGCTTGCATTGCTTTTGATGACGTTCTTGATGATACGGGTGATACAAACTGGAATGAGATTCGCAACTGGTTCCGCAAGAAGATCACACCGATGCTCAGTCCCGGCACAAGCCTGTATGTGGTCGGTACACCATTGAGCATGAACGACCTGTATCACACCGAGATGATTGGCAACAAGACGTGGACAACCGGAGTTTGGAGTGCGATACCTAACTGGGATGAGTATCGTGCAGACCCCGATACCGTCAAAGCAAAACCCCTGTGGGGCGAGTACCGTTCCATCGAGTTCCTACTTGAGCAGAAGGAGGCTATGGGTGAGTTGTCATTTGTGCAAGAGTACCTTTGCCGTGTTGTCGATGACGAGGCTGCTGTGTTCCCACGGGGTCAGACCCGCAAAAACTTGCAGTTGGAAAGAGTTCTCGGTCTTGATAAGCAAGACGACTGGCGATATGTCTTGGGTTTCGATCCCGCACACGGCGTAGGTCAGGACTACTCTGTTATCGTGTGTTTGGCACAGGATACCGAGGGTTACATTCACTTTGTAAATATGTGGAGGCGCAACGACTTTCCACCTGACAAGCAAGCAGATATGCTGGTCGAGTGGTCAAAGAGGTACAGTGCGCCGATTGCTGCGGAAGACGTGGGTTTCCAGCAGTTATACGAGAGCATCTTGATGCAGAAGGGCGCTGTTGTAGACTACCGAAAAAGCAAGGCGAGCAACAGGACTTTGAAGCAGGGCTTGATGAACAGGCTGCGCGTTTGGTTTGAGCGGGAGATGGTCTGCTTCCCCTACGGTGATGACGAGACAAGGCGACTTGTCAGCATACTCTTGGAAGAATTAGAGACTCACGCATGGAGAAACGGTCTGATTGTTGACTTGGGCAAGCACAATGACTGTGTGATGGCATTCGCGCACGCTATAGATCAGTTCACATACAAACAACAAGACATGCCGGTTGTGATGACAACAATGACTGGGGGTGCTTGGTTGGGTGGCAAATCAAAGATAAGGAGAGACTTTGGGGGTGCTGGTGGTAGAGTAATCAACCGGAGGCGCTTCTGATGAGAAAGGTTGACGGAGAGTTCTGTGAAATGTGGGAAGAGGCAATATCCAAAAGTCAGACTAGGGGGCCGATGAACAAGAAGACGTTGTATCCGTTCCTGATGAAGTGCTTGGCTGAAGAGGGGTTCTTTGAGGAATGGAGGACGCCCAGTGAAATTGCTTGGGAGGCGAACAAACGGGTCAGTCGAACGTGGAGGCCGATATCACCCAGTTCTGTCAGACGGTACATGCAGAAGGCCGGCTTGCAGATGAGAGAGCGCAAGCAGAACAAGGCTTCACCATATGAATATAAACTTTAGGTTTTCAAAAAATTTGGTAAAAAATTTCGCGTTAGGGTAGGCGGGGATGGCCGCCGGGTATGTGTGGTTTTGGCAATGTAGGCCAAACAGGACAAAACAGGGGCGCAGTACAGCGTTTTTGAATAATCACAATTATTATAAACCCATATGGGGCCTCAAGGTCATAGGTCGCATACGAACCTAACGCGGGAGAGATACCCGGACGCGAACTTCGCCGGAGTGAATAACAGTAGGGCGGATTGAGTGGGTGTAAGATTGGACCCACGACTAACAACACAACGTCGGGCCGACCACGCCACGACGGAGACACGGAGGTATGATACGAATGACGACAGTGACATATGATATAGTCATCAATGCGACTATCGAAGTTGACGCGGAACAATTGATTGAAGAATCAGCCCGCGAAATCATCGAGAGCGCGTGTGACGAGATGGGTCAAGCCGACATACACGACATTCAAATTGAAGTGGCGTGAGGCTTCGACCTTCTAAGAGATAACGTAACCATTCGGCGGGGGGCTTCGGCCCCTCGTCGTCTTATCATACAACACACCAAATACGGAGGTAAAACACATGGCAAACAAAACATGGGTTCGACGCTTTGCATGGTGGCGACGAAATGAGAACTATGAGGACGAGGATGGTCTTATCCGGATGGAGGTTCATCCGGAGATCATCAACCACATGGGCTTCAGAGTGGACAGAAAGACGTTCATCAAAGAGGCTCAGGATGTGGGCGCGAGAATGTACGCGATGTCCTCATCTCTCCCAAATCTAACCGCAAAAGAATTGCGCGATTTGTGCGAGAGTCCCGAACACTTGGAACGATATAACAAACAAATCGTTTTCGACTACAAAGAGGGGTATGACTCAGAAGGCCAACCAGCATGGCTGATAACCGTCGGAATTGAAGACAAAGAATGAAAGCCAAAGTCCTCGGCCCTTCGGGGCCGGGGCAACCCAAATCATGGAGGTGATATTGATGGGAGATACGCGACCATATTTAGTTAGGATAACGTGCGACGAAACCGGCACGGAATTGACTATCTATGCTGAAAACTAGGAGGTGATAACAGATGACATCAGCGAACCGAAAGGTCCGAGCCGATAAAGTACCGGCGGAGGATCTCAACGAATGGGGCTATCCGGCCCCGCCAAAGTGGGCCTTTGCGGGCTTCACTAACGGTTGGTCCTATTACAGATTGACGGAGTAGACCAAACCAACACGACGACACGTAAAGGGTCGGCGGGGGCTAACGCCCTCGTCGGCCCCCTTTTTTTATTTTTATTTCTTAATAAAGATTATATACCGCCATCTCATCTAGTATGGGCAACCGGAGCCGGGGCTAATACGACATATGATAATCACAATGATTATAAACCTCCATCTCATAGATAACGGAGATGGGGTTTGGCCTGATCGAAACGATTATAAACCGTCATCTCATAGATAACGGAGGGGGCGCGGTTTACTTTTTACACCGCTTTACTTTTTACACTACATTTAAATTAAACAGTAAAAGTAAAAATGGAATTGTAAAAATTGTATCGCTGCGCGCCTTATGGGTTATTAAACTTTTCGTATCAAAAGTAAACTGCAACAAAGTATATATACCGCCATCTATAAGTTGAGGATGATTAGAACGGGCGCAATCGGCGAAGTCGCTTCGCGCCGATTTATTATTAAACTTTTGAGAAAAAATTAATATTGGAAAATATTATATACCTCCGGCGCGTCTTACATGGCCCGCCGGCCAATGCGCGCGGAGGTTTAGTTTAGTTGTATTTCTTCCATGTTAGTCCAATCCCAAATTGCGATTTGATTCAATGC
>CEVB01081951.1_pt1 | contig 10017 bp, 12 predicted proteins | sample 531381 | NCBI WGS metagenome assembly CEVB01 (sample SAMEA2622763, study PRJEB7988) | marine metagenome | biome: marine biome (ENVO:00000447); feature: surface water layer (ENVO:00002042); material: "saline water (ENVO:00002010), including plankton (ENVO:xxxxxxxx)" | depth 5 m | reverse complement strand
TTGCCGAATAGTAGAGGATACAGATGATGACTGAAAAGCAACATGTAGCAATCAAGCGTGACGAGAAAGACCACTCAATCTGGTGGGTTATTGATATGAATCCTGAAGGCAAGGTTGTCAGAACGGTGAGATGCAAGGACTTGGTAGAGGCTCAACGTGAGGCTGAAAAAGTTGTCGGCGAGGACTTTCTATCAAATATTTTTGATGGAGAGGTTGAGGCAACGCAGAGTGGCAAAAGTATCGTCTTCAAAAAAGCGTCAAGTTGATAAATCTTGGACAGAATGAGACGGTGTGGTATGATTTGCCCGATTACCCAACAGCATCTCCACGTTGTTGTGGTCTTCGTGGTTGTGAGGGGGGTTTGGTCGCTCCCCTCACTTTCCGTCAATTGACAGATTCATCATGCAAATGATAATCTCGAAATTGACTTGGGCCGTTACTAAACTGTCAACTTCAACCCAAACTGCGAACTGGGTTCAGGCTGTTAGTGGTTGGTGTCGATTTTTACAAGATTTTGTTTCCCGACAGCGGCTCAAGTCACCACCCCACACAGCGGCGGTCAATGCCAAGGCCAGGGTGTTCCGCTATGTACCGCACGACCAAATCCCCGAATATGAGCGCATGGGCTATGTTTGCCCCACCCCGATCAAGGGGCATCACGGATTCTGGTCAGTAATCATGGAGCGGCCCGATGATAATCCACGGTGACTGCTTAGAGGAAATGAAGAAGCTGATTGATGATGGCCTAAAGGTAGATGCCGTCGTCACTGACCCGCCATACCACCTCACATCGATCACTGAGCGGTTTGGTAAAGAAGGCTCTGCCCCAGCCCAGCATGGCACAGACGGGGCGTTTGCAAGGGCGTCACGCGGCTTTATGGGTAAGGAATGGGACGGGGGCGACATAGCGTTCCGCGCAGAAACATGGGCGTTGTGTTTTGATTTACTGAAAGCAGGGGGGCATCTACTGGCGTTTTCTGGTAGCCGCACATATCACCGCATGGCTGTTGCCATAGAAGATGCAGGGTTTGAAATACGCGATCAGATCATGTGGATATATGGCTCTGGTTTCCCCAAAAGCCTGAATATAGGCAAGGCGATTGATAAGGCGGCTGGAGTTAAGCGTGAGGTTGTAGGTAGCAAGATTGGGCAAGCTGGTTATTCATTGGCTGACAATCCGTCGAAAAGACAGATTTTACGATCCTTAGATAATCCAATTGGTGAGTGCCAAATCACTGCCCCTGCTACGCCTGAAGCTCAACAATGGGAGGGCTGGGGAACAGCACTAAAGCCAGCCCATGAGCCTATAGTGCTTGCAAGGAAGCCAATATCTGAAAAATCCATAGCAGATAACGTGGTCAAACATGGCACAGGGGCGCTGAATATTGATGGGTGCAGGATAGAGCCAGATGACAATGCAAAAATTAGATTTAGACAAGTGGGGTCAAATGGTGTTGCTGATGTTTTGACACGGGCAACCACAACTACCCTGTATGATCCTACCAGTGGCAGATACCCAGCAAACGTAATCCACGATGGCCTACAAGAAGAGTGGGCTAGATATTTTTATTGCCCCAAAACATCAACCGCAGAGCGCGAGGAAAGTGTCACCCAGAACGGGCATGACAGAAACAACACCCACCCAACAGTCAAACCCGTCGAACTCATGAGATACCTGTGCAGGCTTGTAACACCCAAAGGGGGAACGGTGCTTGATCCATTCATGGGCAGTGGGTCAACAGGTCTTGCGGCAAAAACAGAGGGCATGGAGTTTATTGGCATAGAGCGCGAACAGGAATATTTCGATATTGCCACAGACAGAATCAATAAGACATGGGTGCAGCCAGACCTTCTGTGATGCATAGCAATACCACATCTTGTTGTTGATACTGGAAAACAGATCAAAATGTGCCTATAGTGCAGGAATATTTACGGGGCAATTTTCGTGGTATTTAAAAAAGATGGCCGAAAAACCCAAGCGACCAAGGGGCAGACCACCCAAGCCAAAGGCTGACACAGGGCCAAAACGTCCCGTGGGCAGGCCAAAGGCTGACATCGATATCACGCAACTGGAGAGCCTGAGTGCGCTGAACTGCACCATGCCAGAGATTGCGGCGTTCTTTAAGGTTCCACTTAGGACACTAGAAGATCGATATACCAATGACCCCAACGTCAGGGCGGCGATAGACCAAGGCCGTGAGGTCGGCAAGCTATCTGTCAGGCGCAAGCAGATGCAGATCATGAACGACCATGACAACCCCACGATGGCGATTTGGCTAGGCAAGCAACTGCTAGGCCAGAGGGACAAGCATGACGTTGTGACTGAAGATAAATCTAGTCAGGCGCTATCTGAAGCATTCAACATCCTGAATGACATGGTGAAAAACAGGCAGTCCTGATGGCCCCAGATGGATTTCTAAACGGACTAGCACCTGATCAGCTTGCAAGGCTGAAAAAGCTCACTGACACCTTTACTGAAGAAGAGGCCCAAGCATTTGCGGCGCAAGTCAAGTGGGCATCCCAAGCACGACAAAAGCAGAAAGCCCCAGATGGGGATTGGTCGGTGTGGTGCATTCTAGCTGGCCGTGGGTGGGGCAAGACCCGCACAGGCGCTCAAGACATCGTTGGGTACGCTATGGCTAACCCAGAGGCACGGTGCGGCGTTGTAGCCCCCACACAAGGCGATCTACGGCGCGTCTGCTTTGAAGGCCCAAGCGGATTGCTGAACTGCGTTCCAAAGGGTTGCCTATGGCAGGGCGAGGGGAGTGCTTACAATCGCACGGCGATGGAGTTGCGCTTGTGGAACGGCTCAGTGATTCAAGGCTACGCCGCCATAGAGCCAGACCGCCTCAGAGGCCCACAATTTCATAGGGTATGGGCTGACGAACTGGCCGCGTGGCGCTATCCCGATGCCTATGACCAGATGATGTTTGGCCTGCGTCTGGGCGACAAGCCGCAACTGATCATCACTACCACCCCAAGACCCACAGAGATTATCCTGAATCTGGTCAAACGAGATGGCGTTGATGTCCACCTGACCCAAGGTAATACCTTTGAGAACGATGGCAACCTAGCTGAGAGCGCCTTGAAGCAACTGCGTGAGCGTTACGCTGGCACGAGATTGGGCAGACAAGAGCTTTATGCAGAGTTGCTACAAGACATTGAGGGGGCGCTCTGGTCATACGGCTTCCTCGAAAGGTCACGGATACACAAAGACAGCATGCCAGAGCTAGAGCGAATTGTGGTAGCCATAGACCCAGCCGTGACTGCTTCTGAAGATTCTGATGAGACGGGCATCATTGTGGCAGGCAAAGGGTTCGACAATCGTTACTATGTCGTTGACGATTGTTCTGTTAAGATGTCACCAGATGGATGGGGCAGGCTGGCTATTGATATGTTTTACAAATATCAGGCTGACCGCATCGTTGCAGAGGTTAACAACGGCGGCGACTTGGTTGAGGGATTACTAAGAAATATCGACAATACAGTACCTTACACCCCTGTCAGGGCGTCGAGGGGTAAGCTGGTCAGAGCGGAGCCGATAGCGGCTCTTTATGAGCAAGGTAAGGTCAGTCATGTGGGAATGTTCAAAGAGCTTGAAGATCAGCTTTGTTCATATTCACCCACAAGCAAAAAGTCGCCTGACCGATTGGATGCTCTAGTCTGGGCATTGACAGAACTAAGCCAGTCCAGTGGGAAGGCGTATTGGAGAATTAGCTAATGGCCACCATTGCAGATTTTTTTAAGGGATTTCTGGCAACACCACCAGAGACAAAAGAAGCTCCACAGGTCGTTCTGACCACTACAACTAACTATCACTACCGCAGAGATTCATACGAAAGTTACGCCGCAGAGGGCTATCAACAGAATGCCATCGTGTTTCGATGTGTTAATGAGATTGCCAACGGTGCCGCATCGATCCCATTCAAGGCGTTTCAAGGCGACATAGAACTAGACCAACACCCCATCCTATCGCTACTGGAGCGGCCAAATGCCCAACAGGCGGGGGTGGAATACTTTCAATCACTGTATTCTTTCCTGCTTCTGGGCGGTAATAGCTACGCTATACGCACCGATGTGGCTGGTTTGCCACGGGAGCTTCACCTGTTGCGGCCAGATCGTGTCAGGGTCAAACCAAGCAAGACATCCCTGCCCAGCGGGTATGAGTATGTTCTCAGCGGGAAGGTCGTAAAAGAATATGACGTTGACCCAGAGACGGGCGCGTCTGACATCAAGCACATGAAGATGTGGAATCCTCTGGATGACTATTATGGCCTGTCGCCAATCATGGCGGCGGCTGTCGATATCGACAATCACAACGAGATCAACAAGCACAACATCGCTTTGTTGCGGAACGGGGCGAGGCCAACAGGCGCTATTGTGTTCAAGCCAGCCAATGACAGGGGCATGTCCATCCAGCTTACAGACGGACAGCGCCAACAACTCAATGACGATCTGAGACAAAGGTTTCAAGGCGTCGATAATGCAGGCAAGCCGTTATTGCTTGAGGGTGATTTCGATTGGAAAGAGATGGGCCTATCTCCGCGAGATATGGATTTCTTGCAACAAAAGAACATCAGTGCCAAGGATATCGCGCTTTGTTTCGGTGTGCCTAGCCAGTTGATAGGCATCCCAGACGCCCAGACCTACGCCAACGTCCAAGAGGCAAGGCTTGCACTGTACGAGGAAACCATCATTCCGCTGGCAAGGCGGGTTGAATCAGATTTCAACGAGTGGCTTGCACCGATGTATGGCGACGATATCACGATTGCATACGACTTTGAGTCGATCCCTGCGATGGTCGAGCGGCGGCGTCGAATATATGAGAACGTGGTTTCAGCGGTTCGTGAGGGCATCATTTCACGCAACGAGGCAAGGGAGCGGCTTGGGTTAGAGCCTATCAGGGGCGGGGATGATGTCTTTATCGCGGCTAATCTTTTCCCCTTGGGATCGGCAGAGGTCGCACCAGCCGAAGGGGAAGAGGCAGAGGAAGATGGTAAACAGGCTTATGATATGGGCCTTGCTTCTAAAAGTGAGGTTGAAAGAGATGTTTTCACAACTGAAGAAGAGGCTTTTGAACGTGCTGAAGAAATAGGGTGCTTTGGCACACATTTTCACGATACAGATAACGGCAGAGTTTACATGCCCTGCGCCTCACACGCCGATTACAGACGGTTGACTGGCAGGGATTTGACCACGCCTAAAGATCAAAAACGTCGAGTGGCAAGGGATGTCTTCACGACGGAGCGAGAAGCAGCACAACGTGCAGAAGCCATTGGATGTTTTGGAACCCACTTCCATGACACGGATAGCGGTAGGGTATACATGCCGTGCGCATCTCACGCAGACTATCGACGTTTGACGGGCCAAGACCTATCCACACCAAAGCAAGACCCACGATATGGTCAGGGCCGTGATGTCTTTGAGACACAGCCAGAGGCGGCGGCTAGGGCCAGAGAGCTTGATTGTGACGGCACCCATACTGTCAGAGGGCCAGACGGCAACTTTTACATGCCCTGTGACAGCCATGCGATTTATCTGCGGGTGACAGGTCAGAACAAAGAGGATGAGCTTGATGACGATGCGAAGGCGGAATCTGATGTTGACACAAAGCCAACTGAAGCAATGGCGAAAGAGGCAGAGCGCGGCCTTGCCATGCGCAAAGAATTCAACAGGGGCGGGACAGAGGTCGGTGTCGCAAGGGCAGTGCAACTTGTCTCAAGAGAAAGATTATCACCAAGAACAGTCAGGCGAATGCACAGTTTCTTCAGCCGTCATGAAGTAGACAAACGGGCAGAGGGGTTCAGGCAGGGCGAGGAAGGTTACCCGTCCGCAGGCAAAATCGCTTGGTTGCTATGGGGTGGTGATGCAGGGCAGACATGGGCCAGAAGAACGGTTGCCAAACTGGACAAGGAACGTGATGAACAGAAACAGATTGAGGCCATCATGCTTCCATGCTGTGACGGGTGTGACCCGTTGCCATATGGAGAGGCAAAGGCTGATGTATCAGCTAAGATCAAGAAGACAATCGCCAACAAGGTCAAGGAACACAACGACAAACATGGCGACAAGAAGGGCAAGCGCGTCACCCAGAGAATGCTTGAGGCCGTGTTCCGCAGGGGTGTGGGGGCTTACAGAACGAATCCAGAGTCCGTAAGGCGCACAGTGATGGGGCCAGACCAGTGGGCTATTGCCAGAGTAAACGCTTTCTTGTTTGCGGTGCGTCGTGGCAGATTCCGCAGTGGCAAGTTCGACCTTGATTTGTTGCCGTCAGGCCATCCGCTCAAAAGCAAAAAGTGATGCTGGCATCAAAGGCTTATCGGACGCGGATTTCGGTTCGCAAGGAATTCATCGAACAGACGAGACTGCGCCTTGGCTTTGAACGCAAGCTCAGATTGCAGATGCAAACCCTGTTTGCGGAGACGGGGTCACAGGCCCGTAACGAATATCGCGGTGCAGGCCGTCTAACCAGAACAGCCCCTGACCTAGCAAACAAGTGTGCAAGCCTACTCACGGGCCATTACAGGGCCGTTATCGATGCCTTTGGCTTGAGGATACTGAGACAGCGCAAGGCAGAGAGCGAGTTTGAGGTTCTGATCCAGCAATATGTCACTGAAATCGGTTCAACCCGCATCACCCAGATTAGCAACACCACCATGAATCAAATCCGCAGGGTAATCTTGGCGGGGGAGAAAGAGGCGCTTGGTGTTCAGGCCATCGCTGATTCCATCTTTGAAAGTCAGCGCGGGACATTCAGCAAGTATCGATCAGCCACCATTGCACGGACAGAGACGCACGGCGCGGCCAGCTACGCCAACCATGAGGTCAACGCAAGCCTAGAGATTCCCAACCAGAAGAAACGGTGGGTGGCTACCGCTGACCTACGCACCAGATCAACTCATGCGGCGGCGAACGGGACAGAGGTTGAGCTTGATGAAGACTTTATCATTGGCGGTGTGGCTATGGGCTACACAGGTGACCCCCGTGGCGGGGCCAAGAACGTCATCAACTGTCGATGCGTCACGCTGTATGTGACGCCAGAAGATGATGTGTTTGTCGATGACGATACGCCAGTGGCTCAGAAGCCTATAGAGGCAGAAAAGCCGCAAGAGCGACTCATAATAGGAAGCCTGATTGTCAACAGAGTATCAGACAAGATGAGGGAAAGGTTTGACGATAAAATCAACGATAATCTTTCCCCGTTAGCTCTCAGTGCGGCTCTGAATTTGCCAAAGCCCAGCCAGATTAAAAAGGGATCAAAGGGTTATTATCAGCGTGAAATCACGTTGATTTCATCTGATTTGGATAGCAATACGCTAGAGCATGAATACGGACACCATGTTGATTTCATGGGTTCCAAAACAATGAAATATTTGTCTGTCCAAGATAAGGGGTTCCAACAAGCCTTCATTAATGACGCCACAGCTTTGGGTCTGGGAAAGCAGGGCATAGATTTTGACGGACAGGTTGGTTACCAAATTATAGCTAGTAGAGACAAGCTAGAGGAATTGCGCGACCTGATATCAGAGCAAGTAACGAAAACCAAAACATACACAAGAGGCAGGCGCAAAGGGATGTCTTTTGAATATCAAACATGGCAACCAAGGTTTGAAGGCGGCAACTCCATATCAGATATAATTGATGCCATGAGCAAGGGTTCGTTCTTTAGCGATTTCAAACAATGGGGTCATGGAAGGAATTATTACAGGCGCAGTGGATCACACTATTATGAGACATTCGCGAATCTATTTGCCATTCATGGAAACAAAAAAGCATTGGCAGAAGCAAAGAAGCTCTTTCCTAAAACGATCAGAGAGTTTGAGCGTATTCTTAAAGAGCTTGCTGAGAGAGAGGGTAACTGATGGAAGCATTAGAACGAGAACGCCGCATGAGGCTGTGCGTCACGACAGAAGATTGGAGTCAACTGTACCTTGATGTATTTGGTACGGAGCCGCAATGGGGTGGCGATGATTGGGGTGCTTATAGAATGGAAGATTTGGTGGATGCTATATTCTACAACAGGCCAATCGAAGAAAAGCCTGTTGCAGAAAGTTTGACTCTTTAGTCGGGTCTGTTGCTTGGAATGTTGGCATCTGGTTTGACAAATCCCATCTCTGCCATTTTTTCAGCAATTGCTATTTCCAAGTCGTCGCTAGTCTTGGCCCCTTCTCTAATCGCTTGCTGGTAGGCTTTCTCATAAGCGGTTTCAACGGGGTTCTTAGGGTCTTGGTCTATCATGGCTTTTCCTTTCTACCAGATAAGAAGGATGGGCAGGGAGATGACCATAGCCGCTCCCAGCACACCAAAGAAAATCTTCACCGCGATCAGCATGGCGATTTCCCCCTCTCTATGCATGGCAGGCAGGAAGAGTATTCGTCGCAATAGCAGACATCCTCTTCATACCGCTTTTGCTCATAACAGCCGCCGCAATACATATCATCGGCCTCTGCGTCATAGATCGTTGCGTTACGCTCATCGCATCTAGCGCACTTGCTACCCATGTCACTGCCCCCCTTTCTGAGTGTACTTGACCACGGAATATGTTCTGCCCGTCAGGGTCAGCCGTGCTTGGTAACGAATCATCTGCGGCTTGCGCCTAGTGCCACGCCGCTCAAGCATGGGCATCCATTTCATGGCGTAGCGTATGGCCGACTTGATCTCGCGGTCTTGCGATGCGGGTAGCACCTTCCGCAGTTTGCCAAACGTGTCATGCCCCTTCTGAACATGGGCGATGATGCTGGCCGCTAGACGGCCCTTAGAGGCCGCTGTCATGCGGGGCTTACTAGGTGCCACCTCAATGCGCGGTGCCTGTTCAGCGAGGCTTGTAGCGCCTTTAACGATACAGTCGGGGTGGCCGCGCCGCAGGAAGGTTGGAATGTCGAGTGAATTGGTCATTGCAGTCTCCGTGGTTTGGTGAGGCGGTTAGCTTGCCGCCTCAAGTTGATCCTCACGAACCGCGCTCGTCCAACTGCCGAAAGGAGTCCGATACTCAATCGTGTAGATGGCGCGGCCCTCGTAAACGAGAACGTCCTTGATGGTGATCTTGCGACCATTGATGCAGGAAGCGTCGTCGCGAACGATTGCATCTTGGGAAATTGAAAACTTGGTCATGGGAACCTCCGTGGTTGTGGGCGGGGCCAAAGCCCCGCCTCGTTTCTAGTGTCGATCAAGACTCAGCTTGAATTTTTGCTAAGACCCATTTGGCAAGATCGTAGGTCTTTGCCTCGTTAGAATTCATTGATGTCCTGTAACGATTGTCGCGCTTCACTGCGTTTGCGAGGTGTTCAGCCACCTCAATTGCGCTCATTTGTCTAAGGGCATCGCATGTCGGCGTGTCGAGTGATGGATATTTAACTGTCATTTCATTCTCCGTGGTTACACTATTGATGATGCAAAGACTCTATCATGCGGTGTTTACTATTGTCAACAGCATAAATAGCACTTTATGCCGCCTTGTCAGATTAGCACCGCCACTCATAGCAAGAGAAATTGACATGAGTGAAGGCCACTGCCAATTTGTCGGAGAGCTTGTCTGGGTGATGGATGAGCGGCGCAAAATCAAACGGGTGTTTTAGCGTTTGATTGTTAAGAACCAAATACAGATTCCATTTGCCGCCATCGTTGCTGATCTTCCATTCGGTTTGTTTGTCGCCGTGGTAGACCGACAAAAGCCCTTGGCCTGTTTGCTTCACTGTGTATTTCATTTCCTATCTCCTTTCGATGGCGGGGCCGTTAGGCCGCCGCCTTTACTTTGATGAGAGTGCGCTGGTGAAGGCACTGGATGTTGTAGCCGCCAGCAATGATGGTCTGAATGCTGACCGTGTGGCCAGCTACGTTGAAAATCCCTTCATAGCCGTTACTGCTATGGGTCAGGGTGAACTCAGGGATTTCGGTGATGCCTGCCTTGTTCAGAGCGGCAATGATACGGCTGTCACGGCTCTCAATGATGCCAGCAATGTTTTTGGCTACAAACTCAGCCAGCATCTGCTTGTTGCCACCGTACATCTGCTCCCACCA
>CEVB01019720.1_pt1 | contig 10025 bp, 17 predicted proteins | sample 531381 | NCBI WGS metagenome assembly CEVB01 (sample SAMEA2622763, study PRJEB7988) | marine metagenome | biome: marine biome (ENVO:00000447); feature: surface water layer (ENVO:00002042); material: "saline water (ENVO:00002010), including plankton (ENVO:xxxxxxxx)" | depth 5 m | reverse complement strand
ACCTCACAGTTGGATTAGCCAAAGGAATTGGAGGTGTTCTTGGAGGTGCAGCTGGTGGTGCTAAAAGTTTATTTGGTTTTATTATGAACGCACTTAAAAAGGTAGTTATATTTGGTTTTCTTCCAACTCTGATCGCATTTTTAGATAGTGACTTATTCAAAACACTTAAAACATTTATAATTGAAAGGGGAATACCAGCGTTTCAACAGTTCGCATCTTTTTTTCAAGATTCCATAATACCATTTCTTGAAAAAATATACGAAGAAAATATAAAACCAATAGTCGGATTTTTATTTGACACTCTGGTTAAACTATTCTCCGACATCGGAGATGCGTTTAAGGGTATTGGTGAAGCCATAGATTTATTTAAAGAAGGTGATATTTTAGGTGGTATTAAAAAAATAATAGGTACTCTATTCACATTCCTTAAAGATACACTTGATAACTTACTCACAGGTATCTTTAATATTATAGGAAACATATTTGGTATAGAATCTCTGGAAAATACAGACAGTGCATTTGATTTAGTGAAAGATGCGTTCTTGAGTCTTGTTGATAGAATCCAAAAGTATTTCTTTGGAATATTAGATGGTATAAAAACTACCATTAAAGATATTGTATTTCAAGTGACTGGAGGATTGTTTGGTGAAGAAGACCCAGAAAAAGTTCTTCAAAGGAGAAAAGAAGATTTACAAAAGTTAGAAGAGAAAAATGCAGGCATAAGGGAAAGAATACAAAAAGGTATTGATAGTAAAAGAGAACGTATATCTAAACTTGACCTCGATACTGCTCGTGGGAGAAGACTAGCAGCAAAAGAAGAAAAACAGATATTGGCAGAAGAAAAAAAACTAGCCAAATTGGATGCAGCAGAGTCTGAGAAAAAATTAGAAATTGCTAAACTAGAAAATGCAACAAGACTGGAGACAACTCCACCATCACAGGTAGAAAATGCAACAAGACTGGCGACAACTCCACCATCACAGGGAAGACCAGAAGCGATGCAACAAGCTGCACTGAATAAGTCAGCACCAATTGTAACTACTCCACCAATAATAGTTGATAACTCAAAAATATCAACTACAGATACCACAAATGTATCGTCAGCACAATCGTATACTTCAAACCCTGATCCACTGACAAACCAAGCACTCGCTCAACCTGCATAAGAAAAACCCCCATCTCTGGGGGTTTCTTTTTTTACTGATTTGCAAGTTTCTGAAAATAATCCATCGTATCATCTTCATCTTCTTGTTTCGATTCGACTGGTTTAGTATCAACCTTTGGTGATGCAATCGGTTCATCATTCATCGTATCTGTGACATTACCGACTGACACCGTTCCAGACAATACCGCATCCAAACGAGTCTTGAGTTCCTCGTATGACTTAAAGTTTGTAGGTGCGAGAAAGTCTTGTAACGAATACTGAGATTTCCAAATCTTTTCAATCTCTGACTCATCCTCAGACAATGCACTCACTGAATCAAACTCTGACTTGTCATAGTTCCAGTAACCATCTACCTTACGAATCTTCAACTTGAAGTTTGCACCATCCCAAAAATCAAATGGATTGATTGGTGACTCATCTTCAAACTCAGGTTGCATTGCAGCCATGATCTTGTCAAAGATTTTCTTACCGTATCTGTAGAGGAATACCTTACCCTCATTCTCTGGATGTTTGGAATCACTCACAATGTAAATGTTAGAATAGTATTGCAGTTTGCGTTTCTGTTTCCTTGCAATCTCTTTGTCTGACTCTAAACCTGTATTCCACAACTTAGTGTTGTGTTCAGACACAGGGTCTTTGTGACCTGACCCAAGAGTGGTAAGAGAGTTCTCAATATACCACTGACCAGTAGGCCCTTGAAATGCATGATTCCAAATCTTGACCCACGGCATCTCTTCACCTTGGATTGCAGGGAGAAAACGAATGACCGCATAACCATTACCTGACTTGTCAAGTTCTGGTTTCCATATTCTCTCGTCTACATATGATTTCTTCTCTTGAGGTGCAGTTTCTTCCTTGACTGCGTTGAGAAGTTTATCGAGTGAGTTACTCTTTCTAAGTGTTTCTAATGACATTTAAATCTCCTTATGTTAATGTATTAAAATTATCGTATGTTATGTATGTTAAATTATTGAGAGTATCACCTTCTACAAGTGGATGTTGAGGTTCAACCCAATAAAACTCTGTTCCTTGAAACTCTTTGAACGTGGTGAGTAATTGTTGTTTCCACTCAGGATGTTTCACTTGTTTAGGATAATTTTTACTACCCTCGTATATATTATTTATACTTAAATCAAACCCTAGTAAAAATAATTCTGTCGATCCTTGTTGACATGCAAGGTGAACTGCGGTTGCACCAGAACACCACTCTTTGGGATAAGGTATATTACATATACCGTTACTACCATCTATCCATGTAACATATAAATCACCATCTGGTTTTCCATTTACAACACAACCATTGTCTGTGAGCTTATTTTCATGAATAACTTTATGTTGACTTCTCAGTGCATCCAATCCACTAAACTCTGGTGGTAACACGTTCCAATCTAAAAACCAACAACTATTTTCTTTTGCGTATCCAGATGTGTAAATCTCATGTTGCATACCGTAGTCTACAGAAACGAGATGGTCAACTTTCACATCACGATAAATCGCATTACAACCCCATGTAATAACATCATCATATGTTATGGTAACATCATGATATTTTGAACGTGACTTCCCATTTCCGTAGACTATAACTTTACTCATCTCTGAGTGCCTTCCAACTTACAGGAAACAGTTTCGCAACCTGTTCATCAATCATATCACAAACCTCTCTTGACTCTAATTGTGCATCTGGTTTACAACGTAGATTACATACTCTTGCAAACGCATACAGTGTCCCACTCCAATACCACTCTGTCATCATAGACTGTGGTAGTATCATACGAGCTTGTTCTGGTGCGACTCCCTCTTGTAACATTAGATTGTAGTTCTTGAGTGCGAGAGTCTCAACTTCACTCTTTGCACTAGATGTTGGTATTGACCAATCAAAATCGTCAGGTCTCAACTCATCAATCGTTTTACTTTCGTCTGACCCTTGTTTCTTATTTTCTGCTCTTGCCCTCCAAGAGTCAACTTTAAAAAACTCTGGTTCATCGTCAACGTATCTACGACTGATTTCATTCCACACCAAACCGACTTGATGTTTCACTAACTGTCTTGCAACGAATACAGGTGACTTGATATGAAACTGTAAGGACGCATGACCAAACGGACTCCAGTGATTGTGTTTTGCAAGATACTTAATCAAACCAACATCGTTAACTGTGAATGACTTTTTTCTCTTACCAAAAGACACACGGGCTGCGTTGACAACAGTCAAGTCACTACCCATGTGGTCTATCAGTTCTACTGTACTATCGACTTGCATTTTTCTGTGTATACCTCTGTGGACGATAACCTTTTGGCCACGCAGGTTGACGAGTTGCAAGTTTCTTGCATCTCTCTGAAAGTTCAGAGTTAGTTTTCTGCAACTCTGCAAGATCATATTGAAGTTCCTTGACTTTCACTTCAAGTTCCTTCGACTTGTTTTCAAAAAATCCCTCTTTTCTTACTTCTGCATCAGTCATCTTCATTTCCTTTTACGAATTTAAGTAACAACATTTTACACTCCTCAACATTAAATGTCAAGAACTTTTTATAATTATCCATTAAGTTTTTTGCGTCTAACCACATGTGGTCACCGTCCATTTGTACGTCCCATTTTTTTGAGTATTCCATAAGTTCATCTAGTATTATCATTGTCTCTATGGACACACGTTTACCTAGATACTCTTTAAACAACTTAGGATGATTACCATTTGATACTGCAAATATATACTTACCTTCATCAAAGTTTTCTAACAGTGGTGTCATTTCATTTTCAAAATTTTGTGATAATGTTTCCATTTTATTTTTCCATTGACTATAGATTTCATCAGTGAAATTACCTACCCATCGTTCATTGTTTATGGTAAAGTTCGCAACAAAGTAGTCTCTGATGTCATTTTCGTTCTCATACTTGCGTGACAGTTTTGCAAAAAATGAACGGTCACTACGTTTCCAAAATGAGTCTCTTGACACCTTTGACTTTCCACCATACTTAACAAAGTCATACTCACCTTTACTAAAGTGTGCCTTCATCGCACAGTACATTAAGTAAACATCTATGGGCTCCATCTAATCTTTAAATCCTTCACCTTTGAAAAAGTGGTGTAGTCTGTGTGTAAAGATAGTCCACACTAAACCAAGTAATGTGTCTGTCGTATATGTTCCAGATGGACACTGGTGTATCCACTTACCCAACACAAGCTGTCTCCACCCATTTGTGTTCAATCTCATTAGAGGGTTTAACATAAGTCTCAGTTCCAGGCGGTGCAACAAGAGACTTCATTTTTATTCCGTTTCTATTGAACAGAGTGGTCAAAACGACACTAAATTCTTCACGGTCACAATTTAAAAATAGTCTTAGTTTTCTAGTTACTGGTTTATCAAACGGAGCGTCAGATATATCCTTGTCACCAATGATAACTTCAAATCGAGTTATGTTTCCTTGTTCTCTAACTGTTTGATGTAGAAACTTTGATTCTTCTTTTTCCTGTATGGTAACGTAATGATTAAACTCAGATGCGACTAATGGTTGTGCTGTATATAATAACATTACAAAAATAAATCTCATACTCACTCCTCTTATATTGGTAACTTTGCACGTTTAGGAAAATAGTTTAAGTCTCTTGCGTTCGCTTCTATCTTGTCTTTCAGACCTTTAGATACAAGTCGTGCAACAGACTCAGGTTCGAGTTGATGGTCTTTACAGTATTCTAATACTGCTTCCATATGTGTGATTTTTTTCTCTCTTGCGATTTTCTCAACTTCGAGAGAAAATGATTTTGAAGATAACATAAAAACTCCATGATAAAAAAAATGATGGTTGTTAAAGTACAACCACCAAAACTTAATACGGTTCTATTACACCTTGCGATTAAAAACCCAAAATAGAACACCAACTGCGACTAAACCAACTAACCCCTGACTACCAAGTGCGGTTACCAGTTGAATCACGTTGGCAACTACGTCACCACCTACAAACGGCACAGATGCACCGAATAGAACTTGTAGAACCACTGCAAGTGCAACTATTACTAGACCCAAGTCTAAAATAGACCAAAGCCATTTCTTTGCGGTTTCAAGATAGTTCATATTGCCTCCTTATATGTTAAAAAAAGAAAATTGTTTTTTCTAGGTACATCAACTATGCACGAGAAGAGTACAATTAACAAAACTCAACATCTATACTAACATTATAGTCAGTACATGTCAAGACTTATATTGTATTTTCTAAACCTTTTTCTAAACTTTTCATACACTCACCAGCGATGAGTTGTGCGATTTGACTTGAGTTAGTTAGACCCTCATCTAATAACTCATTAACCTTTTTGAGTGCGTCATCAATGATCGACTGTTCGTATGGTGTTGCTGGTCTACCCATAAAAAAATGTATAGACTCTCGGTTAAGATTATTCGCTTCACCTTCTTCAATGTATATCGTACTCATCATATAAGATATTCTACCTTTCCACTTGCAGACTTCTACCATTTCCATGTTGTCTGCAATTGTAGGTGGAACATTCTGTGAGTTTGCATCATAAATCACTAATCCAACTATGAGTAATATTGTAGCTAACATCCACTTCCCCCATTTCTGAAATTCATTTCTTATCTGTTTTCTTTCTTCTTCTGTTAAATCATCTCTTTTTGTCATGCCGCAAATGACGACCCACACCCACAGGTTGCAGTTGCATTTGGATTACTGATCGAAAAACTAGAACCTGCGATTGATGTAGTCCAACCAATCACTGCTCCACTCAAGTATTGCATTGACATAAAATCACAAAGCATCTTTACTCCATTTGTTTCAAATTCAAGGTCATCATCTTTTCTTCCATCCTTTTCAAATTGAAAACCATACTCAAATCCAGAGCAACCTCCACCGACTACAAATATTCTAAGTGCGTATGGACGTTCTTCCTCCTCTGATAGTATTTTGTCTATTTGTTCTGCTGCTTCTTCTTTTATTGTGATTGTTTCCATATTTCTACTGATTCCTTGAGTAATGGTATATAAACACTTCTGTCTCTAACAAATTCTTGTACCACTCCGTCCTCTGTAACCACTAAGATTACAATCTGGTCTATTTGTATACTGGTTCTTTCACGGTACATCTCTGCGTATGCAGATGCTTGAATATAGTAACTTTCATTCCACTCATCTTTTCTTTCCCTAGATGATGTCTTGAAGTCTATCACTGACAAGTTTCCATCGTATTCTGCAATACAATCGACACGACCAGCCACCTCATACTTGTCAGAATATAACGCACATTCCTGTGCATGAATATTATTTATCTTATGTAACCCTTTGTCTCTCAGTTGTTTGAACAACACATGAGGTAAAAAAGGTGTCTCACTAACGTCTTCATTATTTAGGTAATCCTCACACATATTATGCACATGAGTACCTCTTGTTGCAGACTTTGTACTAATGTAAGTTGCAACGTCATTGCCTACTCGTTTTCTCCACTCCATCAATCCCTTTTTATTTCTGGTTGAGAGGACTGTGGTGATTGATGGGTACTCTTTACCTTGTGGTGTTACATAATACCTTTTTCTATTAACTGTTTTTGTACTTAACTCAGGTAAATTCACATTCAAATGATGAAACATAATCTTCCTTCTTCTAATCAAAAATCTCCATTTAATGAAGCCATAAGTTCAAAGTGTGGTGCGTCTATGAAAGGTCTTTTGTTTTGCGATCTGCGAATATCAACGTAGTGTAACATCGCCTCTTCCATAGTTCCATCCCATGTGCGAATATCAGATACAGTCCAAGCTGCACCCCATCGCACAGGTACATCCTCTTCTATTGCAGCTCGTTTCATTGCATCTGCAATCTCATCATACACGTTGATTTCCCAACATCCTCTACCATTCAGGTAACCCATTAGGTCAACTGCACGACCCTCTAGGTGTTTTGATTTTAAAGTTTTTGATAACCCCTTTGCAACCAACTCCTTCTGTTCTTCTATACTTCTTAGACCTTGTATAACACCAAAGTCTATCGTAGTATACCCTATCGCCTTCTTAACGATGTTAGATAATTTTTCGTCCACACCATCAAGTCTCCCTAGTGACCTACTTGAAAGTTTAAAAGACATTACTCTACTCCTATTCCTAGTTTGGTTTTCTGGATGAGATAATCTCTAACGAACCCAGAACGAACTATATCACCGATGTCAAACTCGACACAGTTAAACTGTTTCATTTCTTCTAGTATTCGTAAAAAGTCATGTAGTCCATTTCTCTCACCCATTTTAGTCAAGTCCGTCTGCATAAAATCACCGCAGAATATAATCTTTGAATCTTGACCAACCCTTGTTATGATTGTATCCAGCTCATGAAAGTTTAAATTTTGACATTCATCAACTATTATAATTGAGTTGTCAAAAGTTAGACCTCTAAGAAACGAAGTTGAAAGAAAATAAAAACTTCCCTGAGCCTTGAGTCTATCATATAACATACTGAACGCTTGTTCATTTGGTTGTTTGAACATAAACTGCACCATGTTTGAATATGGTACTTGATACAATGCAGCTTTATCTTCTTCATCGCCTGGTAAAAAACCAATCTCTCTTGTCGGTATCAAAGACCGAACCATCACCACTCTTTCATATGGTGTTTCGTTTTTCAATACTTCTTGAAATGCAAGGTACAGTGACACAAAAGTTTTACCTGTACCTGCACACCCGAATAAAAATTGGTTTGATCCTTTTTTGTAGGATTCAAAAACCAACTTCTGATTATCTGTGATTGGTTTTATTTCAACTAAATCTGAATTACTAATTTCTTTTTTCTTCGACATTTCAATTCCCTACTATAAGTGGGGAGATTATATTTATAATAATCTCCCCTGTACAGATTCTATAAATGATAATATATTGAAATCTATACTCATGTATTTATGTTGTTTTGTATGTTGTGGTGAGTTTACTGACATCCTGTCCACCACCCTTGCGTACCAATCCGTGTTTTTTACCTACACTTTCTACCTTTTTCTTTGCAGATGACCGATTATCACCGAACCTATCTGCAAGTGGACTATTAGGATGAGCCTCTGCGATACGACTAAAAGTCTCTTTCATTCCACCATCCATTCGTTTTATCACATGGTCACCTACAATCGCAGGTGCAGATATGATACTCTCTACTTGTGGATTATCATTTAGATAAGTTTCTCTTTCAGAGATTTTCATAAACTTATCGTAATATTCGTCTGTCTCTTTGTTATGAAATGTATATACTGGCATCTTCTATCCTATCTCTATGTAGTCTTTATTTTCGTGTTTACCTAATTTTCCTGTCACAAAATAATTTGTTCCTATGATGACTCTTTCCTCATCACTTTGATTAGGTAATGACTTGTGGTCAACCCAGCCAGGAAATATTACTAAGTCACCTGTTTTTACTTTTATGTCCGTCAAATGTGAATTGAATATGTTAGGTTTCTTTTTCTCGTATGAAAAATAGAATCCCTCTTGTAACCTACTTCTGTGCATTTTTAGTTGAAGTTCACCACCACTTTCATGACTTGCATTTGCGTAGTAAACACAACTAAGGATTGTGTTGGGATGTGCGTGTAGGTGATGTGATGAACCTTTACCATTTATTGCACACCAACTTTGACTTACATAGAAACAGTTTTCAATCTGTAAGACATTATCTACATATTCATTAAACCTTGACAGTATAAAAAATTTTACCCTAAGTAATTTTTCATCTTCAAGTATTCTATCACTGGTGGAAATCTTTACACTCTCACCACCTGTACTGACACGATACTCTTGATTCAAAATCACTTCCATCTCTTCTCTTGTCAAAACAAAATTTGTTTCTTCTTTAAACACTGGAAGTGCATGGAGTGGCATTATTTCTTGGTTTAATATCTTAATATTATTCATATCTAAATTTCATAGTTATAATGTAATGCGATTGACTCTAACACTTTCAATTTTTTTGTTAACTCATTGTTCTCTTTTATCAACTCAGTATTCCTTTCAAGTGATTCATAGTAAGCCTTTGTAAGTTCTGCATTATCGTATCTCAATGAGTTAATAATGTTAACTTCAGACTTTTGATCTAAGTTTTTATTTGACATTATACCACCTCGGTTGTTTTCTATTTTTCCATTTTGCAAATCTTGACTTTTCATTTATATAGTAGTTGTGATAACCTTGTATCGGATTACCGACCACTTTACAATAGTCAGGCATTGCCTGTGGTGGTTCTGTGAAACCAACGTCAGGAATATTATATGGAAACACCCATAATGCATTTCTCAGTTTCATATCTGTCTCATGTATTCTCTTGTATCTGAACGTGTACTCATCACACAACGCACAGAATAAGTCATACAAATACTTGTAGTTTTGTCTTGATGTTCTTGTCCAGACTGTGCATGGATGGTTGAAGTGAACAGCCTTGTAGTAAAGTAACTCCGCTTCTAAATCATCACAACCCTCAAATAAATCCCAATGTGTCACCATTGTTTTACCCGACTTACTTGGTTTCTTGACTGCAACACCATCTAACATTCTATGTGCGGTAGACAACATCTGTGCATACTCGATTATCATTTTAACAACGTGTTTGTCACAGTGCATCTTTGCACACACCTCTGGATTCTCATGTAGATAAAATATGTTCATATTATATCCTCTATAAACTTATTAAATTTTTCTTCAACATTTATATATTTTAATTTGGTGATATCAAAATCATTTTCAGATATAGTTTCCATTGTAGATTTGTATAGTCTACAATTAATATTTGCACCCCTTTCTTCCATTTCTAAATCTTCAAAGTCAGACAAAAATGTAGTATGTAATCCCTTATCAATCGCAATTATCTTATCAAATGTTTTTGTTATTCCAGTGGAATTT
>CEVB01019140.1_pt1 | contig 10039 bp, 10 predicted proteins | sample 531381 | NCBI WGS metagenome assembly CEVB01 (sample SAMEA2622763, study PRJEB7988) | marine metagenome | biome: marine biome (ENVO:00000447); feature: surface water layer (ENVO:00002042); material: "saline water (ENVO:00002010), including plankton (ENVO:xxxxxxxx)" | depth 5 m | reverse complement strand
CACGGTCGCCACGTTGGTAAATGCAGTTGCCACACCGCCACCATTATCAGCCGTCCTTGAATGCGCTTGAATTACAAGACTGTGTTGCATACGCCCCACTGACATGATCAACTCGCATACCTAGTGCCTAAAGAACTTACGCCGTACCGCATTACCTTGAATGGCTGGAGAAGATTTTGCACTAAAACAGGGGCATTCAAAGCCCTGCCCTCATCCTCCCCTCGATGTTCATAAAGATGCGTTGCATATTGCTGGATGGCTATGCGAATTGACTCTGGAACATCTGTTGTGTTTGACCCATAACCAGCCGTGTATGTAACCTGTATTCCGTTTGCATTACGCAAATCTGTAGGCCATGCACCGCCATCTCTTAGAACAACCCGTGGCGGGGTGCTTTCAGAATCCACGTAATAATTACTTGTTGCCCATGTAGTCTGATTATCACTATCATCAAAGTAAACAATAGATGAAACAGAACCCAAAGGCGGCTTTGGCAATTCAATATAATTCTGCAAATACACGGTGTAAGGTGCGGTATATATTCCCTCTTTCAACGGGACATCAAACTCTGATATCCCGTCAAGGCTCAACCTAAGTGTGCGGGTTATGAAGGCTCTGTTTGTATATTCCTCACACCAGTTTGTTGCCGCAGAAATCAAAGCAGTTAAGAGGGCTGTATCAACCCCATCATCTATTCTTGCATAACTGCGTAACTCTGCAACTGTTACTGGGTCAATGCTTGCCGCTGAAGTAACTGTAAGACCAGCCATTGCCTACTCCTCTGAAGCGTCCATCTCCGCTTTGTAAGCGGTTTTGATTTCATCAGTCCAGATGGCATTACACACCGCCTGAACATTTGCCGCCTCACCTGAAATATCTGTATCTTTCCAAGAACCAGTTTCTTTAGTGCAAGGCTCAAGAACCCTTCTATGAGAAGAACGACCAACCTCTGTCTCCCCATCCATTATGATGGTGGCCTCTCTAATTTGAATGTGGCCTATATCACCCGCTGATTCAATCTTATCAACTTTTTCTATCTTAGTTAATGCCATATATTCACACCTTTTCTATGAGACTCTATAATGCCCAGAAAATTCCAATCTATTATCACTACTTGTTGTAGCCATATTATTTGCAAGAACGCCAAGCACAACCCCATCACGCGGATCAGAACTTGCAAAATTATGCAATGTTATAGTTGTGGTATTTTTTTCAAACGTCCCAAATTTTGGAAAGTTATCTGCGCCAAAACTTGAACAGGTGCTAATCTGTATTGCACTCCTCGTAAAACTTTCATTTTTAACAAAGAATGGCAAACCAGAAATTTTAAGGCTTGTTGATGCACCTTGCGTTGTGATGCCGCCAGTGGCAATCTCACCATAAATCCAGACACAGTGACCTATTCTTATAAAACGACCAACTTGCAGAGAGTATGAGCTAACCACAAGACTCGTAGCTGAATATGCTGGCGTCCAATCACCCTCTTCATAGTTATCTAAAAGATGCTCTGTCGCAACAGAACTTGTCCCAAGAAATATGCCTTTCGATGAGGAATTAGGCAACAAATGACCAGCCGCTGTCTCAGAAAAATTAGTCAATCCCCCAGCCGCATTGTCCAGCGCACCAGCGGGTAAATCAAAAGAACCGTTAATAATTTTTGCTAAATCATCGCATCTAGTCATAACAAACCCCTTGAGCCATGATATCAGTTTTTACAAGGTAGGCCAATCTGTTATAGTTGGGTTGCCAGCCCAATCTCCGCTGTCATCCACTTCTGGCTCAAACAACGCAACAAACTTATCAAACGTATCACAGTCATCAATAGCGGTTTGTAGGTTATTTGCCTTTGTTCTTACAGCCGCCCTATATGTTGAAATATTGTCTGGAATTGCTTTGTCTGCTTCAGATTTTCTCACCACATACCAATCTGTATCTGTAAGCAAAGAACGAGCCTGATTGTTTACTCTTCGCTTCCATAACTCTTTCAGCCCATCCAAATCTTTTTTCGTGCCATCTGGATAATAAAAACGCTCGTCATAAGTGACAGCCTCTTCTTCTTCAGCCATATTATCCTCCTACAAATCTAAATCGTACTTTGGTAAAAATTGCCATATTTTCTATCTTCATTTGCCCAAGCGCAGAATATATATTTTACGCCATCTGCCCTTACAAAGCTATTTCCAGCCTTAACCCGAAAGCCCTCATTGTACATATAGATAAAATGTCCATGTTGGTCATCTTGGTTGTTAATATTTTCGCTATCTTCTGTTGCGACAGCGTTGTTAATTTCCAACCTCATCTCTGTTAATTCACCACCTTTGCTTGTCGCTTCTATAACTTGCCAACGACACGCAAAGCCATCTGCCCTCTTTATCCATAACAATTTTGGCCTAAACCCGCACCAAACAAATGGATGATGGTTGCCACCAGTTACATCATCACAAGTGTATTGACCAAATCTTGAATAGCCTTCCACCCCCCGCCACGCATAAAGAATATGAGATTCACCTGTAGCATTAACTGATGTGTTGTTTCCAACAAATCTTATCCTTCGCAATGCCCCACCACCAGAATCTAAAAAATTCTGTCCAGAAGATGACCAATGAGTTGTATCATTAGTCAATGTGCCAGATGAGGTGTTCATTTCCCCTATGCCTTGTGCGCCTAGACTTTTATGCCAGAATTTCCAGTTTGTGCCAGATGCACTATATTTTTTGACCATGAAAAACTCTGGCGCACCATCAAGTCCATGATCCACCTCTGCCTGACCAGCAACCCCTGTATATTTGATCATCGTCTGTTGAGCTTTGCTATTTAGATATTGTTCTGCGTTCATGCCGCTAGTCTGTGCGGTTGGAACTGAAGGTGTGGGAACTGTATTATTACCTGTAAAAGTTGCATTACTTTGACCGTTCAAAACCCCACCAGTGCCAAAATTTTGGAATGATCCAGTTGCATCAGGGATAGTATGATCTACCATAGACCAACCAGCGAATAGTGTTCTAGTCTCTGTTCCCCCAATCTGACCTCGAATGGCACTATCAAAAGCACCTCTCAAAACTTGTCGCACACCAGAACCAGCTAAAAGATTTTCTGTTGATATTGAAGATGAACCTTGTTGCCCTTCCGCTGATGTGTTGGATAATTCCAGCCTGTTTATCATATCTTTGCTCTCAGGCCGCAAAGTATCATACAACAACCAATGAGTCGTTCCTGTGCTTGCTAAAAAATTTTTGTAAATAACTAAATCTGCCAGAACGCCTACCGTTAGGCCTGCGCTACTAGGAACTGAAGCATTAGAAGATGCGGAAATTATAACATCAGAATTAAAATGCTGTTGATTATGTTCTGCATTTGATTGAGGAAAAGCAGGTTCGGGTAGATTGGGCAGACAGATTGCTAGATAACCATCATCTGGGCGATAACGAAAATCACCAAATCCGTTTGAATCTGTTTCATTGTTTCTGTTTGTCAACGCTCCTGCAAAAGAACTATCAGCCCCAAAATTTAGATTACCCTGTGAAGTCCCAGCCGCCGTGATTGAACCTCCAACTACAGGCCAAAATACATCTGCATTAGCCATGCTTGTCTGTGCGGCTGTTGGTATCGTAAATTCTGAACCATTATTTCTTCTAAATCTTGCGGTATTATTATCTAAATCAAGATGGATTGAAAATATATTACCAGCCCCCAGCGGATCTACAGCATTGTTTGTTACAGTGCCGCCATTGTAAAAATTTCCTGCCTCATCCCAAACATAGCCGTCATTGGTAGAGCCGCCTAAATCTTCATCAGGTATCACACATCCAGAAACGGTATTGTTGCTTGCAAAACCATAGTAAGTCTTACTGTTAGTGCCAGAGGTTCTCCACTCCCAATACCACTTTCCTTTAGTCAGACCATAACATCCGCAAATGGAAAAATTATCAGTAACATCTACTCCGTTAAATTGAGGGGTTGAGGAATGAAAGTTTCTAAACTGAACCCCACCCTCTCTTATGGTTGTTTCATTTTGTACTATATTTAAGAACCCACCAAGTCCGTCAGGCCCAGTGTTCCAATCTAAAATACAAAATGAGTTAAACGGCGTGTCAAGTGTATCATCTCTTCCAGCTATTATATTTGAAAGAGAAACCATAGATGAATTATCATTTATGGTATCCGCATCATTATCCACTGCTAATGACTCTTCGCGGGATGAATCTTTATTCAAATTTGAAGAATCCAAAAACCTCAACAAAATATCATTATCATGGACTGAATTGAATGTAAGGCCTCTAGATGGGTAATGGAGAATCTTGTGAAAATGCGTTTCTGCAATATAAGGGTTGGCATTGCCTAAATTTTGGCTTCTGTAATCAAGAATAGGGGCAAGACCCATAACATTAAAACCAGCGGCGTGTTGTGGGCCGTTTATGGTTTCTTCCTCATCAACTTCAGTAAACTCATGTATATGAACTCGACTAATTATCCCATTAAAAAAACAATCAGTGTCTGCGCCGCTTTTTCCTATAAAATGAGTAGCATTCTGTTTGCATATGTAGCCTGTTGCCGTACCCATATTGACCCCTGTTGTAAACCCAGTGCCATCTATTCGTAATAAAAGTGTACTCCCTGATCTCTCTAAGGAGATGGCTACATGACGCTGTACGCTTGAAACTTTGTATTGTTCCCCTTGAGTATAAATTGCTCCCCCAGTTACCCCGCCCACAACGTACTTATAAACAAGATTGTTGCGATGATCAAAATACAACTCTTCATAATTATCACTGTCATCACCCGCCCACAAAATAGTTTGTTTAGCACCGCCAGCGGGTGACATTCCACCACCACCCCTTCTAAGATAAAAAGAAGCTGTGTAACTTGTTGGGGCTGATGCATAGCTTTGAACATTTGTAGGCGTAAAAGTTATAAATGATGATGTGCCATCAAACCGCAAACCCTTTTGGAAATCTTTGTTTTGCCCGAACTTTCTTGTGAATGGAAGCTCTTGCTTGGCGTGGAAAAACCCTGCGTTGACAATAGACATTAGACAAAGTTCCTCAGGGGCGTGGTCAACAAAATTCTATTGGAAGCTATGACGATATAGGATATTACATCTGTTGCACCTAGTTGGTCAGTAAGTATTATTTCCGCACCATTATCAGGTGTTTCAAAATCCGTTCCAGTTTGGAAACTTGTTTTTGGTGTTCCTGTTGATGGTTGTATTATAGTTATAAAACCTGATTGCCCAACTGTCTCTGTCGTTGGGTTTGCAAGGCTGACCGTATTACTTATCGTTAAAACAAAATTTTGATAAGTTGCAAAATCTAAAGTCTGTGCGCCAGAAACACCTGTTTGCACCAAAGTCTGACCAACAACCGTTCCACTTGTAGTGGTTGTGCCTGATAAAGTTACATTTGAGAATGTGCCAGATACAACATTGCTAAAGACATTGAAACGCCCATACACCACAACCTCAATAATATCACTTGCCGCTAGAGCCGATAACCCGCCTATAGTATTTGCTGTGTCTGTATTATAATCTGACCCAGCAACGAGTGATATGCCATTTTTACTGACATCAACATATTCACCATCTGCATATGTCAATGTATTGCCATTATCATCTGCACCAGATACTGATGTCTCACTGCCTGAAGCGGTGTAGTAAAATCTGTTCCTGAACGCTTGGCTTCCTGATTTTCCTAAATATGGCATTTCAAACCCCTAACTTAAATTAATCAATGCGGCGGCATGGCCTAGACCATTGTTTGAAGCGATACTGGTGGAGACAGTGCCAGATATTGCCTGTGTAATTGGGTTAGTGTTGGTAAACGCAAAAAATGTTCCAAATCTTTCGGATGTACCATTCTCACCCTGACCTAGTGTTGTGTATGTTGGCTCATTTGCATTTTTATTATAGACAGGGTTTGACGTGCTTGAATTGCTAGATGCCCCCACCACCATCCTTAATTGTGCGGTTCCTAGTGTGCCAGTGGTTCCAGTGTTAACACTGACTGAGGAATTTGTGTTTTGACTGTTATTGGAGCTTACAGTTGATGAAACAAAAGAAGTAACCCCATCAACAACTAAAACCCCCATGAAATCTGAGCCGCCAGCCTGTGAATAACTTCTTGTCACTGTGATAGTTGTAGAATTTACTGCATCTGCGGGTATATGACCGATTATTGCACTGTTGAAATCTGAATGCCCATCTACCTCAACCGACATATTTGCTCTTGTAAGGGTTGTATCTATGCTGTTGCTTGAGTTTACTAATCGCAAAGACACCAGAGTATTAGTAAACCTGTTGTTTCTGACTGCCCCATTCGAGTCTCTTGTGCCTGTCATGACAAAAAACTGCCTTTCTCCAGCTACAGATCCAGCGGGTAACGCTGGCGCAGTAAATGTGAATGCCCACGTTGTATAAGAACTCTGACTTACCCCACCCGCTAAAACTCCCCCGTCAAAAGATTGTGTCAGTGTAGGCGTTGTGGTCGTTCCTGAAGCAACCCCAGCCGCAGCCATAACAATTTTTTTAGTGGTCGCCATTAACTCATATCCGCACCAGATTGGAAGCCAAAATAAGTCGTACCGCCATCCCTAGTGGTAAACACATATATATCAACTTCATTCGCGCCACTTGAATCTGTTGGCTCCGTGCCACCAGCAAAATCAACAGTATTAGGCCAAGTTGTTGCATATGCACTGCCACCTGAGTCTTGCTTCAATTCAAGGGTAAACGTAAACGCTGTGCCGCTTGATGGGGGATTACTAAATGTGTAAGTAGTGGCCTCTGATAAGGTGTGAGCGAAATAGTTTGCTGTCGATAAATCAAGGGTTGCCGCACCACTGGATGAAGTAACTGTGGCGAATCGCTCTTGATATGTAGCCTTTACAGTCCCGCCGCCTGTTGCTGTAATCTCACCTGTTACCCCAAGTGTGCCGCTTGTTGATGCGTTTCCTGTTGAGCTTGCAATAGTAAATTTATCTGTAGTGCCATTTCTGACGGCAAAATCTGCGTCTACGTCCACTGTGCCGTTGAACTCTGATGCTCCACTAACTGTCGCTGTGCTTGATAGGGTTGTTGCACCAGTGACACCAAGAGTACCGCCTATAACCGCATTGCCACTGGTTGTGATTGAGTTGACAGAAATATCTGGATCAAAAACTGGTGCGGGGTCTGGGCCAATATAAGGCATTACGTTCTCTCCAATATGCTTAGAGTTGCGTCAATTTTTGCCGCTACAGAACAGTCCACTTTGAGAACATCTGTGGCTTGCAAAACAATTTTATTCCCTGACATAACCTCAAGTGTTGAGCCTGCGGGTATAGGAACGTCTTTCATCAAATTTACGTTCTCATTTGTTTCCGTATCTGATGTGTCACTTTCTATCGTTACATCCACTGTCACTTGTGAAGTGTGAACATTACAAAGCATCAACCCGATAACTATCGTCTGAGTAGCTGATGGAACTGTGTAAAGCGTCAACGGTGTCCCTGCGCTTGCTGGCATTGCCGCATTTGTTTTGACTTTGAAGGTATCTGCCATTTGTCTATCCTAACGCTATTGCAAGGGCTATCGCATTGGGGTCGCCCTCAACAGTTGTTGGGTCTGCAAAGGCAAGATTTCCTGCCCCATCTGTTTTCAGAACGTGACCCGCTGAACCGTCTGTCTGTGGGTAACTCAACCCATCAATGATCACTGAACCTGTGCCGTTTGGCGTGATTGTAATATTTCCATTTGTGCCATCAAGAATTACGATTGACCCTGAGTTTGTGCCATTGTTGGTATTGATTGTTATATCACCTGTGCCGTTTGTCGTTATGGTTGCGTTGGCGTTTGAATCGCCTACCCGAACCGTGTCAGCATCTAAGGCAACATCACCTGTGCCATTAGGGGCTATCGTTACATTTTGATTTGATGTTGAAACGATACTGAAGGTTTGTACATCCAAGTCACCGCCTAACTGGGGTGACGTATCGTCTACAACCTCTTCACCGCTTACTTGAACTGAATCCGTGGATTGATTGAAGGTAAACAGTGTTATCCAAGCATCATTATCCGCATTTCTGATTCTCAAGAGATTGTTTGAGGTATCATACCACAATTGATAAGCATACATTGTTGATGGCTGTGAAGATCCAGCATTTTGAGAAACAACTGCCGCCAAGGCACTGTTTATATCTGACCTCGTATTTGGAAAGGTCTGGTTGGCAATCACATAATCATGTTGAGCCATTCTTTTCTCCTATGGTCTGTAACCGAACCCATCTGCAACAAAATCAAAAGTTCTGTTTACAACGGTGTTGGAATTGTCCTTAAAAACAATCGTAAATCCTGAAACAGTTTTATTTGTTATTTGGTAAAAATCACCAGTTGCTAAATTTTGCGCTGATATACTGATCCCACTTATAGCATGAAAAGCATTGCCAAAGGTAACAATTTTGCCGCCTGAAGCAGTGCCGCTTGCTATATCGCCAGATGATTCCTGCCTCTTATCAGCTAAAAATTGAACAGACAAACCTGTTACTTCTGGTGTGTGTTGTGCGTTGCTAGTGGTCATTTTTATTTTGAACTTGAACCCTCTGCCTACGAAATCCCCTGAGTCCAACCGCTGGAAGCCTTTATAAGTTGGGCTTCCTGCTGGATCATCGTCGGTCACATTGACAAACATCTCAACATTGGTGAGGCCAAGAATACTACTTGTTACATACTGTCGTGTAGTGGATGTTATTGTAGGCGTAATCCTGACCCTCTGCCTGTTCGTTAAGTCTACATGGTTTGCGAACTCATACTCACCAGAAGAAGCCACAAAGCCACCCCCGCCATCAAACAAGCCCACTGTATCATCAAAATTACCCGCCGCACTATCAAAGTTAATGCTTGTATCAAGTATAAGCCTGTCATTTGTATCAACATCCAATAACACGTTTGTTTTAGAGCCTGTAAATGAAGTTGCCTCTGTGGTTGTGCTTATAACAGCGGTATCTGAGGCTACAGGTGCTTCATCAATTATACCAATGGTGCTTGCCGCAAGTGTGCTTGTGTTTCCATATTTATCTACCGCAACGCAAAAATATGTTCCTGATAAAGCTGGAACCATCACGCTAGTCGCTGGCCTTGCAACCTTACCCGCTAGGTCAACCGCTGTGTTAAACGTGCCGCCTGATGTAACGGCCTGATGACGAACCCTGTAATGAGAAAGGTCTGGATCTGTTACTGCCGTCCAAGATAGCTTTGCCTGTGTTCCCATGTAATTCAAAGAAAAATCTGATACGTTGCTTGGCGGTGAGCCAGCTTTGCCAGCTATCGTTCTCGTTATTGAGGTGAAGGATGATTTAATGCCAAAAGAACTTATTGCCCTCGCCCTTATGTCATACGTTGCCCCATCCTCTACATCAACCAGAGTGAACAAGGACTGTGAGGAAACCCCCAAAGATTCAAAAACACTATCCGTTGATTTCTTCACACTGACCTCAAACTGATTAGCATATGTATCAGTTGAAGAAACCGTGACCTCTAAAACCGTGATTGCTTTTTGCTGAAATGTTTGCACCGTGTCAGTAGCAGTCACGGTAGGCGCAGAGACTCCGAAAGGATCTGGAAGAGTGGTGTTGTTCTCTGTAAATGTTGCCTCATCAGCATTCCAAGAATAAACGCTTGCAGATGTTTCTTTCAATAAAAGATTCACGCCCAAGCCCTGAGTTGCATCAATGTTCAAGTTCCATTCTGCAACTTCAAAAACCTTATTCGTAAAACCAAATCTTGGAAGGGTGACATTCACTGTATCACCCACGTCCAACTGAAACCCTTTTAGATTAGTTGCCAATTCTAAGGACATTTGTTCCCTGCTTCTGAATAAGGCAATCTTAGCCAGCCGTTGAGCCATTGCAAAATCGGTGGTGTATGGCAAATCATAATCTAAGAATCTTCTTTCGCCATTATCCTCATTCTCAAATGTTGTGCTTGTGATGGGTGGATAGTCCGTTGGGATAAAATCATTTGACGCTGGCGAAAACACCCCCTTGATTGCATTAAAATTTTCAGATTGAC
>CEVB01022415.1_pt1 | contig 10044 bp, 12 predicted proteins | sample 531381 | NCBI WGS metagenome assembly CEVB01 (sample SAMEA2622763, study PRJEB7988) | marine metagenome | biome: marine biome (ENVO:00000447); feature: surface water layer (ENVO:00002042); material: "saline water (ENVO:00002010), including plankton (ENVO:xxxxxxxx)" | depth 5 m | reverse complement strand
TTCTATTTGTTCCTTTACCAAGAAACTTTAAATCTTTTGGTTGATTTTTACCATCTATCATTTCATAACCATTATCCAATGATTTTATATGTTGTCTTACTGCTTTAATTTTTTCGGTATTACCACAATTAGTTTTATGTAGATGTCTTTTACCATCTTCTATTTCTATCATATTTCCACAACTACCACTACCATCACATAATTTATTATTAAATTCTTTTTTATTAGTCCATATTCTTGTTCTCTTTTTATATCCCCAATCACTATACATACAATAATCTACATCATAAAAAGGTTTATCTTTCATTATCTCTCTATTCTTTAAATTACCAGTTTGTGGATTTTCAAGAAACCATAATTTTGGATTAAAGTATTCAATAATCTCAAATGATTTTAATACTAATTTATCAGCTTCATTTTGGTCTATATCATTTTGTTCTTTACTATATATTGTACCATCTTTTAATTTTCTACCATACCAACATTTTTTTAAAGCACTATAATTAGTACAAGGTGGAGAAGCCCATACAATATCAAAATAATCTTTTGGATATTGTTTGTAATCAAATTCCATAATATCTACTTGATGGTCTGCTGGAAGTATCATATCTACTGATACACTCTCCCATTGTAATTTATCACATACTTTTTTAACTGAACCAGTTCCACTAAATAATTCCAATACTCTCATATATAATAATGTAGATTTTTATTTAAACCACCAACCACTTTCTTCAATGACACAATCTTTCTCTATTTCTTGTTTTGGTTGCTCTTTTATTTGTTTCTTTTTAATATCTTGAATATCTTTTTTCATATCTTGAACATCTGCGTTTATTGATTTTATAAGTTTTAAAACTTCATCAATTGGTTTATGTTTTTCCATTATATTATTATTTATATTAAAATTTTATCTAATACAAAAATAAAATGGTTATTACTAATAAAGACAAATATAATGCTAAATTTAAATTTAAAAAAGGTACACCACACTCTAAAAAAGACATTTCAAAAACAACTGGTATTCCTTTGCGAATACTTGATGAAGTATTTGATAGAGCAGTCGGAGCGAGAAAATCTAATCCAGAATCAGTTAGATCAGCTACAACTGGAAAGAAGGTTGGTGGTAAAAGTCTCAAAGGAAAAATGAGTGCTGAACAATGGGGTTATGCGAGAGTATACAGTTTTGTTATGAAGCAACAAGGTACATGGGGTCGAGCAGATAAAGACCTTGCAGACAAAGTAAGAAAATTAAAAATTAAAGGTTATATAAGATAATGTACTATATAATAAATGGATTTAAAAACACCGAGAAATATACCAGAAGATATTGAAGAGTGGTCAGAAGAAATAGAAGATTTATTAAGTGAGTGGGGTGAAGTAGCATTATGCTTCCAATATCTACATTCATTTAGTCAAAGAAAATATAAAAAGAAATATCATCATTTTCAAATACCAATAATAGTATTATCAACATTAACTGGAACTGCTAATTTTGCTACTGAAAGTTATGTTCCAGATGGTTTTAAACAAGGTTTTAGTGCTGGTGTTGGTTCTTTAAATTTATTTTGTGGTATTCTTGGAACACTTCTTTCATTCCTTCGTTATTCTGAAATATATGAAGGTCATAGAATTAGTGCATTAGCTTGGAGTAAATTATCCAGAAATATTGAAATAGAATTATCATTAGATAGTAGAAAAAGAAAACCTTGTAGAGATTTTTTAAAAGTTATGAGAAGTGAATACGATAATCTTATGGAATCATCTCCAACAATAGATTTAGATGTTATTCAAATGTTTAATAAAAAGTTTGAAGGAAAATATGGTAATGTAAGAAAACCAATTATAGTAAATGGATTAAGAGAAATAAAACCTTTCAAAAGTAATATTATTATTGATAAAAAAAAAGAGCAACCAGAGCCAGAACCAGAACCAGAACCAGAACCAGAACCAGAACCAGAACCAGAACCAGAATTAATACCTTAAGTGAAATCAAGAATGATTGGATTATCTGGTGTACTCTTTCTTATTTTAAGAGCAACCATATTTGTTTTTTTAATGATTAGTTTTTCATCTAATTCTTTTTTTAATTGTGGAGAAATAAAAGGATTAAATGTTCTGTGTTTAAATTTTGGATCTTGATTCATTAATCTACAAGCTCTTCTAACAGAAGGTATATCTCCAAATTGTTTTATATAATCCATATCATCTTCTAAATCTTTTAACTTTTTATATTTACTATATTCTAAATCATAATCATTTTTACAATAACCAATAATATGTTTACATATATTCATAAGATTCTTTTTTTCTTTTATATTCAATATCTTCTTTGGATTTATATATTGTAAGTATTTAATCAGTCCATCTTTATTTTCAATATTATAATAGTTTTTTTCAATATTAATACTTTCTTTTAAGATAAATGATAATAACTTATCTTGAATGCTCTTTTTATTATCTTGATGTGAAAATACGACTTTTAAATTCAAATGATTAATTAAATCTATTAAATCATTCTTACTATGTGTTTTATGTATTATCATATACTATTACATACATTTTTTTTAATATTCATATACAGCTGGAGAATATTATATATGTAATATTATAATGGATAAACCACACGCTAAATCTACTGTGAAGTATATGAAAGAATATATTAAAGATAATGAACTTAATAAGAAAGAAATAACTCTCAGTTTGAAGAAAGGAGATATGATAATGAAACTAAAGGAATTGGGTCATTGGGATTATAAACACGATAAACCAAAAGATATACCAAAAAAGAAAGTACAAAAGAAACAAGATATAGAAATAGAATTTAAAAAAGAGCAAACAAAAAAGAAATCAAAAAAGAAAACTAAGAAGTAATCTTCTTTGGTTTCTTTCTACACATTATTAAAACATTATCATCAAAATCTATCTTCTTAAGTTTTATCAATCCAAATATAGAACACATAAATAATTCGTGGTCTGTTTTATATATTGGTAGTTTATTAACTTTTCTGTTATACATACCTTTACAAAATAAAGATAATATTTCGTGTATTGTATTAAATGGTACATTATCTTTTAATGCTTCGGTTATAAGGTGAGTTCCTTCATATTCATATAACGACAGCTTCTTCTTTTTAGATAATGGAAAACTTGATATAAATAAATCATTCCAAAATAAATTTAGTGAACCTTGAGATCCTTGGTATATTGTCATTCTCTATAATATATAATAGATTTTTTATTTTAAGTGAAAATAACGCGATTTAATCTAAAAATGTTATAAATAAGGGGGTAGTATTATGGATATGTATTTATATAGTCAAAATAATCTAATTTTATTACTGATTATACAGTAAAAACATAATTAATTTTAAAATTAATTATAAAAACAGTACTAAAACAGTAATAAAGTTAGATTAAAACCACTATATAATAGTTGTAGATTAATACTCCCCCCTTATGAGACATAAAAAAGAGCAATTAAATGCGTTTTTATGATAAAATAAAAATCTATATATATTTATAGATAAATGGCTCAATTTGAAAAAGATTATAAATTTGGAAAACAATCAGAATTAGATTCTTTAAAAGATTTAAATAGATTATTTAAGACTTCATTAAAAATAAATGAAGATCAATATGCTCACTTCGATTATTACAATGATGATATGATGGTAGAATTAAAAACAAGACCAAATACTACTTATGAAAATAATACAATATATCATAAAACAAGAAACGGTTTTGATATGGAATTAGATACATTATATTTTGATAGTACAAAGATGGGATGGGCTTTTCAACACAATAAAAAACTTAATCCAATTAATCAGAAAGATTTTTTTATTGTATGGAAATGTAAAGATAAATATTTAAGTTGGAAAATAAATTGGAAGAAAAAAGATTATTATATAGAACCATTAAGAAGAGATTTTGGTCATGGGTATTTACAAGATAGAGCTGTTACTAATGTTTACAAAGATAGTTTAATTCCTTTAAATTAATTTGAAATTATTTAAAGATATGGGACATAATAAATATAAAATGACCCTTATCTACAAAATAGTAGATAATACAAATGGTAATGTGTATGTTGGTTCAACAAATCAAAAAATTCATAGAAGAATGAACACTCATAAACAAATGCTCCGTTGTAGTAGTAGTAAAATAATTAAGAATAATAATTATTCAGTTTATATTATTGAAGAATGTGATAATAAAGATAGAAATAAAAGAGAAGAATATTGGATAAAAAATTTACATACTATTAATATAAAAAGAAATGTAGATTCTTTTGATTTAAAAGAATATAAAAAAGAATATACTATTAAAAATAAAGAACATAAAAAACAATATGATAAGATAAGAAGAGAATGGAAAATGTCGTGGGGTGAAACTAAAAGAGATGTTTGTAATTTAACTTATACTGATTATTCTGTCTTATTATAAACTTGGTTCTGGACTTGAACGCTATGCCCCATGATGTCTGCTAATTCTGCTTGTTCTTTCTTAACATCACCAAACTTATCACTTACTACAATCTTTCTCATCAATGTAGTAGATACAGCTTTATTCATATATTTTTTAGATGTCTTTAAAAGTAATTGAGATATTTGATTTCTTGTTAAAGCATTACCCCTTGAACTAACAAATAAAACATCACCATATTTTTTATTTGTTAATCTTATGTACATTCTTAAAATCTTTTCAATATCTTTATCAATCTCTATTTTCTTTTCACCATATTTCTTTGATGTTTTATATTGATTTAAAATAAAAGTTAATTTACCTTTTTGATTTACTAAGAAGTTATTATTTTTCTTATCTTCATCTGTAAGTTGATTATATGCTGTTTTAGTTATAAATCTCATACCAGCCATATCGTTTCTTGTTGGATATTTAACTAACATACTAAATATTGTGTACACCATTAAAAGTTCTTTGTCTTTTATTTTCAGTTGCTCTTTTTTTTTAAGACCATCATCTTTAATTTGTTTTTGCATAGTTTTTAACATACCTTGAATCTCTTCCATAGAAGCAAAATTCTTCTTTTGTTTTTCTGATATTTTACCAGATGTTTGTTCTTCATCATATTTATCATTTAATTCATCTCTTAACTTTTGATATTTTTCAATAAGTTCATCATATTCTTCTTTATCATTCAAAGCCATTAATAAAACAATAATAGCATTAAGAGTATTTCTTTTTGAAGTAAAATGTTTATCTTTAATATTATTCATTATATCTTCTGGATTACTTAAAAAATCCCAATCATCTGTATCAAAATTCTTCTTTAATTTATTTAAATGTGTGATATATTGTTTTATAGTAATCTCTTTAACATTTGGACGCGACTTCTTAATATCTCCCATAATATCTTCTGAATTAATCTTCATTATATTTATAATATAATCAAGATAATATTTTTATAAAAAATACATAATAAAAAACTAATGACCATTATCATAAGATTCACAATAAGTCTCCCATAATCTTACACATTCATTTAAAGCTTCACACCAAGTATAACCACATGATATACAACAACCATTTTCATCATAAGGAGATTTAACCATTAAATTATAAAATAAATAATACAACATATATTTTTATAAATATTTTTTTATCAAATTGCTCTTTTTAATTTTCAGTAAATATTATTGATTTTAGTAAATATTACTAATATCAGTAAATATTACTAAGCGTTATAAACTTCTATCATTCCATTAGTTAATCTCGCAACTCTTAGATATTCACAATAACTTCTGAGAAGAGTTGGGGTTCTACCAACAGACGGAAAATCACCGCTTATATGTAACTCAATACCACGCTGACCAACACGACCATTAGTGAGACGAGTTCCAAGATAAAAGAAATGACCATCAAGATTTCCAGCTTGTTCTCTGCCTTCAAAGTCTTGGACGTCTGTTAATTTACCACTTCTGGCTTGGTTAGAATATTCAGAACGAGTAACAAACGGAATACTCTCAGCATCGGTGAATTGCGAGAAAAGTCTCGCAGTATTGTCAATATCCGTAGTGTACTCAAATCTATCATTGTATCTAACATTATATTTAAGAGCACCAGTCTGTACACCACTCGCATTAAGACTTGGAGATAATGAAACATATTGTCCAAGAATAGTTTCTTCATTATAAGTATTAGCATCATAAGCAAGTGTTGTAAATACTTTGCTGACTAAACGATTAGCCATACCAAGATTACGAATAACACCAGAAGCCAATTCAGTAGCACTTGTAGTGTGTTCAACTAATCTGTAATCAACAAAAGAAAAGCTCATATCTTTATTAGCATTAGCATATCTCTCCATTTCATTAGAAGCACCATAGAAGATATAATCAGCACAGAACTTCAATTCAGATTGAACAATATTATTTGGAATGCCGGGAGTATCAGTATCAGCAATTTGAGCTCTGAATTGAGTAGTTGGCTGGAATGTTAATTCAATATTGATTGGTTGGTCAATCATGTACAGTGGAAGCTGATTGACTTTTAAGAAAGGAAACAAATCACTTAAATCAATTTGGTATGAAGGACACTCTTCTTGCTTTGTTGTACTTGTTCCATCCATAATACAAGTATCTGGAAGGAATATCTTTCCAGCTTGTTCATCAAACTCAACGTGAGTATCTAAACCAATTGAAGAAGCATTAGTAGAAGATTCATCATTATAAACAAATTTGTGATTTAAATATCTTCCAGTAGTAAATAATTCTCTTTCAATATTATTTTCATTAGTAATCAAAGAACTTTTAATGGCATACAAACCAGCCCACGAATCCACTTCATTAAGTGTAATATTTCCAATTTTCAGAACTGCCTTTTTGACCAGCTGACCCACTCCCAAATGGGGTGCGAAGTAGACGTCAGTATTAGTAGCAGATGGTTGAAGACTTAAAAATATCTTTGAGTGAGAAGATAAGAAGCCTTTATTTTGTAAAGTAAAACGGGAGAAGCCATCACTGGTTTCACCGCCTTGATTAAACACAACTGGATCTAAAAGGTCAGTATCAACTTGTTGTATGTAATTAACTGGAACTTGTTTCAATTGAATAAAATCTGGAATAGAATCTCCATCATTATCTCTGTTGTCCATATCATTGTTCATATTTTATACTTAAATTTATATAAAATATTTTATAAAAAAATAATAAAAAAAAATACCATAGAAAATTACTGTATGACTTGAATACCGTTTCTGTTGTAAACAACTTGAGATTTTGCTTTAACAAAAATGTAAACACCAATGGGATTATCTCTGTCTAATTCAGATTCAATACTAACACCAAACTGTTCCATGCTAAAGTCTTCACCTTGACCGCCGAGACCGTATGTAACACCAAGACCAGTTAGAGCACCACCTTCAGCAATATTGGTGTAAGAGCTTGAATCGGTAGATGTAACTAAATCATAGTTTCTGTTTGCGTTTTGTGGGGAGATAGATACTCTGTGCATAGTGTAATCTGGGCTGAGTGCTTCAACAAAGTTCTTAACTATTTGTGCGTCTGGAACGGTACTTGAACCATTAGTAACAATATTATTAACAAAATCAAAATCAGCTGGATATTTAGAACCACCCTTTAAGAATTGAATTCTCTTAAAGAAAGCAAGGTCAGTATCAGATGAACCCTTACCAGATGGATATGTTGTGGCTTGTCCATCAGCATTAAAAGAGTTAATATTAGCAACTGGTACAAACGTCATAAATGCCGAGAGAACATTACGAAGTGCGAGATTGTATTGTATCTGTGCGTTAGTAGAGTTAATGCTGGTGTAGAGAGAAGTAATAGTATTGAATTCCATTACACCTTCATCACGAGCATTCATATCATCTGGAACATCTTGAACTTCACAAACAAGTTTTAAATCACTTAATTCATAATGAGCTTCAGCTTGTCCACTAATATCACCATCAGTAGCATATATCACATTAGCATCGGGTTGAAGTAAAAATTCAATCTGCAAACCACCAAAAGCATCTGGTCTTAAATCTACAAGAGTTCCACCCATCATAAATCCAGATGGAATATGAGCTGAGAAACTATTAGTTTGTGGAGCATCAGTATTAGCACTTTCCATAACTGATTTTCTGAATGTTTCAGCATTGGGCATAATTAGTGCTGTTTCACCAAGATGCCCCATTTGGTCTTGAAGAGAACTACTAACTCCAAAGTAGCTATTAAGGTATTTAGAATAGTGTCTTATTGATTCGCAGATCATTTTTGAGCGATTTGCTCTTATAGTTAATGATTCAAAAACATTGTAAATTCCAAGTCTGTTATTCATTGTTAGACCATCACCATCTACAATTGGAGTCGGTGTAGCAAGATTATCTGAGTAAGCTGCAAAATTACCAATAATTCTAACAGAGCGTGGGTCTAACAATCCATTCTGTGCTGAGATAGTGAAAGATAGAACTGGAAAGCCATTCTTAAAAGATATTTTACCATCAGCTGGAATATTGTCTGGGCGAATCTCAATAAATCTGGAAGTCATATTTTATATATTATTAAATATAAAAAAATAAAAATAAAATAAACAAAAAATTATTTAGAATACAATATCAATTGCTCCATCTCTTATAATTAGTCTTCTTAATCCAAAGACAAATGAATTGAAAATCTTGGGTTTAGTTGGAGCAGTAGATTCATTGTATTTGAGAATAACAGATAAATCTTTTCCACGAAGATCCATAGCACCCTTTTGACCACCAGCACTGAAGCCCCTTCCAAGAACAAAATTGTTCTGGAATTCAGAGAAAGACCTTGGAGCTATTTCAGCATTATCCAAAGCCTTTTCAATCTCAAACAAGTGGAATGTATCAATAGAGAGCCTTGTAGCAATTTTCTTTGTAGAGATTTCACGAGATGGAACTCTCTTACCGTTAATCTGATATTGTACTGAACTGAGATAATCAACAATACCACTATGAGCTGAGCGGTCATTAATAAGACATGTATCTTGTTCATCTTTATTTGCTTGAACATCATCAGTTTCATCACTTCCTTTAATAACATAACCGCCTTGACCACAAATTTGTCCAGCAGAATCATAAACAGATGAGTCTTGTGGTACAATAACAAGAGATTTAGCACGAGATTGGTTTGCGAATATCTGGAATGTTGTTTGTCTGTCAGAAGCAAGAATAGAATGTTTGTAATTAGTTAGTGTCATAATATCAAATTCAATAGCACCACCATCTCTTACTTTTTGCATCATACCCCTTTCATAAGCTGGGTCTAAATGAACTTGACTAAGAATTAAATTAACATTAGAAACTGTGAACGAAGCATCATAACTATTTTTACCATCACACGCAGTACTGAACAATACAAAGTTTTCACTTGTAATATCAACACCATCACATTGAACAGAAGCATCCAATACAACTTCAATCAATCCAGCACCACCATCAGCTGCAGTAGATAAATTAATTTCTGATATTGTAGCAGTAGCATCTAATGATGCTTCTGAACCATTATTATCTGATTTACAGAAACTTAAGGTTTCTCCAACAACAAAAGGAAACTTATCAACAGAATCAGCACCGCCAAGATTATTGCGACGAGAAACAAAAAACTTGTTAGAACTAACACCATTAGCCCAATTATTTGGAGCAGTAGAACCATTAAGAGAATGGAAGTATGGATTAGCTTCAGTTCTTCTGTTTCTATTAACAGAATCTAACTGGTTTAATATAGCTGGTGCTGAATTTATATCTATTTCGATATACAAACCATTTGACATCATAACTGGAAAGATGGTTTCTGAATTTGCGAATATTCCCGTATGTAATGGAAGACATAGTTTAGCTTTAAGAAAATCACTATCAGAGAATTCAGTTGTTTGGTTTCCAGTAGTTTTCTTGAAATAAGGATTAGTTATAGTGTTGCTCATTGGAGTTTGAGTAGTTCCTTCAGTTGCTCTATTATTGGGGGTGTATACAGCACAACCTTCTCTTAATGCTCTCATGTTTTCAATATTAATATCTTTATCATAATCATATTTAACACTAACATAAGA
>CEVB01019335.1_pt1 | contig 10073 bp, 9 predicted proteins | sample 531381 | NCBI WGS metagenome assembly CEVB01 (sample SAMEA2622763, study PRJEB7988) | marine metagenome | biome: marine biome (ENVO:00000447); feature: surface water layer (ENVO:00002042); material: "saline water (ENVO:00002010), including plankton (ENVO:xxxxxxxx)" | depth 5 m | reverse complement strand
TTGTTTTGCCATAGTTTACCTATTCGTCTTGGCCCGTTTCTGGGTTATATGTTTTTGCATCCGTAAAGAATGAAGTTGTTTCATTGAATCCAAAATCATCATCAAAATCAGCAGTTGAAGGATCGGGAGTAACAGTATATCTTTGTTCTCTCTTGGGTGCAGCCGATGAAGAATCTGCAAATTGATCCACCTGTACTTTAGTAACTACCTGTCCAGAAATTACTGGTCCATAAAGGTAGGCCTTTGCAGTAAATGTAAGAGTATATACAATTGCTCTTCGTTCTGCAAATTCACCTTCATAATTATCTTCATATGATATGCCAGTTAGTATAATAGGCACATCACGTTTGCTGTTCATTGATACAATATCATTAATAGTGATCGTATATTCTGGTTGAAAATATGGTAAAATTTGTTCTACTATTTGTAGAGCATCATCACTATTTTTAGCCATCGCATAAAGTTCAAAATCAATATTATAGGGAACTGGCATATACTGTGTGTCTACCTTGTTCCCAGATGATCCAGTTTTCTTAACTTTCTGAATCTTGTTAAGTTTTCTTGTACTATCATAAGACATGGCTCCAATCTCAAATCCAATTCTAGGAAGTGTGATTGCTACTGATTTTGAGATATTAGGATCTTCTCTAAGTCTTACTAAAAACTTTTGTTTAGGTCCGTATGCTAACGGAACCTTCATAGATTGTTGTACATTTCCTGAACTGTCTCTTCTGACAATATGAATGTCATTGAAGAGTGTTCCAAATCCCACTACGCATTTTCGTAGTGTTTCATGGTAAAAAGTTTGACCAAGCATTATGTTACCTCACCAAAAGGGTTGCGTTCTGTAAAATCAAGTATCGAATCACCTTGCGATTCAAAAAACTCTGAATCAGAAGAAGCATCTATTGTATCTATGTTATACTCTTCAGTCACAACAAAAGCTCCATCTTCTGTAATTAAAAAATTAGTTCCAGATTCAGTAGCAGTTTCTAAAACTAATTGATATGCAAGGGCATCCGTAGATTCTGATGTTTCAATTGCATCAATTTCTGAAATGCCCGTATCTAAAGATTCACTACTGTATTCAAAGGTTCTACACCTCATTTTGAATACAGGTAAATTCGCTAGTTGATAAAATGGATCATCTTGATCCACGAAGGAAATTTCAAAGAGTTTCTTTGCAAGAGGAAAATAAATTAAATCTCCCTCATTTGGACGAGTTGTCACTATAAGATTTTGATCTGAACTAATCAATTGTTCAAACCTTCTTTTTGAAACCACCCATGTTGCTTCGTCTTGCATATCCAAGCCGAAACGAGTCATCATTTCTTTTTGACCTTCAAATCCTTCGATGTTATCAAGATACATCTCGACCTGATATGCATCATTAAAACTTGAGAGAGTATCTTCACCAAATAAAGTATCTTCATTTACCAATTTTCTGGGTAAATAAAAGACATCTTGACCAAATGCCCTAAGTTGTTCAATAATTAAATTTTCATATAATATCTGTTCAGGTCTTGTTCCTGTATTAAAATATACATTTGTTGGCATATTAACCCATCATCATATCAGCAGGAAGACCATAACCATTGAGCATCTGTTCTTCTAATAATTTTATTTCTTCATCAGCCTGTTGATAAATTATTTCTCCATTCATTTGAACTCCACCTAACATCTGGACTCCATTGAACTTAATTAAATTAGCACCCCATTGTTTCTTAATGAGAGCTGTAGCATATTTTTTTACGTAAGAATCATTAAAAATATCTGTATATACTGTAGGATTAAGTTTTCTATAACACTCAATGATAATAAAATGATCATCTGATATTTCATTTGGCCAATCCATATCTAGATACAACCTATTCAGATGAACATTAAATCTTATAGGAAATTCACCTACAAGAATATGTTGCATAAAATCTAACTGTTCTTGAAGCATCTGATAATGAACCAAAGAGGTTGATGTAAAATCATACAAATCATTTAGTCTCATTTGATACTGCATATCAAACATATTACCAGAAGTAGAACCTCTATCTAATTCAAAAACCTTGAGTACAGAAATTATATTTGTATTCAATGGAAGCCATACTTTTTGTTCTAACCAAGTTGCTGAAATTGTATTATCTACTGAATCTGTTATTGTTTCTGTTTCATTTGTTACTGCTCTTGTTTTTTCAGCTTCAGTAATTTTATGTTTAAGATACAACCTTTCTACTCCATCCATATGAAACTCTGCAAAATACTGAAGAGCTTCGTCTATTCTGTCATCTACTTGGTCATCATCAACATTAATCTCAATGACAGGTTTTCCTAATGACCTGAGACAGTATTCTTTTAAAGTTGCTCTTGAATTTGGTGTAGCCATAGTTTATCCTAATGCGATTGCGAATGCTGATGCCTGGGCACTAACATGAGTTTTGATTGCGTTTTCTGTAACCAATGCGGTTGCGGCTCCATCTGCAAGAGTTGTATCGTCTGAAATTTCACTCACTGTCTGTCCTGAGTCAAATTGTAATGTTCCTGTCAGATTAAAATTAGTTACTCCTGTGAGTGTTCCTGAGATTGCAAGATTTCCAGTTGAAGTAATATTTCCTGCTTTAATATCAGTTTGAGCAGAAACAGCAATAGTATTATCATTACCAGCACCAGTGTCTGTAGTAGTTGCAAATGAAAAATGTTGTTCACTCTCATCCCAAAATATACTTACATTTGTATCAGAACCTCTTTCTATAATGATTCCAGCATCATCTGTACTTGCTGGGTTTCCAGACCTACCTGAATCAATCAGTAAAACAGGATCAACTGTAGTTATCTGTGTTTGTGCTTCAAAGTTACCAGTTGCTACAATATTACCTGTAACTGTTAATGTCGTTCCATCAAATGTAAGATTTGCTTCATCAGTTAAATCTCCTGTTCCATTTCCTGTAAGAATTCTATTTGTACCTACAGTTGCAAGTCCAGTTCCACCAAGAGATACCCCTATAGTATCTCCATCAGTTGATCTAAATTCAGCAAGACCTGTTACGTTTCCAGATCCATCAAATAGTCCTTTTAAGGGTATCTTATCAGCCATGTCTAATTCGGTACAGTGGTTATTGTAGATCCTGAAGAATCATTATCAAAAGTTATTTCTCTAGATACAGTATGATTATGAGCATTAAATACTGTTCTTGATACAAACTGTCCTTGAAATAATGAAAATAACATCATTTGTTGAAATATATTATATGTAGTAAGTGTTCCATCAGCCTTCTTAAAGTTCATCTTGAACCCTGTAACTGATATACCACCTACTGTCCCATCTGCCTTGGTAAAATCTAGAGTGGCTGCAACGTCTTCACCACCAATTCTCTGAATTGCATTATTGTGATCCTTGGTGAATAATCGTAGATCAGCAAGATTTAATGCAATTTCTCCTTGTGCTATATCAGATGCACTTGGAGTATCACCTGTAGTCTGACTACGTTTATGTTGTATTGTTACTGCCATTAAAATGTTCCAGCGTCAATTACGTTTGTAAAACTTGGGTTACTTCCTGCACCATTTGATTTTAAAAAATGCCCAGATGTTCCAACTGCCAAAGCTGCAATTGCACTAGTTCCATTTCCTACCAAAAGTCCATTGGCTGTAAGTGAGGTTGCACCAGATCCACCATTTGCAACTGTAAGTGTACCTGTAACTGAATTTGAATTTCCTAAAGGTAATGCACCATAGGTTGCTTCTGATCCCACTGTTCCAGCAGAAAGAAGAATCTGATTTGCAGTTCCAGATGAATTTACATGAATTGCATTTGCATCAGCATCAATGGTAGTTCCACCAACTACGTTTATAGTATTTCCAGATTTTGTAAGACCTGTTCCAGCAGTGATTTGTCCTGCACCAGAAAATTGTGATACAGTTAATTGTGTATTGTTGTTCAGAGTTGAATCGTTTATTGTAGGTGTACCATCGTGTGTAAATACATAACCATTGTCTGCATTGGTTCCCTCTTCAACAAAGGTAAAGGTTCCTCCTGTAATCTCTGATGCAACATTTGCATCAGATGCTCTTGTCAGTACAAAAGCTGCACTTCCAGAACCTACTGTAGTAACAACATAGATACCATTTTGTCTTGTCTCTGCTTGGTCTTTAACAAGAACTCTATCATTTGTTGTAAGTGTAATACTCTGACCTAATCCAGATGAATCATTGATAGATCCATTTCCTGACCTTGTTAATGTTCCAGCTGATTGGGAGTAAGTCACTGTATCTAGAGCTGCAGTGGTTCCGATTCTTACTGATTCTTTAACGTCTAGTCCACTAACGCTTGCATCAACATATGCCTTTGTGGCTGCATCTTGAGCATTGGTTGGATCAGTTACATTAATTATTTTTGAACTATTGACATTGACTGCACCAGAACCATTCGGATCAAGAACAAGGTTTCCATCTGTATCAGTTGTACTAATCGTATTTCCATTGATGTCAACATTATCAATTGTAACCTGAGTTAGTCCAGCAATTGCAGTATCAGTTGTTCCTAATTCTAAAGTTGTAGAACCTAATGTAAGTTGTCCAGAAGATGCAAGTTTAGCATTTGCAATCGACCCTGCAAGTTGTGCATTTGATACTGCATGAATTGTTACTTCTCCTGCACCCGATACTGCAAAATCAGCACTCGCAAATGATGCTACGCCTGCATTAGAAGTAGTTGCAAGTTCTCCTACAATAGTAACTGTATTATTACTTACAGTTATATCAGTACCCTCTCCGGCGGTAAAGGTAAGAGTTTCACCAGTATTAAAAGTATCAGTATTAGAACCATCTGAGAGTGTAAATGAGGAAGTTACTGTAGCAAAAGATAATTGTCCAGATCCATTAACTTGTAGAAACTGTCCATTTGACCCGGCTGTAGTTGGAAGAGTAAGTGTTACATCAGCAGCTAGTGAATTTGGAGCCTGAATTCTAACTTTTGCAGACCCTCCATCACCTTCAAGAAGATCTATAATACCAGCAGTACTTGTCTTACCTACTTTTAAAGTATCTATCTGACCACTTGAGTTTGTGATAATTGCTGAACCATTAGTTAACGTGCCTGGTGCATGGTCTAATAGTCCAGTAAAGTATTCTCCACCTACTATAATATTTCCATTACCAGCTGAGTTACCTACGAATAATCTTCCTCCACCATTATCATGAGCTGGAGCATTACCATAAGATACTGCAAGTTCCCCTGCGGCTAGATTACCACTTGGAGCACTATTTGCAGTTGCGCTTGCTGCTCGTTTTATTTGTAATTGTGCTGCCATTATTTCTCCTTAAAAAGTACCACCTGACAAAATTGGTGAGGCAAATGTTCCTGAGAACGTGTTATTATCTTTCCACTTTGTTCCATTACTATCATATGCTAAAATTGCCATGTCTGCGACTGTACCACTTATTTGAGTATCCTCCATAGAACTAATAGAACCACCCTCTGCACCAGCTTGTGCCATAATATTCCACTTTGTAGAGTCTGTGTCTGGCCTTACATTTTGATTATTTGCCACTGCAATATATGAAGTTCCATTATATACAACTACTTCATTTGTTCCGTATACAGTCGCAGAACTCCAAATATTTTTCCAAGTAAAAGATCCAGATGCTCCTGTATCCCCTCTAGGAATTGTAAAATTAAATGTGGCTGATGAAGAAGATCCTGCATTTGTTACTGATGCATTTGATCCAGGCAATCCTGTAGAAACTGTACCTACTGCAATAGTTGCAGACGTACCATCAGACCCCTGAGAACCAGCAGCCCCAGTTGCACCCGTGGCTCCAGTTGCACCTGTAGCTCCAGTTTCACCCTGAATTCCCTGTGGTCCTTGCGCTCCAGTTGCACCTGTAGCACCTCTAGGTATTGTGAAATTAAAAGTTGCTTGAGTAGATGTACCTGAGTTTGAAACTAATGCATTTGAACCGGCTGCACCTGTAGTGACTGACCCCAATGAAACTGTAGCAGAACTTCCTGCATCTCCTTGAGTTCCTTGTGGTCCTTGTGGTCCTTGAGGGCCGGTGATTCCAGTTGCTCCTGTAGGTCCAGCGGGACCAGTATCTCCCACTGGTCCTTTTGCTCCAGTTGCTCCGGCTGCACCTGTAGAACCTGTAAGTCCAATATCACCTTTTGATACTACAAGATTCCATTGAGATGTATTGAGATCTGGTCTTAGGTTTGAATTTCCTTGAATACAAATATATGCACTACCTTCATAATATACAACTTGGTTTGCAACATAGTTGGTTGAAGGACTCCATTCTCCTGCCCATGACATATCTCCATCTGCACCACGAATACCTTCTATGGCCATTCGTGTGATCTGAGGTTGTACTCCTACAGATGTAGAGGCTGCAACTTGACTTGGAGATGCAGTAGTTCCTGAAACTGTTGGTGTTGTTGATAGTGATGCATTTACTGGCATTACTGAGTTACCCTTGGATTAATTGTTACAATACCTTCAACCACTCTGGTCTTGGTTCCAGACCCAGAGGTTATAACTGCATCATATACGTATCGACCATGAGGTATAGCTGCCGTTTGTGAGTTTGATAATGCGAGTGTAAATTGACCTGCTGATGCATCAGAAGTTGCTGTAGTGAACGATGCTGTTGCAGAGGACGAATCGTATGACTTACGTATTTGAGCAGCGTGAGAAAACCCAGAGAGGTTCACTGCACTTCCAGTACTATCTGTAACTGTTACAGTAGTGCTGAAATCTGTTCCTGCATCAATGAATATATTTGAAATGACTGCCATGTTTAACCCTCATAAATGTTTAAATATTTATAAGGGTTGATGACTAGAGAAGTGTATTAGGAAGGTTTGGTAGGCCAGGTAATGTCAGAGTATTTTGTTTTACTACTCTGATCCTCTGGTAATGTTCTTAGAGAAGTCCTGTATTTTGCCCAATCTGATTTCTTTTGAGTTGTCAATGGAGAGTCACCACCCTGAGTCCAATCTGATTCTGATAAGAGTCTGTTTCTTTCTTGTCTTATTAGTTTCCATTCTTCTGCCAATTCCCATGCAGCCTTAGCGGTATCATCTTTGACTATTTCTTTCTTTGATGCATCCCACTTGAGATGGTATGAAGTAACTCTTTCTCTTGAAGTTGTTATATGCCCTGACTGATGGTATTCTTGAATGTCAACTTTAGTCTCTACAATCTCATAATCTTCACCAGAGAAGTCGTAGGTTTTAACTCCGTTTTCGTCTTCAGTAGTTACTGTTTCTAACCAAGTCCAGTAAGCACTTTTATCTAAGCCTTTTGCCCTTCTTCTGCACATCCATTCTACTTCTTGGATAGCAATTATTTTTTTGTTTTTTACTGCAATAAACATAATTTATAATTTTTTAATTTGAATACTATTATAGTATGTATGAGTACCTACAACTACACTTCCACCTACGTAAATATTAATAAAATCGCCACGCACAAAAAAATCTGAAATTAAAGCATTTCCATTATGATCGCCAGGATCAATTCTTTGAAAAGAAAGTTGAGTTGCACGTGTAGTATAACCAGTTCCATTTTTATTTAAATATATATGCCCATCTGCGGAACTAAAATAATTAGTTATGTTTATTTCGTAAAAGCCATCTACTAAACAAATAAATCTGTCATACGAAATAGCCCAATGTTTTTTTTGTACTGTGTTGCTACCAGTATCATCAAAAATACCTCTAAACCAATCGTAAATCCAGCTAGTATTAGAAAGATCCCCTCCATCTCTTGAAGCCGAAAGCACTATATTTCCAATATAACTCGAATCCCTTGTCATTTCATCCCAAGTTTTGCCATCTGAGCTACAAATCAGATTGTTCTGTTCCATGTTTCTGTCACCACCAACTAACTCATGAAGAAATGGAGTTTCAAAGGATTGGTAATGAAAACTGGTGTGGGTTGGGGTTACTAAGTCAAAATCGTAGACAGTATTGTATCCGCTTGCAAATTCTGAAGAACGAACTTTATGTGTTCCTAAAACTACATTATTTGTCAGTCTTCCATATGTTCCATTACCCCCTCCTATAGCTGTAGAGGCAGTATCTACACCATCAATAAATAAATTGCCTCTGTTAGTGACATCATATCCAGTTGCAACAAAATTAGTACAAAATGATGGAAGTTCAGATTTATATTGATTGCCAGAACCTTGTCCAAATCCTGCTGAAAAACCACTAGAACTTTCTACTACTGATGCGTTAAGACTTAATGCATTTCCAGATGTATTACCAAAAAACCAATCTCGACTCATATTGCATCTTCTTACTCCCTTTGAAATAAGACTAATATCAGCTGAAGAATCATTTCTGGGCACAAAATCTGACATCAACATATAATCTGCTAGTACTACAGCATCTTCAGGAATTGGTGGCATTTTTGGTTGATGAAAATGGAAAAATTTATTTCCAAAATATCCATTAGTTGAAGTATCACCAAAGACCTGAACTCCGTCAATCTTCACAAGGTCAGCTGACCCATCAATTCTAGTGTATTCAAAAATATGAGTACCAAAAGGTAAATTTTGAGCCATCGTTCCACTGTCTATTGAATTAGCAGTAGAACCAAGTGGAGCAGTTTCTAATGTTATTCCTGTTCCAATAAATGTACATATAATTTTTTTCGTACCGCCCGCAGTAAGACCACCAGAAAGACTATCCCAAATCCTTACATCGTCACCAGTTAGACTTGTTAATCCATCATCCATCACAAAAGTAACATCTCTAGAGGTAGTCATAACTGTACTAAAATCTTTCCATGTTCCATTTTCCCCTGCATTAGCACTCCCATTTCCAAACTCACGGAAATGAAAATTCCTTGGGGCTTCGGCCTGCGTATTGTCAATTGATCCTGAACTAAAAACAGGTTGATAAGTAGTTGTCCAAGCTGTTTGGTGTGGTCCTGCATTTCCACTACCAGCAGTTTTTGATTTTGCAGAGGGAGGCATCATGTTTACTGATGTTTTTATAGTTCCAGTAGAATCTACCCACTTAACTATTCTACCACCATTAACAGGTCTATAGTAATTTCCTGAATCAACCCAAGCCTCCAATCCTAAAGATGTTGTTGTATCTAATGTGGAATCGTAATGTTGTGCAGTAGTTCCACCTGAAGACCATCCTCCTGTTAGTTTACCATGAGAATCATTGTCTCCTATAGCAACTGCTGTAGTACCATTTTCTGCAAATGCGAATGGATTATAATGATGATTGGTTTCAGTTATTGCAAATTTCTTACCCTGAGAAACTACATTTTGTGCAGGAAATTTTATTTTTGATCGGTTTGGTGAACCTGAGCCTGCTAGGTCTTGAGCGATTAGTTCGATGCCAGTTACAAGAATATAATCTGAAACTGCATTTGTTCTAATTGTAATTGTATGAATACCTAATGTTTGACCAGTTACGATAGAAACTAAATTTGTATTATCAACATATCTAGAACCAAGGGGAGAATTTACTCCACTTTCATATTGTGTTTGTTCTGCTGAAAATGATCCATTATCTATTTTGTAAACATAACCTCTATCTGTACTGTCTACTGTTTGATTAATTAACCCACTTATATCTGAAAAGTAACCTACTACTTCTAAATAACTGTACTCTGATGTACTAGAATCTTTAAGACCATTTCCATTTAATGTATTATATGTTTCCCAAGTACCATAGGCTCTCATCCATTCTCGACCATCTACTGTGTAAACATCTGAACCATGTGCTGCGGTTTCTTGTTCCAGTAGTTGTAGTGATTTTGTTTTATGCCTCTGACTACCAAAGTGTGCGCCGATTCTAGGGTCTTTAATCGGCTTACTACCTTTGATATCGGTATAATAGTACATCCGGCCGTCACTTTGAACAGTTCCGTATTTACTCGATGTAACTGTAGAACCAGCAGGCCCTGTAGTTGAAGCCGCAAGGGCAGTAGTTCCGTCTATTTGTTTATCATTATAGCCAGGATACAGAACGCCAGGAATAATATGAGGTACAGATTGTGCAGAAAGATCTATAGAAAGTTCAGACTGTCCAACTGAGTTTGCAGGAATATCAACGG
>CEVB01032884.1_pt1 | contig 10086 bp, 24 predicted proteins | sample 531381 | NCBI WGS metagenome assembly CEVB01 (sample SAMEA2622763, study PRJEB7988) | marine metagenome | biome: marine biome (ENVO:00000447); feature: surface water layer (ENVO:00002042); material: "saline water (ENVO:00002010), including plankton (ENVO:xxxxxxxx)" | depth 5 m | reverse complement strand
TACTCTATGACAGAATTTCTTGATATTGTTGAGAAATTAAAGATAAAAAGAGCTTGACTCGTATCATAATAAATTAGTATATTAGGGAGTTACAAATGCCAAAGTATGATTGGAATGAATGGGAAGAACTTGAAGAAGAGACTTTTCGTGAAAGAATACAACCAAAAATAAAACCAAAAAGGAAGAAAAAAAGTTATGATGAACTCAATAAAAAACAAAGTAATAAATTTAACAAAAAACATCCTAATAGGAATTAGTTTATTAATATTTGTAGGGTGTGAATCTACATGGGAACAACTATATGATACATTTGGTAGTGGTTACTCATCGTCAGATTATCCCACATTTGATTTAGAATTAAGAATTGATTTACCACAAGATGAGAATGGATACTACCATCTTGAGTTAGATAATGAAAACTGGCAAACTATCCAAAGATTAGAGGGTAGAGTCATCAGTAGTAAAACAGACTATGAGTCTTGGGAACGAAATGATATGGAATCATTAAAGATACATTGGCGTTCTAATTTATATTGGGTGTTAGGAGATACACTTGGATATATAGTAAAATATGATTATACTGATGATGTTGAATATGTATCTTATGATACTACATATGTCACAGGATTTAGTGGACAAGAAGTTCCAACAATTAATTCTGCATCTTATCCAACTATCAAAGATGATGGTACAGGTGAAATCAATACAATGTTTGCACCAGTCCAAACAATGGTAAGTGATACTGCATGGGTCAATGTATCATTTACAGACTGGCATAACAATTACAAGGACAAAACCTTTGGTATAATATTAAAATAGGAGAGTAAAGTTGCAGTATGTTTTAGTGAATAAATTAGATGAAATAGTTGATAAAGTAGACATGAGTGATGTGGGATTAAATGGAGCAAAGACTTATTTTGTTGGTAGAAAACAAATAGAAGTACACGAATTTGATAAACTATGGAAAGTGATGAGTAGACAAGAATATGATACTCAGTTTGAGGCAACAAATAGAAAACCATCATCAGTAACACCATATCAATGGTGGAAAGAAGATAAAGTTGAAACAGATGATGCCTTAAGTGGTAAGGATGGATTAGGATGATTGAAACAATAATAACAATAGTTTTTTGTATTGTATTTTACAGATTAAATGTAGAATTAGATAAAGATATTTTTGAACAATACAGAGATGTTGAAAGGGATATAAGATAATGGAAGCAGTATGGATTGCATTTAGTTGTGGAATATTTTTAGGTATAACATTAGGTATATTAATATTAGGATTAGTTAGTATCAATAGAGATAACAAACTAAGAGATGATATTAGTGACTTAAATGGTGAGGTAGAGGATTTAAGAACTCAAAGAGAGTTATTGAAAAAAGAAATCTTTAAATTAACCAAAAAAGGTAAACCACAATCAAGAAAAAGAAGACCTTATAAGAAAAATTATAAAAAATAATGGTTCCCATTCAGGCATCAGTATTTACAATACCTAAAAGTAAAGTAATGATATATACTGGTGCCAAACTTGGTTCAAGTAATATAAGAAACATTTATTTAAAAAATGTCAGTTATGAACACTTTCCGAGTGATGAAATTGATTATGAAAAATATGAAGATTACTTAAAAGTATTTATATATAGAAATCCACTTGAAAGGTTTTTATCTGGTCAAGTCCAAGATTTGAGAGGATATTTTGAGGGTTATATATGGCATGATGAGATAATTGAAAGGAGACCAGATTTAGTTGATAGATTATATCAAGTTTATACAGAGAAAAAAGATAAAGTTATTGGCCATCACCATTCAGTTATAGACTTACACAATAGAATACATGTACTTGGTGGATTTAAAGATTTAAATAAAGTTCATTTTATTAATCTAAAAGAACATTGGAGTTATTATATACAATGGTTTTTGTCTAAACAAATTGAAAATTTTTATTGGAAAAGTAATTATGATGATGTACCAAGTCACAAAAATGAAGTAAGTACATTAAAAACTTTTTTAATACATGATGAAAGATTTAAAAAAATAGATTTTATGGATAATATAGTTACTAAAAAATATATTGAAGATATGAAGAAATCTATGGAAGTTTTTGAATACATTGAACACAATAATAAAAATAGATTTATCACAAAGAGAATTACAAAAATCAGTAGAAAAAATAATTTTTTTAACGAGTTATTTTCCATATAAGTTTTTTAGAAGTTTGATATTTATAGTAGAATACAAACTATGGAGAATTACCTTGAACCAAAAAGACAGAACAGAATTTGACCTAATCCATAATAAGATTGACCACATTACACAATCTATTGAGGATTTAAAAGTAGAGATGGAAACTGCACATCAAAAAACAGATGAATCTCTCAGTTTTATCAAGGAAAACTTATTCAATCCACATGAAGGATTATGGGCAGAAACAAAACTCAATTCACAATTCAGAAAAGACTCACAAAAATGGAGAGGTGTTATTGGAACAGGTTTCGTAGGGTTATTGTTCAAACATATTTGGGACATGTTTAAAGGAGTGTAACATTTTGAACACATATGTGACACTTCATGTATCAAAACAAGACACAAATAATTAACCACCAACTCGGTGGTTTTTTATTGCCTAATATTATCTAAAATTTCTCATCTCTAACTTCACATATATACAGACTTAAAAATAAATTAAATTATTTTTTAAAAATAACGCAGTTTGGTATGCTTTTTGTAACATATATAGTAGAATAACATTAAAGGAGAAGAATAATGTTTAAAAACCTAATGAAAAAAATAAAAAGTAAGAGAGGTAATTCTCTCGCAGAGTTTGCAGTCACTACTGCAATGATGGCAACCTTGGCAACTACCGCAGCTCCAAGATTTAGTGGAGTGGGTGAGGCAGCGAAGGAAAGAAAAACAGAGGCCGATATAGATAAGATAACTCAATCTGCTATGAACTTCTATAATGATATGGTAGTTCGTGAGGGTAGAGGTAGGTTTCCTGGTCAAGTAAAGTATGATGAGGCAGTTGGTGGATACCAAACAGAAGAAGCTTTATTAAGTGCGATACAAGGATTTGGTTCATATGATAATGTTGAGGGTACGAATTGGGTATCAGTATTTAGTACTAATCATCCCACTGCACCTGCACCAAGTGGACACAATATCTCTACATCTGAAGATGATAATTTTGATGACTTCTATAATGTATCAGTAGGGGCAGAAGAATTCTTAGACCAATTCGGTAGAAACGCAATCAAATCACCATTTCAGGATGGACACTATATTTTCATAGTAATACCAGGTGGTGGTGCAGGAACTGCATCATACTCACCAATCTTGTATGTGGCAGATTTAGAAAATCCAACAGACTTACATAAGAAACTTCAACCGTAACACATGAAAGGGAAAATCATGAAGAAAACAAGTAAAGGGTTCACACTAATAGAGTTAGTAATGGTAACAATAATCTTAGGGATACTCGCAGCAGTCGCGATACCAAGATACGCCGATACATTAAATAATGCAGAGAATGCAGCAGAAAAGGCATTCGTTGATATGATATGGGCAGGATTAGAACAAGAGGCATCTGAAAGATTACTCGCAACTGGTATTGAGAGTTGGCCTACACATCCACTAACTATTATTGGTAGGAGTCGTAATGTAAAAGTCAACTTAGAGTATGGTATACCTGATGAGGATGATGAGTGGCAGGTTGATTATGATGATGCAGGTAATGGAAGAATATATCATCATAGAAAGAATGATGACATTTACTTTTATGAATATGATTCTACGACATTTTATTTATCAGAATTACCTACTCTTCTCACTCAGTAGTTTAATGGGTCAAGAGGTAGAGGATACTTTGTCTCTTGACCTTGATAACCTTTGGGATAATTATGAATGGGAAGAAATCCAAGAGGTTACTGATGTCTACTATGAAGTAGAACAAATCACACCAGTCGCAGGAGTTCGTGGTTCCGAGGCAAAGTATGAGATACTCAAATATCTATACTACAGAAAATCAATGAAAAAAAATAAGAAAAAACGAAAATAAAGCTTGACTTACATAGTATTTTATTCGTATCTTTAGGTATGTTAAAAGGAGATATTATGAACAAGAAAACGGTTATATTTGACTTAGATGGTACTCTCGCTAATATTGATGTTAGGAGAGATAATTCCACTAAACCAAATGGTAAACTTAATTGGGATTTATTTGCATCACCAGATTCTATTCTTCATTGGGATGAACCAAATCATCCAGTCATAAAGATGGCACAAATGTTCCACAAAGATGGATTCAGAGTTGTTATCTTTAGTGGTAGGAATGACAGAGGTTTTTTCGCGACTCAGGAATGGTTACAGAAACATGATGTACCATTTGACCTTTTGGTTCTTAGACCAGATAAGTTCAAAGATAAGTCTTGGCCGATTGCCGATGGTAATCCTGCCACTTTTGATATGAGGTTTATGCCTGATGAAATTCTCAAGAAAAAGATGTTAGATACTTTTGTAGATATCAACGATGTTTTTCTTGTGGTTGACGATAGGGATAAAGTTGTCAAGATGTGGAGAGACTTAGGTCTTAATACATTCCAAGTAGCCCCAGGTGATTTCTAAATGAAATGTACCAAGTGTGAAAACAAGGTAGATGATTATAGATATCACTTGGGTTACACCGAGTGTACTGATTGTAGTGAAACAGAAAAGTATTCTGCACATGTAGTGTATCCACATAAAACAGGTGCATTTGTACAACCAGTATCAGAGACTACATCCAATAATATTAAACGAATGGATAGACGAAGTGTTGGTGGTACTCGTATCGCAAAGGGTATTTATTCTGATAACTCTTGGGATAGGTGGTTAGAAGATTATAATAGTGGTAAGTTTAAACCTAAGAAAGTTATCGGCCCTAAAGGTAAACCACTTAAAAATAAATCAAGACCATATGATATGGTTGTTGATACTTGTATTGATTATTATGATAAATGGGGTTATGAACCAGCCTTAGACTTCGTTAAGGAATTATACCAAAAAGATAAAATTACATTAATGACAAAAACTAAAATTGTAAATGATATTACATCACTACAATTACTACCAAAGAAGAAAAGAAAATGGGTATTGAAAAACCAACATATATAGATTTTGACCACAAAAATTATAAGTGGAAACCAAATATAGATTATAGAGAAAATCCAAACCTATATGAAATAGGTAGAGGACAACAAGGTGTATTAACTTGTGAACCTTATAAATCAGAACTACATCCATTATGGAGATTCAAGACACCTGAAGAGGCACAATTATCAGCCTTACAGATTATTAATAAATTTTTTCAGTATTTGGAAGAGGATGATTTTGTAGGTGCCGATATGGCAAAGAAGTATTTACATATGGGATTCACAAGGTCTCGTAGATATTATAATCATAGTAGTGGTACTAAATGGACTAAAGAAAATGGTGAATGGGAAGTATTACCTTTTGACAGAACTGAAACAAGATTTTTAGAATCAAGTGAGATATTTCAATCTTATTGGAAAATAGCTCGTGAAGACACCAAATACCTAAAGATGAAAAAAAAGTTTAAAAAAATGAAAAAAAAGCTTGACATTGGCGATTATATTTACTAAATTGCTGTATAATGATAATGATGATAAGGAGAAATTAAAAAATGGATATTGGAACTTTTGCTATGGGTTGTATGAATTATGAATTAAATAGAGATGCTGGTAGATTACCAGAACATGATATTGAGTTCCAAAATGAAACAGGTATAGGCCCTACCTATAATAATAATGAACCTATGACAGATGAGGATTGGAGATTTGCTCTTGAAGAGGATGGTAGGATGACACCTGAAGAAATTGATGAATATATTGAATCTTTCAAAATGTAAGGAGGAAAATTATGACAAATGAAACTAAAAGATATAGAATGAGTGTTTATATAGATATTCATGTTCCTGACCAAGGTCTTGGTGAGAAATCCATCAAGAATGAGAACAAAGATGCAGAATGGTTTGCAAATGAGATATGTTCACAGATACCAAAGGCAATCAATGATAACTTTGAGTATTCTGAAAGACCTTATTCAGTTAGTGATGCATATATTGGTGGAGTTGCATCTACTGATAATTTAAATGATTTATTAAAATTATAAAGAAAATGCTTGACTCGTATTATATTTTATGAGTATATTAACACATGACATTTAGAGAAAAAACAAAGGATACAGAAATGAGTAAGAAACATAATACCAATGATATTGGTTATGGAACTAAGGTGATAGCCCTTGGTGATATGGGTGTTCACAATGAAGACTTTGATTTGTTAACTGAAGAGTTCGTTAATAATATCATTGATGAAGTCTTAGAAGAACAATTTGAAGAACTTGAGGAAAATATAGATGAGTGATATGTTAAAAGAGTACAAGTTAAATTATACACTTGATACTATACCTGAGAATCTTGATGATAAAGATTCAATTATTTATAACTTACTTCATGAAGGTTTTAACGATAGTAACTCTTCCAAGTTTAGGGAAGACGCAACTAACTTTGTATCAGGTAGAGAAGCCTCTGAAGGTAAACATGGTTATGATGTAGATGATGAAAACATTGAAATCAAACCTAAAAATTTTAGTGGTAAGTCCAAGTTAAATTGTGGTGGTCAGTTCACAGACTTTACTTGGTCACGACATGAGAAGTATCAAAAAGATGAAGTAGTGATGTCAGTAAGTGGATTCAATAATGGTAAATTAGTTTATGTATTGGAGTTTGATTATAACCATCCAACCTTTATCAAAAGAATTGAAGACCAACTCTCAAGGTTATTACCTAATGGTGATGAACCAAATAGATATGTTAGGTCAGCCTCATTTAGTTATGTACATTTTGAGGATTCAGACATCAAGAAAGTTTATGTGTCACCTAATCTTGAGTCTCACAAATACACAATGACACGAAAGTTATATGAGTTCCTAAATGACTAATATACAGAATGACCCATATTGGGAATTATCAAGTCACTTAACACCTGATATGATACTATTCATGATAGACATGATAGAACATTGGGTGGTCAATGAACAACCTGAGATAACCTTGATGGAGGCATGTTTTTTAACCAATAACATAGGAGTTGCATAATGAAAATTACATTACAAGAAATTTTAGATAAGTTAAGAGAAATAGAAAGTTCAGTAGGAAATGCCTATCATACTACACCTGAATATCAGGCAAACTCTGATGGTTTATACTACATGAATGAAGCAGAAACTTTAGTAAAAGAGTTAGTAACAGAAGTTGATAAACTCAATAAACAAGGACATACTATATTATGAGTAAAATAAAGTCACCTGAAAACAGACTTGATAAAATCAAAAGACAATTGAAACATATATTGAATGATGATTGTTATTATATGAATGAGGGTTACAGAGAATTTATTACAAGTATGCATAATTCTATTGGTAGTAGGAAAGTTACCAAGAGAATGGAAATGTCAATGGATAAAGTTATCATGGGATACAAGAAGTATTTAAAGAGTGGTAACAAGTTATCAAAGTATGAGAAAGAAGAGTTTGTTAAGACCACTAAGGCAAAGATAAATTTAATTAGAACACTATTACTGAGTTGTGATTACAGACCAATGTATGTAGGTCGTAGTGAAGAATTTTTGAATAGTGTTGAGGATTATGTTGGTAGAACTGCCAAACTATCAATAAAACAAAAGAAGGCTCTGAACCAAATGTATAAACGATTTAAGAAAAAGTTAGAACAAAAGGGAATACATGATGTTCAGATTGAAATGAAACTAAATCACGAGAGGATATAATGGGACAAAAAAGAAATATGCCTTCTAAACAGGCAATAAAAAAATATTGGGACAAAGATAGTAATGGAGATTGTAGAATCAGATTCATTGGTGATATGGGTTGGACAGAATTACCATTGGATTCTTGTTGGAAATGTGGTGAAGAAGGATATACAGAACGATGTCATATAGTGGCAAGATGTGATGGTGGTACTGATTCAGTAGAAAATTTACATTTGTTATGTGGTGGATGTCATACACAATCTGAACACATGTATGGATTTGAACCAGGATTATTATATTATAAGTGGTTCTATTCTACTTTAAGAGAACTTTATTATGATATGTTTTATCAATTAACTGGTGAAGTAATGAATGAGAACCATGATGAAAAATATTTGGAAACCAAATTTATGCCTAAATGGAAAAAAATGATAGACGATGGTTATAAAACTGGTAAAACTATTTTGAATAAAAAAACACATGATAGATTTAAGAAATTAAGTAAATCAAAAGGATTACAATTTACAGATTACATGATACATGAAGGTATCTTTTAACAATTAAACACGAGAGGATATAATATGCCAAGACCAAGAAAAAAACCATTACCAATACCAGATATGAGACGAAAGTGTCATGCAACTGGTAAGGTAACTAAAGTTAAACATAGGTTCATTCAATTACCCTACGATATGAAAAGAGGTAATAAGACAGATGATTATGAAAAGATACCTGGGGCTGTAATATACAATTATAGTTCACTTGAGGCAGCTGAATCGGTACATGGTGAAGGTTCATTCACTAACACCTATGATGAAGACGAGTTTGAGTAAACCAAAACTCTACTTGATACCAATGGGTGGATTTGGTAATAGGATGTGGTCATATGAAATTTCCTATCAAATCAATAAGAAGTTTGGGTATCCGTGGGATATAATCATGGATACTCAGTTCTTTCCTGAAGTGAAGTATTTGGACTTTCCCTATGTGAAACAAGGTGATATGAAACCAACACCAATAATTAAATCACTTGAGGATATTGATACAAGTAAAGACTACAAGATAGGAAGTTATGCCGTCAAACTATATAGTGAGTTAAGAGGTGAAGAATATAGGATTGATGAACCAATAACACTAAAAGATAAATCATTAGAGGACAAAATAAAACTCAAAATGAAAGATGTAATAGGTGTTCATATAAGACGAGGTGATGTAGTTGATGAGATGAATCCTAATCATGGTGGACATGGAATACAACCTATGATAGATGATGATTACTACAGAACTACTATGAATGAGTATAAAGATAAAAAGTTCTATATCAGTACAGATGGAACATGGGAAGAAACAAAATGGTTATGGGAAGAGTTTGATGTTATTAATGAGTATGTAAGAAAGAAGAATCACTCAAAACATGGTGTGTTCCCTTTTAGTAAAGTTGAAGCCCTTGATTTATTTCACCTACTACATAGTGAGGAGTTCATCATGGGATTGAGTACTTGGTCGGAATGGATACAAAGACAAAGACAATATATAAAATGTATAGTTCCGCCCATAAATTTTAAATAAAATAAGGAAATAATGAAATAAAATTTAATATATTTATATATATTGATAAGAGGTGTTGAAAATCAAAGACGCCGAACAAAGACGCGTGTCACTTCGGATGAAATCAAAGATTTCACCGAAAAACACGAAACACTATCGGAATTTGAACTATTAAAATAAGGAAGTTATAATGATAATTAACAAATGGAGTAGAGGTCATATAATATTAGTTATGATGACATTTTTGTTTATGGGAAAGTTGCATGGACAACAAACCGAATTAATACCATACAGGTTAGTCCCAAGTCAGGATGTGGGTTATGGGTGTTGGTTAGAAATAGAGTTTATTGGATTGCCGGAATCCCTTCGTAATGATGAGGAGATAATGGATATGTTGAATCGGTTAGTAGTCCAAAGGGAAACGGGAGAGATAGGATTTCACGAGAGAGATTTTCGTAGAGGTGGAAAGAATTATATATTGGTTAAAATCCAAGTCCCAAGTCCCTATGATGTAGAGCCGAGACGAGTAGAGATTGAGGTAGACCCTTATGAGTAAGTTAAACAATATAGTGAATAACTTGTTTGATATCATCATCTCATTGGTGAGGATGGTGGGAAGTTATAGTAGGGATATTTGGGATAGTGTAGTGGTTATATGGAAGGATAATGACTTACCCCAAGAGGAAGAGAAAGGTATATGGAATGGTGGTG
>CEVB01042157.1_pt1 | contig 10090 bp, 13 predicted proteins | sample 531381 | NCBI WGS metagenome assembly CEVB01 (sample SAMEA2622763, study PRJEB7988) | marine metagenome | biome: marine biome (ENVO:00000447); feature: surface water layer (ENVO:00002042); material: "saline water (ENVO:00002010), including plankton (ENVO:xxxxxxxx)" | depth 5 m | reverse complement strand
ATGCATACAAAGTTAATCCAGCAACTGGAGAGGCTTTGATGAAAGATGGTCAGCACATCTATTCAAAGAACAGTCTAACTTACGAAGATTCTGTGCAACACGCATTTGTTGCTCATGATACAGCACCTGTAGCTGCAGAGCAGCCAGTGCAAAACTTCGAGGCAGAGTTAGAGATGATATAACAGATATAGCAATCTGTGTATTAGTATGAGATAATGGGAAACAATAAAACAATCGACAACAGGTACTGCGCGCAGTGTCCTTATTAACAACGGAGCAAGAGAGCCTACTGTTTCCCATTGTCTTGTACATAATTTAAAAACAAGTTTATGAAAAGATATGATAGGAAACTAACTCGTATTGTACATGACGAGATAGTTAACGAAGAGATTATTTTCAAGGGAAAGAAAATAATAAGAGAAAAAATAGTTAAAAAATGGTCTATACCTAAAATAATTAGAGATGATTATACATATCAGATGCAGTTTGGTTGGCAACCAGCACCTAAATCGTATAACTCAAAAAATAGCGGTATAGAAGAAAGACATATAGATATATAGAATGGAAATAACAGAAAATATTATAGTAAATGCTAACGAAATTAGAACATTATGGCTTATCTTTGGCATAAGTGTTGGTGTTCTGTTTATGCATACTTACACTAATTACAAAAATCAATAATTATGGGACAAATGAAATGGATATATACTCTAATCCAAGATAATAGAGTAAACGAATTTAAGCTGGCTTATCAGACAGCATTACACAAAAAACTTCTTGTATTTGAATTTGATGGTAAACAAATTGACATCATAAAAGCAGGATCTATTGTAAAAGTTATGGAGAAAGGACTAAAAGAATACAATGATCATCTTGATGAGATGGCAGACAGACACGAAGCAGAGATGAAATACTGGCAAGATGTACAAAATCATTTGAACTCATGATATATTTTGTAGGTTCAAATACTGCTTTACCTTCCCCGCATTATCAGTCAGCAATGATTGGTGATGTGGTAAGGTATTGTAAGTCAAAAAAAGTATTAGCTGTAGACACAGAGACAGAAGGCTTTGACTTTATCACCAAGAAAATGATTATGTTTCAGATCGGTGATGGTGACAACCAGTTTGTGATTGACACAAGAGTTATAGATATTGAACCTTTACGTAGTGTATTAGAAGACAAAGAGATAACAAAGATATTTCATAATGCAAAGTTTGACTACAAGTTTATTAAACAGTGGTCACAAATAGATTGTGAGAGTGTATATGACACATATTTGGTAGAGCGTGTTCTTAATTGTGGTAGAGATAATGTTAGTTATGGCCTAAAAGATGTATGTAAAAAATACTTAAATATAGAACTGAACAAAGGTGTAAGAAATCAGTTCATTGATTTATCTGGTCAGCCTTTTGACGATGATCAGATAGTGTACGGTGCAAAAGATGTAGAGTATTTGATAAAAATACGCATGCATCAGTTGCCACTTGTAGACAGAAATCAATTAAATAATGTTGTAGATCTAGAGAATCTAGCTGTGTTGGCATTTGCTGACATAGAATACAACGGTTTAGACCTAGATAAAGAGAGTTGGAAGAAAATAGAAAAGATTAACACAGAAAAAGCAGTGTTACTAGAGTCTCAATTAGATACTATGGTATTAAATGATGCCAGACTAAATAAGTTTGTATCTAAATATGTGCAAACAGATATGTTCACACCAGTAGAGGATCTAAGAAAGATAGATATAAAATGGACCTCACCAAAGCAAGTCTTAGATGTATTTCAGTGTATTATACCAAAACTAGACAATGTAAATGGTAAACAAATGTATAAGTATAGATTTCAGTATCCATTAATTGATAAGTATGTAAAATACAAAGAGGCAATGAAGTTGTGTACGTCGTATGGTGATGCATTTTTTAAGAACGTATCAGCAGACAACAAAATACATACAAACTTTCATCAGATACTAGACACTGGTCGTGTTAGTAGTAGCAAACCTAATATGCAGCAGATACCTGCAGATAATGTGTACAGGAATTGCTTTACTGCACCAGCTGGTTGGAGTTTTGTCAGTGCAGACTACAGTTCACAGGAGTTAAATGTTATTGCATTTGGTTCTAAGGACCCTGTATGGATGAAAGCGTTAGAAAACAGTGAAGATTTACATTCAACATGTGCTGAGTTAGTGTATGGAGATGAATGGTTAAACAGTGCGGAGGACGATTGTGCTTACCTAGGTCGTAAAAGCAAGTGCAATTGTCCAAAACACAAAAAATTAAGAACAAATGTCAAAACTATCAATTTCGGTCTTGCTTATGGCATGGGCCCTAATAAGCTTGCTGATACTCTTAATATCAGTATACCAAGAGCTAAAGAACTCATCGAAAAATACTTCCAAGCCTTCCCAAAGATCAAAGGCTTCTTAGATAAGCTAGGTAACTTTGGTAAAAAGTATGGGTATATCAAGACTTTCCCACCATATAATCGTAAGCGGTGGTTTAGTACATGGTATCCTAAAATATGGGACAAAAAATCATCAGTGATAGAACTTGGTAGCATAGAACGTGCTAGCAAAAATACACCTATACAAGGTGCATCTGCAGATATGACTAAGTGTGCATTAGTACTCATACGTAGTCGTATCAAAGAGTTTGATTTGCCAGTCAAAGTAGTAATGACTGTGCATGATCAGATAGACACAATATGTAGGGATGATTATGTAAAAGAGTGGTCACAGTTAATGACAACATTAATGGAGATGGCTGCACGTGAGATTGTAACCAATGGGTTACTAAAAGCAGAGGTAACAGTTAGTAATTGTTGGGAAAAATGATGAGTATATTTACTTGTCATTTATCCTAACCTAAACCAATATAGATATGAATAAAACAGTAATACAAAACAGTGTTGGTGATTGGTATCAAATAATGACGCCAATATTTATGACACAAACATTTCAAAAAATTGCAGCAACTATCAGAGATAGTAGAACTGCAGGTAAAACAATATTTCCAGACACTACAAAAACTTTTAGAGCACTAAAACTGTGTCAACTAAAAGATGTGCAAGTTGTGATACTAGGTCAAGATCCTTATCATGATGGCAGTGCAACCGGACTAGCATTTGCTAACGCAGGAGATAAACGTAGAATTAGTCCTAGTTTAAAAAATATAATCACAGCTGTAGAGAATGACTACGGCAAAGATCACAATGTAAATGTAAAAGGTTTATTAGATGTAGATATTACATTAGAAAGTTGGGCAAAACAAGGTGTGTTGTTACTTAACACTGCACTTTCTGTAGAAAAAGGCGCTCCTAATTCTCACACAGAGCTGTGGAAACCTTTTACAAAGATGTTTATAGAAGCATTGTCTATAAATAAGCCTAAGCTTGTCTTTGTGTTGTGGGGTAAAAAAGCACAAGAATATGAAACATATATTAGAGGTAACCATACTATTCTCAAAGCTGCTCATCCTGCTGCCGAGTCTTATTCTGGCGGTCGTGCTGGTTTCTTTAATTGTGGGCATTTTAGTAGGATTAATCAAGTTGTATCTAGGCCTATTGAGTGGCATAAGTCAGATATTGTAAATTATGATAAAGATAAATACTATTTAGTATGAAAGACCTAGTAAAATACTTAGTACAAGAGATTAAAATGCAAAAGAGATTAGATAAAATGATGGAAGATAGAGTTATACAGTTTGATACCTTTTTTAAATACAGCGGTAAGACTGAAGAGCAAGTCAAAAGATTTTATCAAGGCAGGAAAAACTACAGCGCTTTCTTTGATAAGCCTGCAGATTATGTGCCTTTGCCTACTCCTAAGCAGTTGCAGATAAAAAATGATATGTCAAAATATAAATTAAAAAACAGATACCAAATATGGAAAGAAATAAATCAGATGTCGTGAGCAGAATAAACAAAATAAGAGATAAAGAACAAAGAAAGGCCCTGAATGCATGGGCGGCACAACATTTTTGTGGTTCTATTATTGCAGGTACAGGCTTCGGTAAGTCCAGAGTTGGTGTATTGGCTGTAGAACACGCACTAAAAGATGGTGGTGATGCGCTAATTCTTGTGCCTACAGTGCAGTTGCAAGAGCAATTTAGAGAAGAGTTTGTTAAGTGGGGTGTGTCGTCTGAAAACGTTACAGTATTATGTTATCAAAGTGCATACAAACTAAAAGATCTTTTTTATGATATTGTTGTGTGCGACGAGATACATCTAGGTTTGTCTCCAGAATATCGTAAGTTTTTTGAGAATAATAGTTTTGATAAGCTGTTGTGCATGACTGCTACACTGCCAGAGGATATGGAGTACAGATTTTTACTTGATCAAATGGCTCCTATTGCATACAAGATTACACTAGACAAGTGTGTAAAACTAGGTATTGTTAGTCCGTATGAGATTACATGTGTACCGGTAGAACTTACAGAAGAAGAGAGAAAAGAGTACAAAAAGATAAATAGTAGGTATGTCTATTGGAAGTTACAGCTAGGTAATTTTGATGCATTTAACGAGGCTAGAAGAATTATGGCTAACAGATCTGCAACTGGTGTGCAAAAACAAGCAGCTGCACAGTTTTACAGATGTATTAGAGCACGTAAACAAATTGTAGATTTTGCAGACAACAAAATAAATATGTTCCAAGAGATATATGCAGCAAATACAGACAGGAAGATACTAGTATTTGGTGGTGCAAATGAATTTACAGATAGATTGTGTAATTCTATACCTGGAGGTATGGCATATCATTCTAATAAAACTAAGAAACAAAGAGAGCTAGCAATAGAATCATTTAAAAATGATAGTATAAACATATTATTTTCTACAAAAGCTCTTAATCAAGGTTTTGATGTTCCTAACGCAAATATGGGTATTATTTGTGGTATTACTAGCAAGTCTTTGTCTATGATACAGCGTGTAGGTCGTCTTATTCGTTTTCAAGAGGATAAAATTGGTAAGATATATATTGTGTATGTTGCTGATTCTCAGGAAGAAAAGTGGCTAAAGAATGCCACAAAAAGTCTAAAGAATATTATTTGGAAATAATTATACAAATTATTTGTAGACAATAACAGATTTTATTATATTTGCTTTTAGATTTAAAATTATTATAACAAAACTTTTTATAACCATTACTGCCATATGAATATAGATATAGATTTAGAGATACTCTTAGAGACCGGCATGTCTGCCGATGATTATCTCTATCTATATACTATATATAAGAAGCGTTATAGCGATTTAAATAATCTTAATCTTAAACCAAATTTAGAGAAGTTACAAGAAGATGGATACATAAAGCTAGGTGAGACATTTGATCAACATTTTGTAAGACAAGAGTTCATAGACCTTTTTTCTTCTAATTTTGATCAGATGTTCGCTGAGCTTATATCTACATATCCAATGAAGGTAATGACTACAGATCGTGGTGTAAGAGTGTTACATGCTAAGGATCCAGACTCTAAGGCAAATGCAAGAATAAAAGCAAAGTATAAGAAAATAGTAGGAGATAAGTTGTATAAACATAAATTTATAATGAAATGTTTAGACACACAATTAACTGTAGAGAGAAATAATCTTGCATATTTACAAAATTTAGAAACATGGATTAATAACCATACTTGGGAAAAGTATGAAAACTTAGATGAACATGACACAAAACAACAAACCAACAGGATTACAAGATCCCTTTAGTAACAAAGGGTTTAAAAGCATACGAAAAGCTATTAGTGCGTCACTGCACCAGGTAGCAGATGGTATGAGTGGTAAGCGTTTGGTCTATCCTACTAAATGGGCAAGACTAAACAGAAATTTATTGGGTGGTTTACAACCAGGCAAGATGTATGTTATTGCAGGTCGTCCAGGTGTAGGTAAATCAGCCTTTAGTAACCAATTGATCTTTGATTTATTGGATAAAAACATGGGTAAGAAATTACTTGTGTTGTATTGGACCTTCGAGATGCCAGGTTATCAGCAGATACTACGTGCAGGCTCAAAAGGTATCAATAGACAAGTTGGTGAGCTATTGTCTGTAGGTAAAAGACTAGAGCAAGAAGCTTATCAAAAATTTAAGGAAGAAGTGTTAAAGTATGGGAACTATCCTGTGTATTTTAACAATATTCCTAGGGATATGGAGTTTATTAAAGAAGCTAATGTAGATATAACTAATAAAAGACCAGACTACACTATTATTAATGTATTCGACCACTCTAGACTGATCTTAAGTGCTAGAGAGCAAGAATTACAAAAACTAAATGAGGTGTCAAAAGGTTGTATGTGGCTACAGGCTAAGATGGGTACAATAAACATTTTATTATCTCAGTTAAACCGTAACATAGAACAGGAACATCGTGCTAAGGCACAATATCAGCCGTTGCTAACAGATTTGTTTGGCGGCGACAGTATAGGTCAGGATGCACATGTAGTTATGATGTTGCAAAGACCACATGATCTTTATGGGATTACAGAATCATATTGTAATGAAGATCCTCGTGGATTACTAGCTGTACATGTAGAGAAGAACAGGGACGGCTTACTAGGTATGATTCCATATGAAGCAGAAATGTCAACGTTTACAATTAAAGAAAGAGTACAACAATGAAGAAAAGAAAATTAAATAGTAAGAATCCAAAATACATGGATAAAAGTAAGATAAAACAAAAGAAAGTAATAAAAAGAGTATTAATGTGTACTACACCAGTTGGATGTAAAGTCTATGGTGTATGGTACGAAAACTAAATTATATGAAAACTATGGAGTTACCTAAAGCAAAGGTAAAGGCGAGCCGTAAATCGCCTAAGAATATGGTTATATATGGTCCACCAAAGATCGGTAAAACTACAGTATTGTCACAGCTTGACAACTGTTTGATTATAGATCTAGAAGACGGTTCTGATATGGTCGATGCACTAAAAGTCAAAGCAAATAGTCTTAGTGACTTGCAAAAGATTGGTAGTGAGATCATGAAACAGGGCAGACCATACAAGTATGTTGCTATCGACACTATTTCTAAACTAGAAGAATGGTGCGAAGAGTATGCAAAAGCAATATACAAGAAAACACCTATGGGTAAAAACTTTGACAGCAAAAACGAAGGTATGTCTGTCTTGTCATTGCCTAACGGTGCAGGTTATTTGTATTTACGTATGGCATACAAAGAGTGGATTGATAAGCTAAATAAACTAGCAGATCATATTATTCTTGTAGGTCATCTAAAAGACAAAATGCTAGAAAAGAAAGGTAAAGAGGTTGCAGTAAAAGACCTTGACCTTACAGGTAAGATTAAACAGATTACATGTGCTAATGCAGATGCTGTTGGTTATATTTACAGAGAGCAAGATCAAACTATGATTAGTTTTAACTCTCTAGAAGATGTAACTGCAGGTTCACGCTGTGCACATCTAAAGGGCGCAACCATGCTCATGACTTGGGATCAAATTTTTATAGACTAATTAAATCACGAAAACTATGATAGACGCAAACAAACCAACTAATGGCACAGTTGTAAAACAAGAAACGCCAAAGAGAATGACAACTACAATGATTCTAACAGACTTAGACAATGGTATCGATAGAAACGGTATCAAAGAAAAGTATGCACTAGAAGCTTGGATGGTGTCAGAGTTATTTAAGCATCCTAAACTAAAAGGCAAAAAAGCAAAGAAGAAAAGAAGCCTGCCTTTTGAGTTTGTGGATGATACTGTAGAAGAGGCTAACCCTAACCAAGTTACACTAGAGCAAGCTATTGATGCTGTAGAAACAAAGTTAGAGAAGCACTCTTTACCAACTGCAGAAATAGAAGCAGAAGAAGGTATAAGATTAAGTAGCAATAATATAGATACGGACCTACCATTTGATAATGATGGTCAATTAACAAACTTTTAATAATAATAAATATATAAATATGGCAATACAAAGTAATGCAAGTACCGAAGAGGTATCAGGAGGCGGTAGAGAATTCTACTCAGGTCTAACAAATGTAAAAGTTGTTGCAGTTAACCCTACAATGGCAGAACTACATGCGATAGACGTAAATGTAAAACAAGAGCCTGCATATTCAGGCAGTAGCAATGATCAAGATTGGAATAAAGTAACGTTCTGGTTGGCAAATGCTGATGGTAAATTTAAACTAGATTTGTTTCTAAAGAATAATCATAAGCAATCACAGAATGGTAAGTTCTTATGGCTAAACAATGTAGGTCAGTCTACATGGTCAACAGAGCCACCAACTTATGACTGGTGGAAGAAAGACGGTGAGAGAAAGGCTTATGACGGCGAGAGAGAACTGATCGAGTTTACAAAAGCTTGGGCTAACGTTGCTGCAGGTGGTTCTGTATTCTATGATACTATGGCTGATATTGTTAATGGTAATGTAGCAGAGATTAAGAATCTTGCTGCAGCTCTAAAAGACAATGAGCTTAGAGTTCTTATCGGTGTAAAAGACGATAAGTATCAAGGTGTCTACACAGGATACTTTGGTAGAGTTAGACCACAAAGAGATGATTTGTTTGTAAAAGCTCTTAACGACGAGTATACTCAATTCAAGAATCATGACTTCAATGCAGATCTTAAGTGGGGTAAACATGTAGCTACAGTAAGTCTAGTTACACCTGACACTATTGATGAGAATGAAGACTGGACTATGCCTGCGGAGGCTCCATCTTCTGCACCATTCTAGTGGCTGTTGATCGCAGGAATAGTAACGATCATTTACATACCGATGTCATACTTAGTAAAATTACTGAGTATGACATTTTTAGGTATTACTGCCCTAACTTCAAAAAGCTAGGTAAAAAATTTGTTAGTGATTTGCGTGAAGACAAGTCGCCTACAGTTTCTATTATACCTTACAATGGTAAGTTACTATACAAGGACTTTGGTTCTGATCACACATTTGATTGCTTTAACTATGTAAAGTTTAAGTACAAGTGTGATTTTATTTCTGCACTAAATATTATCGATACTGATTTCAATCTCAATCTTAGCTGTAAAAAACAAGGCATAGCGTTTACTATGGGTATTATGGCCTACAGAAAACAAGCGCCTTCTTATGTTAAGAAAGAGGTTATAATACAAAAAAGACGTAGACCCTGGACTAGGGACGATGCAAACTTTTGGAAGAAATATTTTGTTAGTAAAAAAATATTAACTATGTTTGGAGTCGAACCTATAAGTCATTTTTGGGTGAATGGTAGTAGATTTACTTGTAAATCAATTACTTACGCTTTTAAATTTAGGAATCGGTATAAAATTTATTCTCCTTATGAAGAACAAAATAAGTGGTTAAGCAATACAAAAAAGACAGATGTCCAAGGCTATGACCAACTCCCGTACAAAGGTGAGCGACTTATCATTACTTCATCTCTTAAAGATGTTATGTGTTTGTATGCTGCAGGATTTTCTGCAATTGCTCTACAGAGCGAAATGCAAACACCTTCAAAAAATCTGGTAGCAGATCTAACAAGCAGATTTAGCCAGGTAGATATTTTATACGACAATGATTTCGACAAAGTGACAAACCCTGGCCAAACAATGGCTACAAAAATATGTGATTTATATGGTTTCAGAAATATCTGTATACCGGATAGCTACAAGTCTAAAGATCCTTCAGACTTAGTTAAACGTGTATGCGGGTTAACAAAACTAAAAAACATATTAAATGACACGAGATGAAATTATTGAAAAATTTAGAACACGAAAAGGCTTCTTAAAAAAAGGAGCACAATGGTTAGCTGATAAATGGGATGTAGATATAGCTATTATTAGAGAGTGTAAAAAACTTGTAACCTCAGAAGAATGGGTGCAAGAGCGCATGAATAATGATAATGGCCATGAGCTTAGTCAAAGCCAAGCATTTACAAAACATTTATTAGATAACGGATTGACAATGGCAGATGTAAAGTCTGTTAAATTTTGGCAAAACTTTAATGGTGAACAGCGTTATAGTATAGTAACACATAATCAGTGGCATGAACAGCCGCAGGTTAAAGAAGAGTTACTAGAATATATACGTAAGAGGTCTAATAAAGTTAAAAAGATCAAATATGTAAAGCCAAAAGATCCTGTTTTATATGAAATA
>CEVB01036439.1_pt1 | contig 10094 bp, 19 predicted proteins | sample 531381 | NCBI WGS metagenome assembly CEVB01 (sample SAMEA2622763, study PRJEB7988) | marine metagenome | biome: marine biome (ENVO:00000447); feature: surface water layer (ENVO:00002042); material: "saline water (ENVO:00002010), including plankton (ENVO:xxxxxxxx)" | depth 5 m | reverse complement strand
TGTTCAGTCTTTTCATAAGAGCCTTCATAGGGCTCATCGTCCAACTTCATATTGATTTGAGCTAAAATGGTTTTAATCGGTACGCCAATTTTTGGTGTGTAATCACTTATGGTTTCTTCCCCGCGCCCAGAGGCCTTTTCGTACCTGATGTCCTTAAACCCGAGCGTAAAACTACCAATCATATAAGTTCGGATATCGTCGGCTGTGATGATTTCTTGAGTCTGCTGCTCGTTCAATCCTAGCTTCTGCTGGGCTTGGCGCTTTGCAGACACATGCGCTTTTGCGAATAATTTTACTAGCCTACGCAATACATCACTAGTAAACTTCATAGACTGGTAGGTGTCTTGACTCATGTTCAGCCGTTGGACGTCTCCATATTTTGCGTGCAATAATTGCATGGTCGGCATGCGACCAGCTGCAACTTCAATGTGTTTCTTGTCATAACGAACACCCTCGTCCTCTGGGTCGTCATCATCGGGCTCGCGTTCGTAGTCTGGAATATCAGAATCATACTCTGTCATATACTTTAAGCTATAGCTGCCATCGCTATGTGGTCTAATCAAAAAATTCTTAAAGTATTTTCTTTTCTCTTCAATGTCTTTTTTAAGCAAATCAGTGAGTCCAGGTTGCGCGAAATCACCCTCTTGAAGGATCAGCATGAACGCCTCGCGTAACTCGTCTCGGTTGTTTTGGTCCCTTAGGATATCCCCACAAAAAGTCTCATAATCATCCGTGAGACCGGAGTCCTCGCCTGTAGGCATGCCAGGTGGTCGGACCATACTAGAGTGGCCTAAGAATTCCACCATCATTCTAAATATTGCATAACCATCATCCTCTTCTATTTCAGCATGGTAGCTATATCCGTATGATGAAAATCCTAATTTAGTGCTAATCTTATCTGCATTGAATTCATCAGCATAAAACTCATCGGCATTTGGCCCATTTAAAGGAATTTTTAACTCAATTATTGCCGTAGAAAAAATCTGTGGTATGCGGCCTTCATCATCAGCCCAATCATCAAAATATTCCATTAAGTTCATAGTGTCTTCATTTGTCCACTCGCCTTCAGGATTCTGACGGTCGACGATTCTATATTCAAAGCTTTGAACTATAAACTCTTCATCGATTTTGTAAGCTGCATTTTCGGCTTGATTATCCAAACGGTACGAATAATCCTGAATCAACTCATAATAATATTCAGGATCCTGCTGTTGCACAAACGATCGCTCTTCTTCTTCATCGTCACCATATCTTCCACCGGATGCATGTTCAAAGTCAGCGCCGCCATAATCTGCAAAGAAACTTTTGAACATTCTCCTAGAGTTTGTGTCTTGATATTCACCACCCATGTAGACAAAATCACGTAGATAATCGGGATCCATCTTCATAGGGTCAGGGTTTTCATCGGTCTCACGCTCGACATCATGCACCAAAGCTTGAGACCATTTATCTTTCTGTGACTCTAGAGCCCAGTCACGAATCTTCTCATAGAAGCCTGCCATGTCTTGGCCATAGATTCTTTTCTCAGGTATAAGAAGCGAGTATTTCTCATCAGATGTAAACGTGCCAGTCTTGTCAAACCTGCGCAGACGTGTTCTACCAACGGGTTCAATTCCATCGATACCTCTGTCATTATCCTCAAAGATCTCGTTATCATTCTCAATGTCGACGTCATCAAGATCCTCGGTCTCTACAATGTATGCGATCGCACCTGCCGATTTTGCTTCTTTGATTGCACAATGAAAGTGCGAGTTGCCTTCAGAGTGGCAAGACTCTATGGTCCTGTGGTCTGACATTCTAAGCACATCGACTGGATGCCTTGAGATAACAATTGAATAATCTACAAAAGCTTCTTCAGGGTTCTCGCGAAAATATCTAGAGTTCTTGTTCCAATATTCAACGTAGTTCTGCAGTGTAGTAGGATAAGGAGTGGCGCGCGAAAAATGCTTTTGGTAGTCTTGCTCAGCTTTCTCAAACGCTTTCGTGGCTTTTGCAAAAGCCGGGTCTTTTTGTAGTTCATCATCACGCATCACTCCCTGGGGACGATCAGGATTGCGTTCATAAAAAGCGCGGCGCATGCTATAAAGATTTGCTTGTGTATCAGTCACCCTCAGAGATAGGTCAAATGCCCGCTGCAAAACTTTACCAATTTTCTGCTGCTTCATCCGCATGACCTTTTTGGTATTTGGGTCATTTGGATTACCAGTGTAACTCTCAAACTCTTTTGAAGCTAGGCCAGTTTTGAAATCAACTTCATAGCCTTGGCTTTCCAGCCAACTCATAATTCTATGTATTTCAGAGCCAGGATTAATGGCCTGTCCGAATGGGATAACAACTCTAGATTGATTACCAAACAAATCACCAAAAGGCAGAAAAGCATAGCCGCCTTTGTTGACTAGAAAATCCTCAACATGTTCGGCATACTCATAAGATACTTCGTTTAAGACATTTTCTATTAGAGTATTGGATCTAAAGTCTCTCCAACCATCGAAAAGTTTTTGCATTTTCATAATATTAAATAGTTTATTATTCTATAAGAATCAAAGAAGTTGGCCCATGGGATGACTTGACTCCCGTGTCAAACCAATGTACAAGATAAGTTACATACACATTGTGCGATTTTTTGTGTCTCATGGATTTAACTTCTATAATAATTCCTCGGGAGCCTGGCACAACTCTGTCTCTCACTAAATCTCCCACTTTCATCAGTCAATCTGACACAATCTTCTCAATAACATCGAGCGTCTTCTCTAATGCTTTGAGAGCCATGACATCCTTTATCGTTTCAGCCATATTTTCAGTGCTAGAGTTGTGCAGTTTTATGAAATCCTCTGTGCTCATGCCAGACTTTGAGCCGTGATTAATAAATTTTTCACTGGTTATGTGGTTTTTTTGTTCCTGCTGCTTTGATGGCTTTATGTCTTGTTGAATTTTGTTTTCTTCTTGTCCCACCTGCTTTGCACGAGACGCAGGTTGAGTTTGGTGTGCAGAATTTGTAGAATTAACTTTCATTTTTTCCTCAGATCTATCTTTAATTTTGTATCCCGTTAGTGGCAAATACATGGTATATTAAATAGCCTTGAAAAATATTTAAAAGCAGGTCTCGTACAATAAAACTATAATAATTATTAACACTAAATCGATAATAAAAAACTGTAGCGCTGGCTTAAAATCTTCCACACAATAAATAGTTTACTTTTTTCTGTCAAGGTAATATCTACGATCAAAAGCTGCATATGAGGCTCTTAAGTATGCGGATACCTCCTCTTTTGAAGTCTCAAACCCTTGAGCCTCCATGGCCTCTCCTATGTCTTTGACAATATCAGCTGGTGGCTTATAACTAGTGTCTTGTTTTTTTAGCAGCTTTCTGTAACCCTTTACTCTATCAGCCTTATATCTTGAAAATAAAAGCTTATTTCCTTTCATCTTGAAGCTCCTTGTGAATTTGTTTCATACGTAAGTAATTGCTATCCTCTCTCGCTTTCTTCCATGCCTCTCGAAAAATGATTGCAGACACAGCCTTATCGCATACCATCGCGTCAGGCTCTTGCGGGATAATTGAACCGTCTTGATTATATTTTCTTCCATCACGATGATTAGCATAACGTCGCGCTCTTGTAAATCCCATATGCAAAAACTTCTTTGCCATGTCTGCGCCGACAAAATCTCCACATCTAATATAATCATAAAACATTTTAAGTATGTGTGTGCTGGAGATTGTCGCTTCCTTTGGCGTTTTAAATCGCCAATGCGCACAAATTTCTGATTTATAGGGCTCACATATAAGGACACCTTGCTGGCCCCTGCCAATATTATAAAGATGCGGATTCTGACGATAATCTACATCAGGATTCCATTTGCTAAAGTAATCTAAATTCACCACTGCATTATCTCCAAGGCTAAACTATAAGCACTAGCGCCTACACTGTAAAGCACAGGCTCCTCCTCAAGTATGTTCCCGTCCTGATCAGCCAAATAGGCAGCGCACTCGTTCCATGGGTGCCCAATAGAAATAAACATGTAATGCCTATCTTTTATTTTAGCTATTTTCTTACCAGGACCAAAATTTTTAATTTGAAGCTTCATAATATACTGATTGCCCCCTGTAGGATTTGAACCTACGACCTACAGGTTAAAAGCCCGGTGCTCTACCAACTGAGCTAAGGAGGCATAATTGGCACGCCCGACAGGATTCGAACCTGTGACCCTCGGCTTAGAAGGCCGATGCTCTATCCAGCTGAGCTACGGGCGCTTATTGGCTATTTAACCATAAGATAAACTGCAAGCGACACAAACCATCCAGATAGTATCAACGTAAGGAGCAAAGTGTCAGCTGATCTCTCTGTTGACTTGTAGTTAAAGGTTTTTTTATACCATTGTTTTAATTTCATGCTTCCTCCATAAGTTCGCGCATTCTGTAAAGCCCAATTTCTTTGTGCTTACATTCTAACATAACATCCAAGTCTAAATTGTAAAGATTAATCGGTGTCCAGTAAGAATCGGAGTGAGCGTTGGTTTTAATCTTTGGGTCGTTATGTTCAATAGCTCGGGACTGTGAATAATGAACCACTGGACGGATATCACCCCACGTGGTGCATGCAGTTAATAAGGCTTCTTCTTCGTCCTGATCGCCGGTGCAGAACTTGTGATGGTGGTAGTCAAATACAATTGGTATACCAATCTTCTCATAGACACCTTCATAAAGCTCTTTGGTAGAGTATAGCGAAGCCTTGTCGTCATTCTCAACAGTGAGGCGAGACTTAGCCGCTTCAGACAGACGATGATAGTTGCGATTAAAGTTAGCTAATGCCATTGGCTTATCGTTGTAGTGCGCTCCAACATGAATGTTTAGTTTGTTGTAGGGTGTGCGCGACAAACCAAGCATATCAAATACCTCGCCATGAATGTCTAGATCGCGGATAGTGTTGAGAACAACTTGTTCACGTGGCGAAGTCAACTTGTTAAATGGGCCTGGGTGAGCTGTAATCCGATGGCCATGATCCTCAATGAAATCACCCGCCTCTTGCAAAGCGGCGCAGATGTCTTCAAAATCTGGCAAATCTGATAGCTTATACTCTGACGCCCATGGGAACAAATCAGATGAGATGCGAAAGAAGCGAATGTCTCTAGCTTCATTCCACTGCAAAATCTTAAGTAAATCTCTACAGTTAGCTAGCGCTAGCTCAGAAGCGTAAGGCAAGCCCTTGGCATCAAAAGTCCTGCGAATCATCGAGCGGTTAGTCATGACACGCTTAGACTTTGGCTGCGATGAAAGTTGCATGTTGATACATGCATATCCTAAATTATACATAATAACCTCAAATTTAAATATAGTATCATCTATTAAGATAACAATCCCATATGTTAACATTAGTTGTAATTTTATCTAAATATGACTTATAATCTAGTGGCCTAGGCGTCTTAAGAAGTCGGAAGCCAACCTGCTCTAGAGTCTTTGAGCCTTTCTTTTGATTACAGCTATGACATGACAAAACAATATTAGTCCATTCATGTCTGCCACCTCTAGATTTTGGCTTGATGTGGTCTATAGTTTCCTTACCAAGAGGTATAGGGACTTGACAGTATTGGCACTGGCCATTATCTCTGATTCTTAAATTTTTAGTGGTGCAAGAGAAAGATCGCTTATGATTGACAACTTTATTTTTAAGGACAATTACCGCTGGTAAGTCAAAGCTTTGGCTTTGAGAATTAATCTTGCGATCATAGCACTCCAACATGTAGGTCTTACCAAGCATGCAAGATACTAGTGCTTGTGTTGAGGGCACAATGCCTATAGGTCTATAAGCTGCATCTAGTTTTAAAGCTTGGTATGAATTTAACATGTCTATTGTAAGTAGTATCTGGTGGGCTCTCTCGGACTCGAACCGAGGACTACCCCGTTATGAGCGGGGGGCTCTAACCAACTGAGCTAAGAGCCCTTAAATTTATCTCTCACGGCATTATATAAGCTTACCACGGTGATTCAGGCAGTATACCGTCACTTGAGTATTGTTTATTAAATTTGATAATTACGTCTTTTTTCTCCAAACCACAGGCATCGTTGACCTCTAAGTGAATATGATTGAATTTTTTATTCTTCATCCTTGAGGCAGATACGAATGTTCGACCATTAAAACTAATAATATCATACCTAATTTTTTTCTTCCCCTTTCCGTAAGAGGCTTTTGAGATATAGCACCTCACGATATTAATTTTGATATCGGGGCTATTAATATTTCTTTGCTTCATAGAAGCTTTGTGGGCAGGGATTTTGCTTTTTGAAAGCGACAGGATTCTAGTCCTGCCTTCTGTATCTTCTAGCACCATAGCGTAGCTCATCTTTTCATACCTCCTGAATATGGTAGCCGAGGCGGGACTCGAACCCGCAAGCCCACATGGGCGACAGATTTTAAGTCTGTTGTGTATGCCAATTCCACCACTCGGCCAAAATGGGCGCTAAGCGCCCGGTGGATTAAGGAACCTCTGGATTAAAGAAATGCGAACCCGGATTGGGGTTGCTCCTAAAACTAGTCGGATCCTCGTCCAATCGCTCTGACTCCTCTTCCTCACTGACATCAGGGCCCTGAACGGCGCTAACCTCTGCCTCTTCCTCCTCTACATTTACATCTAATGTAGCGACATCCTCAGCAGAGTCAATACCAGAAACAGCGTCTTCACCAGATTCTTCACTGGTATCAACTGCAGTCGCTTGCGCTTCATTGTCAATTAGCTCATCTGAGTCGCTGCATCCCATAAAAATAAATGAAGCAGCTAAAAAAACAGCAGATGCTTGCATAAGTAATTTCATAATTTTCTCCTTATTTAATCATGAAGTTTAACTATAGCAACAGTTCTAAAAAAGTAAATTATTCATCTTCTTTAAACATTTTCTTTAGTTTTTCTCTAATATCATCAACAATCTTAATTCTAGCGTTCACAGTGCCTGACTGATAGTCAATAGCTTGTCTTAAAACGTAAAGATCTTGCAAAACCTCTCCAAGCAAACTATCTCTTTTATCTGGAACATAGACTCTCATAAAAATCTCCTATATATCGATAACGATTACGCGCTTTGGTTCTTCAGATTCAAGCGCTTTGTCTTTCTTTTGACTCTCTTGCCAATCTTCAAAAGCTTTTTGTTCATCGTCCAAGGGCAAAGGCAATTGCTTCCATATATGTTGTGGCTCTTCCCTCAACGTCCTTGGCCTCTATAAGCTTTCTTCCGTCTATGGGCTTTTGGCGGTGACGTACCAGCCCTGTGGCCACTATGGAAAGTCTCACCACCAGAATGAGACTTTTTACTGTAAGTCCCGGCACCAATCGTGGTCTTTTTTTTAGATGTGTTGTTTTTTTTATTACTCTTAGCCATCAAATAACTCCTTTTCTACGGCTCGGTCGAACATCGTAATGCCATTTAAATGATCAATCTCGTGTTGCACGCATACACACTCAAGAGCATTTTTCTTAAAAGAAAAAAACAATTGATTAGTGTGATTGTCATCGCTAATAACTATATCTGTCCACCTTTCAGTTAAAACATAGTCACCCTCGTATGATAGACAACCCTCTTGAAAAAAACTTCGGCCGAACTTCCCCACAATCTTTGGATTTATGAGTATTATTGGCCTTGAAACTTTGACCACGCAAACACTAGAGTCTAGTCCAATTTGATTGGCTGCCAAGCCAACACCATCATTCTCTCCGGCTAAAATTTCAAGCAACTTATTGCCAATATATATTCCGTCAGCTTTTGATGGGCAAGGCTTACAGGGCTTTCTAAGGAGATCTAGATATTTCGCAAAAGAATAACTCACTAAAGCCCCCCAAAATAACATCTACATAAGTAAATATGATCCTGGGGAGCCAAAACGATTTATTTGTTAATCAATCTTAACATTGATTGCTTGTGCCTCTGGTCTTGTAGGTAAGCTAATCGTCAATAAACCATTTTCATATTCTGCCTTCGCAGCCGTTAAGTCTAAATTGTTGTCGTAATTTACATAAGTTTTCTTAAAACTTCTGCGAGCAATACGTCGCTGTGTCTGAGCTGTAGTATCAGACTGTGCAGAGACGGTAATAGTTCGCTCCTCTGGCTTAACCTCGACAGCTAGTTCATTCTTATCGAAGCCTGCTAAGGCAAACTCTAGAGTCGTTGTGCCATCGTCATTTTTATAAATGTCAGCCACAGGATAGCCTTGTGTTGTCCTTTGCATTAGCTGTGGAAAGTCCAACATTGAATCAAAAATATCGTCAAAGACGCCTCGTCCTAAAAGATTTGGACGGTATGCAGTTAAAGTAGTCATAACAATTTTCTCCTATTATAGCAAGTTATGTTCGATGGCCATAAAGCACCATCAACTTAAAATTAAGCACATATTAGCGCTAGTCAAGAGAAAATTTAATTTAATTCTAGAGAATATGATAGGCGCTTAAGTTCACCCGATGTATGATATCTTGTCAGCATGTAGCTCTGCATTGTCAGCAAGGTTTTTTCGTCAATCATAAACTCATCTTCCCCAGTCTCTTCATTAACATGACTTACTGGCTCACTAATAATACCATCGACTATCTCCAGCATTGCATAGTTTACCCAAAGTAATTTAACAAAAGAGGGTATCACACCCTCTTTATTGGACTCTGGTGAAAAATAATCCACTAGCATATCCTTAAGGATTGATATTTGTTCATGGCTTTTATCGGCAAGATCATAAACATAATCTGCTGGCAAGGTGTAAAATTGAGTTTTTGGCTTCTCTTCACTCATTTTTAAGATACTTTACCAAATCAGTATAGCCACCAATAAATTTGCTATTACCTTTTTTATCTTTCTCAAATATCATCGGCACTGTACCCCATTCATAAATTTTTTTGATTTCATTCAACACCTGCTCTTGAGATGGCTCAAAATTAACTTCACTGTAATCTAAACCATTATCTTGCAGCTGCTCTCTAGCCATTACGCAATAAGGACAGCCATCCTTGACAAACAAAACATACTTCACTTTAAGGCTCCGAGCGCGTTGGTCATGGCCTCAATAATTCTGCTGGGGTGACCGATAACATTAATTTTGTGTGCATGAGTCCCACCCGTTGATACTGAAATCTCTGTGAATCTAGTTTTTTTGTTTAGCCCATCAATTATGTCTGACCTACAAAGCAGTTCATGTAGAGCAACATTCTCTTTCATTGCGATTATGAATTTAGGATTCACAAATGTCTCTCTTAAGTCATATTTAGATTTTACAGTAGCTAACTCTGCATCATATTCCTTAGGAAGACAATATATCTCTGTAAACTTTACCATTTCATTCTCCTATATTGGTATATACATTTTTTTTACCAACCAGCCAGTATTCACCATCAAGATAGACCTCGTAGCACTTAGTTTCAACTTTAGTCACCAAAGCATTAGTTGGCTTTTTAATTCTTTTGTGCGCGCTGACTTGAGAGAACTCAAGATCTTCGCCATTGAGCTGGTAAACCATGACTTGTGAAGGTATGTAAATTAAATCTCCAGCATCAATCTTCACTTGTTGGCTCCTCAGGCAGCTGTTCGTTATTGGGCTGATTAATCGCCTGCAGCCATCCAGAGGTAATATTAAGTGCGTCCTCTATTTTTGCTTCAATAAGCTGTAGATCTTGTATTGTACTGGTTAGATTTTGTGCCATAATTTGATAATTAACTGGATTGAAATACAATTTTTGACTGCCATCTAGCATCTTCTTCCTGCACTCACTTAGTATGCCGTCAACAATTTTTGGTATCTCATCGATTGTTGAGGTATAAGAGACTTTTACTTTCATCATGCCTCCACTATAGCATTATTTGTAGTTATCAATGTTGAGGCGACAGATACTGCATTCTGTAAAGCAACGCGGGTGACTTTCGCTGGATCAATAATACCTTTTTCTAGCATAGGAACAATCTCTTTCTTGCTAAAGTCATATCCAGTGTCCCGATCTAAGCCGCTCAAGGAATTAATAATAATGTCACCAGATTCACCGGCGTTATACGCCATTTGCCTAATCGGCGCTTCGAGCGCGACGCGCACAATTTCGGCGCCTAATCTTTGGTCTTCATTTTCGTGCTCTAC
>CEVB01082506.1_pt1 | contig 10098 bp, 6 predicted proteins | sample 531381 | NCBI WGS metagenome assembly CEVB01 (sample SAMEA2622763, study PRJEB7988) | marine metagenome | biome: marine biome (ENVO:00000447); feature: surface water layer (ENVO:00002042); material: "saline water (ENVO:00002010), including plankton (ENVO:xxxxxxxx)" | depth 5 m | reverse complement strand
GCGGATTGGTTTTACGCTGTTTTATTACCAGTACTCCACCACACAGCAAGGTTAATGATGGTAGGAACTCCATTTTCTTATAATGACTTATATGCAGAACTTGAGCAAAAAGAAACATTTCTCGTAGAAACATATCCTGCTATAAATGACAAAGGTGAAGCATTGTGGCCTGAGCGTTGGGATTTAGAAGCCCTAGACCAAAGACGTAATTCTATGCCAGCAATACAATTTGCTCGTGAATATTTATGTGAACCAATTCATGATGTAGCGAGTATGTTTCCTATGAATGTGCTTGAAAACGCAAGAGATAAAGATTTAGTTTTATTGGATAGGGCCGAAACAGAATTCGATGAAGAAGGTGAGCCAGCAGGAGTATTTGGTCATCATTTCATAGGATGGGATACTGCTATTGCATCTGATAAAAATGCTGACTTTACTGCGATGACAGTTCTTCGTACTCCTCCTGATGATGATGTTAAACAAATTATAGGGATAGTGCATGAAAGAGGTATGTCTTCAATGGCACAGAAAAAAAGAATAATATTGTTAAACAATAGATTTCAGCCTGATTTAATAGAATTAGAAGGTAATAATTTTCAAAGAATGTTCGCAATGGAACTCCAAGATATTAGACAAGATATCCCAATTAGAACATTTATGACCACACGTACCCGAAAGGAAAGCCTCTTTATGAGTTTACTCATGGCCTTCGAGCAGGGGCAAATCAAAACTCCGTATGGAGACGAGAAAAGCCGTGAGTTTACACACAAGTTAGAAATGGAATTAAACAGATTCGGAATGCAAAAAAATGGGAGGTTAGAAAGCGTGGGAACTCATGACGATTTGGCTATGTCTTTGGCTCTTGCTAATTGGGCCACAAAAGAGTTTAGAGGGTCTGTGATGTTACTAGATGATTATTTACCCGGTTTTGATGAATGGGTATCGGGAACGGGTAAAGGTGGAGGATGGATGATACCATGAAAGGAAAAAAATTAGGCGGAAAGAAACACGGAATGGTGTTAATAATATCAGTCGGAAGGAAAGGTGGAAAAACTCCAACTAAAGTTTCTGACCCTGATACTAAAAAGAAAGCAAGCGTAGAAGATTTGTTACAAGAATCTGAAAGTATGAGAGGAGCAGGAGACTCTGTTAATGCACGTAGATTTGCCGATGTAGCATCTGCTATGCAAAGAGGGCCAGCATACGAGCAATCCGTAATTGATAGATACGGAACAGCGGCATCAAATATTTTAACACCCGAGGGCAAAGGTGAATATGCAAATTTATTGTATGATGAAGGAAGACAGTCTCCTGATTACATTGAGGCCAAGCGATTCCCTTCTAAGTTTAGTGCTAATGTTGGTGGAAGTGACCAACGTAGAGCATTTCTTCAAGCAATGAATGCATTACATCATGGAAAACAAAAAGTTGCTCAATTTAATACTCGTGGGCAAGATATGCTTCGACAGTTAAGAGAAGAAGACCCCACAAGTTTCTTCCTTGATAAAAAGAGAAGGGGAAACGTGAGAGTAGATAAGGGGTACTAGTATGTGGGCTTCTGCTATTCTTGATGATGATTTTGAGATTGTCAAAGAGGATAGTATATCTTTAGAAGAAGAGGAAGTGGTCAAATATCAATTTCCTATTAACGGTGATGGTTGGTTTGAAACAACTTTAGGTTGTTCTGCTGATAGTTTTGTTAAAAGATTTAGAAAAGCAAGAAGATATAATAAGGACGATAAAAGTGAAATAGACAGTTTTATCAAAGACATTAGAACAATCAAATCTTTAGAGACAGAAATGACTCTACGTAATTTATCATGGGGTAAAGACTTACACGATGTGATGAAACAATTAGGTCTAAGTGATAGACAACTCAAAAGTTTAAGAAAATTTGGAGATAGTAGACAAATATCTTTACTTCAGGCTTGTAATTTGTGGAAAAACGCAGAACGTACTCTAAAAATGTTAGACCAACATGAAGATACATGGGGTAAAGAAGAGGAGCAGGCTTGGGCTACCGCTATGGGTAACAGGTCTGCTGCTAAAAAAATGTGGTCTACTACATTAAATCAAATAGATAAACTTACTAAAGCAGAATTAGGTTACTTAGAATTCGTAGCAAATGAGTTGAAACAAAAAGGCCCCATGAGACCATCCGACATGAAAGTTAATTTATATGATGCTGGTTTATTGAAAAAATCTTTTACAGATAGAAAATTAACTGCCCTTTTAAATATGTATGGTGAAGAACTAGATATTATCAAAGGTGCGGAAAGAGGCACTTATGTTTTGATTTCTACTCAAGGATTAATCATGAAAGATGTGTGGGCCTATAGTGCTGGTTTTTTAGATGCTGATGGTTACATAACCATAACAGAAAGAGGAGAACCTCGGGCTGGTATGATTGCCACTGGTGCTAGAGGTAAAGTTCATTGTGAAGATTTGTATAAACATTTAGAATGCGGTGTATTACAGTTGGATAATAAGGTATACAAAGAATCTCAAAGAAGTCAGCATAGACTTCAGTTTTATTCTAAAAATGATTTAAGAAAATTATTAAATGGTGTGTCGCCTCATTTAAAGATGAAATCAATGCAAGCAAAATGTGTTCTAGCATATTTAGATGAAAAAGACCCTGTTAAGAAAGAAGAGATTAAAAGATTAGTCAGATACGAAAATTGGAAAGACGATGCTAAAAAATCTCGTGAGTTATTAGAAGGGTGGGGCATTGACGAAGATACTATAGGTAAATATAGAGAGGGATTATAATGGCTGAACACGATGTAGGGGAAAGTAGAATCAGTAGATTCTTATCAGCATTGGCTAGTCCATTCAGAAGAAGAACTACTCCACAACCTCAGATGCCTTTGTATACTACAGGTATTCAAGAGCCTGTTCTAGCACAAGGTATTACATTACCAGCATTGTATGCGGTCACACATGAAAATTTAATTCTTAGAACTGTTACATCTAAATTAAATCAAGAAATATTTAGACGTGGTTATTATTGGGAAAAAAAATTCCGTGTTAAATGCGTAGAGTGTCATGATGAGTTTCAACATGATGTAGAGAAATGTTCTACGTGTGGAGGGGAAGTAAAAGAGCCTGACCCTAACGATATTGTGTATGGTAAATGGTTGTTAAATCAAGAAAATTCTATGGAACAATCTTTTTTACAAGTTTTATATGAGATAGAAAGAGATTTAAATATTGTAGACGATGCTTTTTTAATATTAATAAAAGAGTATTATGTAGATGAAGAAACAGGTGAAATTCAATTTTATCGTGTTAAAGAAATAATTAGAGGAGACCCTATCTTCATGCGTATCATTGCTGATAAACGTGGAGTTAGAGGAGGTAGGTATAGAATCTGTAGACTACATAGAGACCAAGTGGCGTATCCCGGCCAAGATAATGTCTGTCCTGTTTGTGGTTCAGATATGGTAGACGCTCACTATGTTAATATGGCTGGCTCGGGTAAAAATCAATATTTTACAAAGGGAGAGGTTTTACATATTTCTAAATATAATCCGAGTAAATTGTATGGTAAAAGTCCTGTAAATACATTGTGGAGACAAGCGATGACTCTAACTGCCATGGACAATTATATGTACACCGCTTATCAGAAAAGGAGAACACCTAAGGGTATTATTTCAGTTACAACAGATAATCTTGAATCAATGAAATCTTTTTGGAAGGGTGTTGACGAAAAACTTGAAAGAGACCCACATTATATTCCTAAGGTTGGTATTGAAAGTCAAACAGGCAGAGGAGGAGTAAACTGGGTTAAGTTTATGGACACTCTTGAAGAGATGCAATATATTGCTGTTCGTGATGAAATAAGAAATAGAATAGCAGCATTTTTCGGTGTATCTTCTATCTTTATGATTGATAACGGTAAATCGGGCGGGTTAAACAATGAGGGTTTACAAATTCTTGTAACCAATAGAGCGGTTGAATTTGGTCAAAAAGTTTACACCGAAGTTTTATTCCCTCGTCTACTAAGGGAAATGGGCATTAGTGATTGGAAAATTACATTGTATCCAAATGAAGAAGAAGATGAAATTACTAGATTACGTAGAGATGAAATGGAAGTTAATCTAGCACAAAGAATGCAAATGTTAGGATATAAACCTGACCTAATGGAAGAGGGTGACAGGGATATTAGATTTACTTATAGAAAAATAGATGAACAAGCACAACCTCAAGCGCAAGCACAATCTCAAATACCCATGAGAGGTAATATGCCAATGAATATACCGGGTGCTAGGAACGCAGTTCCACCGGGCATGGGTATGGGTGCGATAATGCCCCCTTCACAACCGGGTGGAGAGGGACAGGGAATTAGAACTCCAAGAAGTCCAGCGAGACCACAACAAAGAAGTTCAGATGGTGCGGGTTCCCCCTTATCTAATGTTCAACAACGAGGTCTTTTACCCACCATATCCCAACAAAATTCACAAGCATTAATGGATTCACGAAGATTAAGAGGTGCGTAACTATAATTAGAGCGATACACTTGGGAGTTATAAGGTGAGACAAATGGACTTACAAAAAATGCACCCTATGGCTCGTAAGTTAGGAGTACATACAGAGGAATTCACAAAGGCGTTAGAAAATGATGATGTTATGGTTGCACAACAACATTTGAATGAAATAAAGAAATTTGCAGATTTCCTATCAGATGATATTTTTATGGCTATCAAAAAAGGAGAGGAAAAAGTAAAGCACGCTCACCAAAGTCATGTAAATGGAGTAGTTTTACAAAAAATGAATGAAACTGGTGCTAAATTTGACTCTAATCAAAGAGACCGTGTTTTACCCGGTGTCATTATTCCTGCTAGAACAGGGGCTGGAATGAAAAGACATAGTGGTACTTTTGGTCGTTATTCTAATTAGGTGATTTAATGAATGAAGACACATCTGTTACAGAGCGTCTAATGAACACATTAATTTCAAAGATGGAATCCATGGATTCTGATTTACAAGTAATAAAAAATGAAAATCAAAAATTACGTTCTATGATTAATAATCCTGCTAATTTATTACGTAAAGCAGGGTTCGTATCAGCGGTCACACCTCTTAGTGAGGATGTTTCTAGTGATGCCTTTAGAGGTGAAGAAGATTTATTAATCAAAGGACAGCCAAGTTATTCGAATGAAGAAATTCATCTTATGAGTTGGGAGGAAATACACGAAATGGCTGAACAAGCCAAATCTACAGAGGAGGTAAAAGTATGAAACCAATACCATCACCAATAAGTAAAGAAGCATTAGACCTAATGAACAAAGCACAACATATGATTAAGCGCATTGATATACTCGAAAAGGAACTAGAAATGGTCGAACACAAAGGTAAGAAAGTGCCTAAGTTCGCCGTTGATGGTAAGGGTGAAGGTGACTTAAAGCAAAAAGCCGCTAGTATGGCTGAAAAGGACAAATACTGCATGAAGAACTTCGGTAAGAAATACTCTGAATGTTCACCAAAAGAGAAGGCACAATGTGATAGAGTTCATGGTAAAGTTGAGAAAGCAAGCATGGCTGAAAAAGACAAATATTGTATGAAGAACTTTGGTAAAAAGTATTCAGACTGCTCGGAAAAGCAAAAAGCACAGTGCGACAAAGCACATGGTAAAGTCGAGAAAGGTAGAGGTGGGAAATGTGCTGAATGTGGTCAGAGAATGACTAAAATGGGATGCATGAAAATGGGCTGTAAAATGTACAGCGGTAAAATGGAGAAAGGTAAAGGCGGAAGGTGTCCTGAATGTGGCGAGGGGATGAATAAAATGGGATGCATGAAAATGGGTTGTAAAATGTACAGCGGTAAAATGGAAAAGGCACAACCTGAGTATACTACATCTTACAGTACAAATCCTCAAGAAAATATGTTTGTAGTAGAATCAGGTGGACAAACAAGAAGTGCCTATTATACAACTAATCAACATTTATTGGATAGCCAAGATGTTGCTAACAAGGGCGCATCTTCTTTTCCTGTAAATTTTAAAACCTTAGCATCACAAATGAATCCACACGAAGGTGGCGGCGCAGATAGGTTAGATGTAGAAGGTAAAATTAGTAAGTCAAATAATTCACCTTATTAGGGGTGAATAAAATGCGAGAAGACGCCATAGATGTCTATAAAAGACACAGGTATGATTTAATAAAATCTATTTACGATGGATTAGATTTTGAAAATAATGTAGCATATTATAACTTAGCATTAGAAAACCTAGAAAGACAAGGCTATGGTAATTTTGATAACACTTGGGAAGATTTAGTTTGTAAAGCAGTTTCTAAATCTAAAGCAGATTTTCAAGCAGGTTCAGAAATACAAATTGCTCCTAATCAAGTGTGGGATGGTAGAGGAATAGAAAGAAAAATACACGAAATGAGCGGTAGTAAACCTTCTTTTGAAAATGTAGAGGGTGGTCATTATAATGATTCTAATAATTGGCATGAATTACATGACCCTTTATTGTTTAGAAATATAGTAACGGGTAGAACCGCTAGAGATGAAATGTTGTATAGTTTTTATTTACCCCGCTCACCGGGTGAAAAAAGTTTAGCAGAGGAATATGCTGAAATAGAAAAAAATCACGAAAATCATCATACCGATAAACAAAACCCTTTTTACACAGGCACACTCACAATTGATAAAGTAAAAAGATATCCTTACTCGGGTAAAATAGGTAAATCTTTACATGAAATATACAATCAACATTTTAACAATTGGAAAGAAAATCCTGATAACAAAGAACAAGTAGAAGAGATAAAAGAAAAATATTCAAACGAGGATATACAAGATTTAGAATTAAGAAAAGCACATTTTGACCACACCCGTATAAATGAATGGGAATCAGATGAAACTCATTTTCAAATCGACCCCTTAGAAACTCTCTCTGATAAAGAAAAAGTAGAATTAGCACTAGAGGGAGGTGGAGATTTTCCGCCTGAATATTATCAAAAAAAACCTGTTAAAAAGGGATTAGGCTTCGAAGACTATTTACACGGTTTAGAATTTAGAGACCCTAAAGAAAGATATGAAATTCATAAACACCTACATGAAAAAGGTAGTGATTCTAAAGATGCTCAAATTATTAAATTATCTAGTGGAGAACGTGTTAATATGGGTAGGATTAAAAACGATACAAAAATGAGACTTCAAGCAATTAAGTATCATTATACAAGAGATGAAGGTAAACACGGCCCTAATATGAACACCACAGTGGAGGATATAGATAAAGATACAAAAGGTGGGATGGATGCTCACACTCAGTATGTTTTAAAAAATGCTATAATGGAACATCCTGAGTACGCTAGTTTATTAGGTAAAACTAATCAATTACTGGGATTTAAAGACCACAGTGAAAGAATTAAAAATTTGGAAGAGCAACTAAAAAGTAAATCATTATCCCCCAACGAGAAATATGACGCTGAAAAAGAATTAAGAGATTTAAAAGAGGAACATGGCCTAGAACATTTACCTGCTATGGATAAAAGTTCAGCAAAAACATATGGTGGACCTACGAGTTTTAGAGATAAAGATTCTAATAGTAATAATAATCAATTGAGTATAGATGATTTTAAAAGATTTTTAGGTTATGACCCTGAGACAAACGATGTATTGGGCGAACACGCTTTATTCACTAATTTTAAAGAGCCTTTATTGAGTGAAGAACATTTGAAAGAGATACTTAATTCTGCTAGTAACAAAGCGGGCTCTTTGGCTATGGCTAAACCAATTAGAAATGCTCACAATCAAATATTCGGTGGCTCTAACGGGCCTAAGGAAGAAGATATATCTGATGATGAAAAACATCTTTGGAGAATTAAAGACGGTCAAAGAGTTGGTTTAGGAGAGGCTTTCGAATACGCTCATCATTTCTTAGGAGGACATGGAAGAAATTGGGCTAATTATTTAAAAAATTGGCATGATACTTTACCTAAAAATAAAGATGGTTTTAGTATTCTAGGTAGAATTAACCCTGATAACCCTTTGATGTCTGAATATTTTGAAGGTAACCCCGAAACAATTGGTTTGTTCGGACACGTAATACCCGAACAACAAATAAAACGTGATATTTTAGAATATTCTAACCCTAAAAGTATAATATCTCAATATAATCACTCTAGTCCTGTAGATTTAGTAAATGGTAAAGCGACAGGTAGACCTCGAACTTTAAAGAACAATACAACACACGGTATGACCTCTAAATTCCCACGTTGGTCGAACAAGGTTGCTAACTGGGGTGATGGTGATTTTCAAAATTTTACTGGTGTCAAAGATAAAAGAGGAGCCTTAGGAAGAGGTATTGATGGTAATACAGTTGGAATTTATTTCAGCACAAACCCTTTAACCGCAATAGGGAGTAAAGGAAGACCACTTTCTAACACCGAAAATAGAGCAAGAATTGCTTTTAGAAGAATAACCACTCTTGGTAGACATCATCCTCCCCATAAACCATTTTCTAAAAAATATTTAAAATATAGTGATTATGATAAACATCCCGATAATTTAGCACATGGGGACAGTGTCTTAGAGTATAGATTAGGACAAGGTCATACTGCTGGTACAAAAGGAACTGCTGAAAGAAGTAGAAGGAGAGAGGCTGGATTTTCTGATGCTGAAATAGAAAGAATGACAGTTTTAGATGAAATGATTAACAATGGTAAAAAGCCCGATACAACATTACCTAGTGGTAACACGGTGGCGGGTGAAAAATTATCAGAAGATGAATTAGAAAAATTCAAAAAAGAATTAGAATATCTTGAACAGAAAAAACAATTAAAAGAGATTCAAACATTTCAACGTAAGAACGCATTAGTAGGTCAGATGCAACGTGAAATTGAGAAAGCAGAAATTGCAGATTTAAACGCTATAACGGAAATGGCTAAACTATTAGTGCCTTTAGCGTTAGAAAAAGACCCTGATGCTTTTAATCCCGATAATCCTCAAAAATTTAGTGATAATGTTGCTAGATTATTTTATGATGCTAATCGTGGATTGAAGATATTACCACATGATTATCATAAACTTACCACATATGGTTATAATGGTGATTATAAAGAAAGGGATAAAAGTATATCTGAAGGTTTAGAAGGTTTGAATCCTCATCATACATTACAAAAAGTGTTACAATACATGGGTGTAGAAATAGAGCCTGATTCTGTTAGTAGTAATGAAGGTGTTGAAAACATTCTTTCTGCTCTTAATTTACCTAACGATGATATTCATATCAAGCATATCAGAGAATTAGCAGACAAATATTCTGATAGACCATTCAGAGTTTTAACTAATGCTCAAATTATGAGTACAGGGTTACCTATACATCCTAGACAAGATTTTTCTGAATATACCGAAATTGAAAATCATCATGAACATATAGATGGTTTATACGATAAATTTGATGAAAAGAGAAAAGAGCAGTTAGAAGGCATGGATGAGGATGAAAGAAGAAGATTCATGAACAGAAAACGTAGTAGAAGTGTGTTTGCTCAAAGTAAATATTTCAAAGATATTTCTATAATTCCACATTTTTTACGTAATGCTGTTAAAAATCAGTTTGAGCCTTACGGTTTATCTTTTCATGGTTTTGATGAAAACGCATTTGCTAAAGATAAAATAAAAGGCACAGGGGAAAAGGGTGAAATTAAAACACCTATTAAACGGGCAAAAGCGCACGCACATGGTATGGTTGTATTGAATCCTGATGCGGTTACTGAAACAGATAATGTTGTGATGGAAGGCTCAATGGTAAACAAACCTCGATTTATGGATAATGTACCAATAGGTCCCGCCAATAGAGCAGATTCTAGTGCTACTGTGGGGGCTTACTATAATGGTGGTATGATGAATACAGGATATGGTGGTAGAGTTCCCACTATAGGATTTGAATTCAGTGGGGGTAAACCAGTGGTGGGCACTCAACAGTTTGAGCAATTTTTACACACTCCCTCACAAGAACAAATGGAAGAAGTGTTTGGAAAAGATGCAGTAAATCAATTTTTATCATCAGGTTTTGAAGCACCCATAATTACAACTAATTATTATGGGCCAAATGTTATGGGTGAATCTAGGCATGATATCGGAGTAGAT
>CEVB01049438.1_pt1 | contig 10110 bp, 12 predicted proteins | sample 531381 | NCBI WGS metagenome assembly CEVB01 (sample SAMEA2622763, study PRJEB7988) | marine metagenome | biome: marine biome (ENVO:00000447); feature: surface water layer (ENVO:00002042); material: "saline water (ENVO:00002010), including plankton (ENVO:xxxxxxxx)" | depth 5 m | reverse complement strand
GGGCGCTTTCTATTATTGGTACTACTATTCACAATATTTTTATAGAAGGTTATTCATTTGGCAGTAAAGGCCTAGTGTTTAATCTAGCAGAAAATATGGGTACTTTAAAACATAAACTATATAAACTCAATAAAAGATTTGATAGCATTGTGCCAGGCAGAGTAAAGAAGAATGCTACTGGTAAAGGTAACGCAGATAAACTAAAGATGTATGAACAATTTGTTAAAGATACACGAATAGACTTAATGAAAGAATTTGACCAATCTAAATTAAACAATCCAGTCACAGACATAGTTGACGCTTATTATGTTGCAAAGGCAGGCTATGACAATGTATAAGAGAGGTAAAGCAAGTAATGTTTTTATAGAAAAAAATATTGTAGAAAAAGTTTTTGACTATAACATTGATAAAGGCTATAGAGGCAATGGTCAACAAAGTTATCAAAGAGAAAAAGAGGCATTGTTAAGATTAAAAGGCAATAAACATTTTCCTCAAATAATAAATTTTGATGATAAAAAAAGACTAATACAAATGAGTTATTGTGGCGAGTCTTATCCCTTTGATGGCAAACCTAGACCACATTTATTAGATCAAGTATGGGAAATTTCAGACGCAATAGAAAAGGCTAATATAAAATTATTAGGTTTTGGTTTACAAACAAATAATATTTTACTACACGATGGTGTTTTAAAAATAATAGATTTTGAATACTCTTTACCAGAGGGTATGAAAGAGATAAATGAATTTGATCCTAGATTTTTAAAACATATAAGAGATAATTGGGATATGTCATTTTGGGAAAATTGTTTTAAAATATTATTAGTGACTGGCGATATATTAGACAAAAGAAGCTACCATAAATATGAAGAAGGATTACGAAAGGCAAATAGTATGATTAAGAATGAATGGAATAATTATCAAAAATCAAATGAGGGTAATAGTGCAAAGTGGCGAATAGACAATTTAGATTTAAGACAATTCGCAGGTAAAGACAAAACACTATTAGACCTTGGTGCAAATCATGGCGAGTTTGGTGTTGAATTAGCAAAAGACTTTATGCAAGTTTCAGCAGTAGAACCTGTTGTAGAGGCACCAGAAAATATGCCAGATAATATGACCTGGTTTAAAAAGACACTAAAAGAGTTTAGTGGTGAACATAATGACACCTATGATGTGGTGTTTTCTTTTGCAATGACAATACAAGTAAGAGATAATGATGGTCTAAATGAAGACGAGATTGCTCAAAGACATTATGATCTAGTAAAAGAAGATGGCATAATGATTTATGAAACACAAAAGTTAGAAAACAGACCATTAAATCAAGCTCATGTAGATAAAATGTTAAAGTCATTTAGAGATAAATTTGGTAACGAAACTACAAGCGGTGCAGCTAGAGTAAGTGGTAAAAGAAAGTATTATATATTTAAAAAATGATTTGGGGTTTTGGTACAAAAACAACAGCTAATCAATTTATTCAAGCTTTTATTCAAAAGAAAGAGAATAGATTTTTTGCTAGTCAACAAAAAGATACAGGTGAAAAGTATTATAACTTTCATTGGCCTGATTGGGGCTACAAATTAGACAAAGGTGTTGAGATTGCCTTTCAAGGTTTGATTAGAAACACACACGAACTTGTTGATATTGTAAAAAGAAATCATAACAAATATTATTATTTTGATCAGCCTTATTTTTTTGCTACAGGTTATCAGATACATAAAGAAACAAATGGTATGTGGTATAGAATATGTGTCAACAATACACAAAAAACATTTATCAGTAAAGATAAAAAATATAAAAATAGATATGAGGATTTATACTCTAAAACAAAAGATGAATTAACTCTTAAACCATGGCGTAAAAATGGTGAACACATATTAGTTATACCACCTAGTTATCATACAGCAAGATGGTATGGTATTGACAGACATCAATGGACTGATAAAGTTGTAAAAGAAATTAAGAAAGTAAGTAAAAGAGAAATTAGAGTTAGATACAAATATGTTGATAACACTGATTGGGGAACAAGAGTTAGTAAACCTCTTAAAGAAGATTTAAAGAATTGTTGGGCAATGGTGTCTTGGCACTCAATGTGTGCTATAGAGTCAGTGGTAAATGGTGTGCCTAGTTTTACTAGTCAATACTCACCTGCTAAACCTGTTAGTTTAAATTTAGATAATTTAGATATAATTGATGATCCATATATGCCAGATAGAGAAGAATGGTTATATTCATTAACAGGTGCTCAATTTACACTAGAAGAAATGCAAAGTGGTTACGCATATGATTTTTTACAGGATGAAAAATGATTAGAAAACTTATACAGAAAATAAAGAACTGGTTTAGAAAAAGAAAAAATAAAGACGAAGACCCATTTTTATACGAATGAGATATTTAGGAATCAATTGCTTAAACCATGACGCAGCCATGGCAATTGTTGAAGATGATAAAATAATATGGGCTGCTCACGCAGAAAGATATTCTCAAATTAAGAATGATAAGTTTTTAAATTCTTATATTATAAGTGAGGCACATATGAATGGGCCTTGGGATTGTGTAGTTTACTTTGAGAGACCTATACTTAAAAAGGCAAGACAAATATATGCTACTCAATATAGTAAAGCATTTGATTATAAGAAACTACCATCTGTATATTTAAAACAATTCAATATTAAGATTGACGAATATGTATCTCACCATGAGTCACATATGGCTGGTGGTTACTATACGGCACCTTTTGATGACGCAAATGTATTAACTATAGACGCAATAGGAGAGTTTGAAACTATAACAATATGGGACAACACTAAAAAGATTTACTCAAAAAGATATCCTTACTCTATAGGATTATTATACTCAGCAATTACAGATAGAATAGGATTAAAAGCAAACGAAGAAGAATATATTACAATGGGTATGGCTGCATATGGCAAACCTGTTTATACAACAGCAATTAAAAAACTACTAAAAACTAATTTACATAAAGGTTGTAAAGATTTTTTACCTTGGGCAAAACCATATGACTTGGCTGCTTCAGTACAAAAAGTTTATGAAGAACTATTATTAGAACTTGTTAAAAAATATTGTAAGAAAGACAACTTAATATTAAGTGGGGGTTGTGCTTTAAATTGTGTTGCAAATAGTTTAGTAAAAAAGAATATATGGATTATGCCTAACCCAGGCGATAGTGGTTCAGCACTAGGTTGTATACCTGCTGTCACTAAAAAGAAATTAAAATGGGAAGGTCCTTTCTTAGGTACAAATATTGAGGGTGAATATCCAGTTGATAGTATTATTAAAGAACTAGATAGCAATGATATAGTTGGTGTAGCAAATGGCAGAGCAGAATATGGACCTAGAGCATTAGGCAATAGATCACTACTTGCAGATCCTAGAGGTGATGAGATAAAAGATAAAGTAAATCAAATAAAGAAAAGACAAAAGTTTAGACCTTTTGCACCATCAATATTAGAGGAAGATGTACACCATTATTTTGCTATGCCTGTTAGAACAAGCCCTTATATGCAGTTTATAGCAAGATGTAAACACCCACACGAATTTCCTGCAATTGTACACGCAGATGGTACAAGTAGGGTACAGACTGTAAATGAAAAAGACAATCCTGGTTTTTACAATCTACTTAAAACCTGGAAAGATAAAACAGGTTGTCCTATGTTATTAAACACCTCACTAAATATAAAAGGTAAACCAATGGTGAACAATAGATTTCACGCTGATAAATTTGAGAGAGAATATAATGTTAAAGTTGTATAATTTAGGTGACAGTTTTTCATATGGTAATTGTGCAATTGAGAAAGATAATTTTGATGTGCATAAATCTCCTGCTACATTTATTGCTGATGAGTTTAATTTATTAGAAGTTAACTTTGCTAGTCCAGGTGCTAGTATAGATACGATTGTAAGAAGATTATTAACATATGGTTTTGATGATGAAGGTATTTTTATGATAGGTTTATCACACTCAAATAGGTTTCAATATTCATCAACAAGAAAAGTAGATCAAAGTAAAAAAAGAAGAAACATAGGTTTTACTAGAGGACCTAAAAGACCACAAGATTGGTTTATGACAAAAAAGTGGGACGAGATAACTTTAAAAGAATTTGACTTATCAGAGCAAATGATGTATCATAGCTTTAAAAATATTTTACTAATACAAAAATTACTTAAAGGCAAAAAATATTTTATGTATAATACTATAAGTGGTTTGATGAAAGAGAAACCTAATAATTGGGAAGTAGAAAAACTAAAAAAACAAATTGACCTTAAATTTTATTATCAACCTGAACATAGTTTATATCAATCTAATTTAGATAATAAGTATTATGTGTCAGATGATGATGTACATACAAATCATTTAGGTATGAAGATATGGACAGATAAATTAAAAGAATGGATTAGAAATGTCAATATTATATAGTAGTTTATTAAGAGCAAATAAGCACACAGAACCATGGGAATATTTTACCTTTGGTCAATGTTTATCACCTAGACAGATAGAGGAAATAAAAACTGCTGACATTGATAGAACACAAGTATTAAATGATGGTACTAGGTCAGGTTACAAAGATGGTGTGGGTAAACAGAATGACAGATTTAGAGAATATATCACAAAAGAAAATGCAGGTAAATATCCTGAACTTGTAAAGTTTATAAAAGAATTACAGACAGAACCTATAAGAGGTATGATTGCAGATTTAGTAGGCAACAAAGAACACTTTGTAGGTTCATATGTAAGATTAGAGGTACTAAATGACACGCAAGGTTTCTGGTTGAAACCTCATTGTGATATACCAGAGAAGTTAATATCAAGTTTGATATATATTAATGATACTGCTGAAGATATAAGTTTAGGTACTGACTTATATAATGAGCAATTAGAACTAAAACATACGGTGCCTTTTTGGCATAACTTCGGTTATATATTTCATGGCCCTAATAAATGGCACGGAATGGAGAAGGGCAAGACGATTAGAACCGAGCGAAGGGGGATACAGCTTAATTATGTTACCTTTGAAACAGATTGGAAAGTAGAATGAATGAACAGCAACTAAAAACTGAGATAAAAAGAATAGAGGGCATTTATATGGCACCTCAATCATTTAAACAATATAAGAACTATTGGTTACCAGAAAAGATAGTTAGACAAAGTAAGAATGTATTATCATTAGGTGTACATAGAGATGTAGGTTGGGAACAATCTATGTTAAGAGATAACGCAAATTTAAATATACATTGTTATGATCCTACGCCAGATACGGTTAGATTATTTAAAGAAGATTTTTATGGTAAAAAAAACATGATGTATCATCAAATTGCATATGCAAAAGATAATGGTACTATGAAATTTTATTACGACAAAAATGATTTAAGTAGATGTTATTCACTATTACCTTTACCACAATTCGGTGAGAATCCAGAACATATAGAAGTGCCTACAAAAAATTTAAAAACAATAATACAAGATGATATGCCAGAAGTTGATATAATCAAAGCAGATATAGAGGGTGTGTGGTTTGATTTTTGTAGAGAGATATTAGACAACAATATAAACTTTAAAGCATTTCTTATAGAGTTTGAGGTCAAGTTAATTGATAATGAAGAAAGTTTAAAACAATACGAAGATTTATTAAAAGAATTTAAATCAAAAGGTTATAGTATTTACTTGAATAGACCAAGAGATAAATGTTTAAGTGAAGCGATTATTTTAAATGAAAAAGCGATTTAATAAATGGTGGTTGCCTAAGACAGATAAGCATATTGTCGAACAGCTTGCCGAAGACACTAGTAAAAATAGAGGTTGTAATTATCAAACTTATCAAAGAGATTACGCTTTAAACTTTGCTGGTAAATTTTTAAGTAGAAGAAGAACAGCAATTGACATAGGTGCTCATGTAGGTTTATGGGCTGTAGATATAGCAGATTATTTTACTAAAGTTGTTTGCTTTGAACCAGTGCCAGAATTTGTTGAGTGTTTAGAAGCAAACCTAAAAGATAGAAACATAGAAAACTATGAAATACATTGTTGTGCTTTAGGTGAAAAAGAATCAAATGAAACAAAAATTGTTATTGAAAAAGAGAACACAGGCAATTCACATTTAGAATTAAATCCAAGTCCCGATACAAACAAAAAGATTTTAGATACGGTAATCAAACCACTTGACTCATTTAAAATACAACAAGTTGATTTGATAAAAATAGATGCCGAGGGATATGAGTGGCAGGTATTACAAGGTGCAGAAAAAACAATAGAATTAAACAAACCTATAATTGTGTTAGAATATAAAAATAAGAATACATCTTTAGGTGTATTTTCAACAATGAAACATTGGTTGTATGATAGAGGTTATAAGATTGATAACTGGATACATTCCGAGGTTATTTTTTATCACAAAGATAGTATTTTAAGAAATTGGGATAAGGGTAAGAAAGAACAAAAAGAAGAAGACTATCCACAACTAATAAAAATTTTAGAACCAGATTATAGAAAGTATGACTCAGATAAGTCTTCATCTGGTCAAGTTACCGTGCATGAAGATTAAAACCATAACATCATATAATAACAAACTTCATAAGGCATATGCTTATAGATTTAAAGAAACTTATAATTGGCCTTTTGAATTAAAAGTATATAACGAAGATGTTGATATGTATGATAAGATACCACAATGTAAAAAATTTGTAGAAAGAAATAAAAATAGGCACAAATATACTAGTTATGAAGAAAAAAATAATGATTATAGAAAAGATGGTGTAAGATTTTGCTATAAAGTTTATGCTTATACACACGCCTTAATGACTGAAGAAGCAGATGGTTTAATTTGTATAGACGCTGATAGTGTGTTTTATAAAAAGATAGATGTAGATTGGATTAAAAAACATATTCATAGAGATGATTGTATGATGACCTATCTAGGTAGACCTAATTATAGTGAATGTGGTTTTTTATACTTTAATTTAAATCACCCTAACACAAAAGAATATGCAGTAGAAATGCAACATATGTATAATTTAGATTTAATTTATAAAGAGGAAGAACAACACGACTCATATATTTGGGATGTAGTTAGAAAAAGATTTGAAGATAGAGGTGTTAAAAATCATAACATAGGAGACAACGATACAGGCCATGTGCAGGCAAGATCAGTATTAGGTCCTATATATGACCACACAAAAGGTAATAGAAAGTTAAAAGGTAAAAGTCCAGAGGCAAGAATATGATAAGAGTTTTTATAGGATATGATGAGGGTGAAAAGATTGCTTTTCATGTTTTAGCAGAAAGTATAAGAAGACAATCAAGTGAACCTATTAGTATAGTGCCACTAGATTTAAATACAATACGAAATCACTTTATAAGAGATAAACAAAGTAATCAATCAACTGAATTTGCATTTAGTAGATTTATGGTTCCTTATCTATCAAACTATGAGGGTTGGTCAATCTTTATGGATTGTGATATGTTATTAAGAACTGATATAAATGATTTATGGAAACTAAGAGATGATGATTATTCTGTAATGTGTGTAAAACACGAATATGAACCTAAACAAAATGTCAAGTTTAGAGGTGCAAAGAACGAGAAGTTTCCTAAAAAAAACTGGTCGTCAATGATGTTAATGAACAATGCAAAATGTAAACTATTAACACCAGAGTATGTAAGAACTGCTACTGGTTTAGAACTACATCAATTTAAATGGTTAGAAAGTGAGAGAGAGATAGGCACTATACCTAAAACCTGGAACTGGTTAGTAGGCGAATATGATTATAACCCATTAGCAAACAATGTGCATTTTACTTTAGGTGGTCCTTACTTTAAGGAATATACTACTTGCGATTATGCAACAGAATGGTTTGCTGTTTATGAGGATACAATAAAGATAGACTTATGATTATAACACACACAATGGACTGGGATAAATGTTTATCTCATCAAATATGGCCTGCTATAAAGAAAGGGTGGAAAGACGAAGGTAAGCCTGTACACTTCTTTTGGGGATTAGCAGGTAAGAATATTCCTCAAATACAAAATTGTATATCAAAAGGAGAGGAATATTGGTATGTAGATGTAGGTTATATTACTGAACAGATAACAAGATATCCTGAACCTTCTATTAATAATTACGATACTACTTATTTTAGAATAGTTAAAGGCGCTATACACACTAAGAAAGGTAAAGTAGGTCCACCACATAGACACAATGAATTAATTAAAAAAGGTATAGACGCAGAATTTAAAGGTTGGACTACAAATACAGATCACATATTATTATGCCCATCATCTCCTACTGTTACCTTTCATATAAATGCAATGACGCAAGAGGAATGGATAAAAGGTGCAGGTGAAGAAATAAGAAAAAATACTGAGAGAAATATAAGACTAAGAAATAAACCTAGACCTCATAATGAATGGTGGGGTAAAGATATTAAGGAAGACTTAAAGGGTGCTCATTGTCTGGTTACAAATATGTCATTAGCTGCTGTTGACGCAGTTTTAAATATGGTGCCTGTAATCGCAGATGCTAATAATTGTGCGTGGCCTATATCTAGTAGAGAACCCAAGTTTGTAGAAAAACCTATGAAGCCAGGTAGAAAGACCGTGACTGAATGGTTAAACTGGTTAACTCATCATCAATTTACCCTACAAGAAATAGAGGATGGTGTTGCATATAAAGTATTACAAGACCAATACAATAATGAATAATGTTATATGTGTTTTTTGGGGTACAAAATATCCGATTAAGTTTGTTAACATACTCTATAGTATGTGCAAAAGAAACTTAAAAAATAAATTTAATTTCTATTGTTTAACAGATGAGGTAAATCAACCATTTAGTGAACCAATAAAACCGATAAGAATACCTGATCCACAGTTTGATGGTTGGTGGAATAAAATGCACCTATACGATAAACGATTAGAGATAGAGGGTAATATTTTATACCTAGATTTAGATGTGGTTATTTTAAATGAACTTGATGATTTTTTTAATCAATACCAAGATAGTGATTTTTTATGTATAAGAGATTTTGGTCAACCTACTACAACTATTAATTCAAGTGTACAAAGATATAACTTAAAACATCATAGTTTTATATATGATAATTATATGAAAAACAAATCAAAGTATGATGGTATACATGGCGATCAAAATGTTATAACTGATATGATGTTTAGACACCAGATGACTCATATATTACCTGATGATTGGACATACTCATTTAAGTGGCCTGAAAGAGGTCAACCACAGAAATATGAGAAGTATCTACCTAAGAAACACCCCTTAAAAAAACAAGCTAAAGTTTGTGTATTTCACGGTCATCCTAATCCTGATTATGCAATGCAATATGAGAGTGGTGAATGGATAAAACAATACTGGAAATAGAAGACGATTTTGATGTGTCAAAATATCTACAAGCCAAATGGCGTAGAGAGATGAGGCACTTTGATAATCATAGAGGTTTCAATGTACCTATCAAAATATTCAACATAGAAAAATTAACACATTTAGATAGACCTAATTTTAGAGTACCAGATGTAGAAGAAAAAGACCTAATGTATAATCCTATAGTAGTATGTAAAATGACAGAGCAAGAGTGGGGAGGGCAACGAATAGGTAATATTCCGTTTAGAGATAGAAGCCTTAAAAAGGTAGATAAACAAGGGTTTATCTGGTGTATCAGTAGAGGAAATCAAAGGGTATCTAGTGCAATCGCAAGAGGATACAGGTATATAGACGGCTATGTGACGGATGATATGCGATTCTGTGCAGAAATAGGGTTATTACTAAAGGAAGAGTATGAGAATCTATGTCGTAAAAAGCCCGATTTATATAGAAATTTCACATATCCTACTCAAAGTGCGACATAATGCGCCCCCTAATACCCTAAAAACCTAGTAAAATCAACAAAAAAAGTGCTTGTTTTATATGCTAGGATAGTGTATTATTAGTACATATGAACAAAGAAATCTACAAATCATTTAATATAGTTTACAAAAGAGAGTATGTTGATTCAGAGGATCAACACGATCCTAATTTCTTTATAGGTTTTTCTATGTACAAAAATGTACCTATTGAGAAAATCAAATACTACAGAAAA
>CEVB01009683.1_pt1 | contig 10177 bp, 8 predicted proteins | sample 531381 | NCBI WGS metagenome assembly CEVB01 (sample SAMEA2622763, study PRJEB7988) | marine metagenome | biome: marine biome (ENVO:00000447); feature: surface water layer (ENVO:00002042); material: "saline water (ENVO:00002010), including plankton (ENVO:xxxxxxxx)" | depth 5 m | reverse complement strand
TGGGGCATAACTTCTACCAGCGCGCTTATAAAGATCAGCCGGTATACTTCCAGGAAAGCGCCAACGACGGTTTCCACGAAGCGATTGGCGATACAATAGCGCTGTCAGTTACACCGGGTTATTTAAAGCAGATTGGCTTGCTGGATAAGGTGCCGGATGAGAGCAAAGACATCGGCCTGCTACTTAAAATGGCGATGGATAAAATTGCCTTTGTGCCTTTTGGCCTGTTGGTAGACCAGTGGCGCTGGAAGGTATTTAACGGCGAAATTACGCCCGAGCACTACAACGAAGCCTGGTGGCAGCTGCGTGAAAAATACCAGGGCGTAGCCGCGCCGGTAGCACGTTCAGAAGCCGATTTTGACCCGGGCGCCAAGTACCATGTACCGGGTAATGTACCCTACACCCGTTACTTCTTAGCGCATATTCTGCAGTTCCAGTTCCACAAGGCACTGTGTGATATCGCCGGGAACGAAGGCGCCGTGCACCGCTGTTCTATCTACAACAGCAAAGAAGCAGGTAGCAAACTAAACCAGATGCTGGAAATGGGCTCAAGTCAGCCTTGGCAGCAAGCGTTAGAAGTAGTCACCGGCAAGCCGGAGATGGACGCCACCGCGATACTGGATTACTTCGCCCCGCTACAAGCTTACCTGGACGAGCAGAACAAAGGCCAGCAATGTGGCTGGTAAGCTAGTCGGCTAAAGTAAAAAGCCCGCGCAAGCGGGCTTCCAGTTGAAATATCAGCCAACTCACTTAAGCCTCACCCTGCAACAGTTGCTCACCCTGATATACAACTGCTTTCCATAACAGCGTATTACAATGTGTAATACGCCCAGCGCCGTTGCCCCTGTATTTGCAGATGCCCGTCTTTATGCAGCTTTTTGAGTAAATAGGACGCCCGGCCATGATCTGCCCCCAATACCCTCTGCGCCAGCGTGTTGTCTATTCTGCCGTGTTTTTTAACGTACTCCAGTAGCATGGTTTCATCAGATACCAAAGGCTTATCTGACTGACTGGCTAAAGCAGGCTCTGCTGCAGGTAAAGTTACGTCCTGCTCAGCATTTACTGCTGGCGAATCGTCTTGCAGCGGCATCTCCATAAAATGCAGATGTTTAACATCTATTGGCTGACCACGGCTGGCAATCAACGAATACTCAATAATGTTTTTCAGTTCACGTACATTGCCCGGATAATGGTACCGACCTAACATACGCAGCGCATTGGCTGTAATCGCAGGACGCTCGCGTCCCATCTGCCGGCTGAGTCGCTCTAAAAAGTGCTCAGTTAATAACTGAATATCCCCGCCTCTGAAACGTAATGGCGGCAGCGTCAGCTGGTAACCGGCAAGCCGGAAGTATAAATCTTGCCGGAACTGCTTTTCTTTTACCCGGGTGCGTATATCCACATTAGTAGCCGCCACCACCCGCACGTTTACCCGCCGTGCCTGACGCCCGCCAATCGGTGTCACCAAACCATCTTCAAGCACCCGCAGTAACTTGGCTTGCAGTTGCAGCGGCATATCGCCTATTTCATCCAAAAATAGGGTACCGCCATCGGCTTTTTCAAAGTAACCATAGCGATCAGACGTGGCGCCGGTATAGGCACCTTTGGTATGACCAAAAAATTCAGCATCAGCCAGCTCAGCGGGAATGGCTGAACAATTGACCGCGACAAAAGGCTTGCCACGCCGGTCGCTGCCAAAATGTATCGCCCGCGATACCAACTCTTTACCGGTGCCGCTTTCACCTAATACCACCACATTGGTGTACGTCGACAACTGTAGGCTTCTTACTTCGTCCAGCAAGCGGCTTATGGCATCACTTTGCCCGATAAAGGCCTCCAGCCCCCAATGCTCGGCCTCTTGCTTTGTCAATGCCGACAATGTTTCGTCAGCCAGATGTTTTGCAAGCTCAGCTTGCTGCCGACGCGCAATTTGCGCTGCAAGTTCCCGATTCAGATTTTCCAGTTGCAGATTTTTATCGCGCAGCTGCTGTTGCTGACGCGCTATGGTGAGATGCGCATTAATACGCGCAAGCACTTCCTGCCGCTGCAATGGTTTAGTAATAAAATCTATTGCGCCTGCTGAAAACCCCTGCAATTTACTCGCGGTGTCGTTCAGAGCACTCATAAATATGATTGGCACTTGCGCCGTAATTTCGGAAGCTTTCAGGCGCTGGCACACATCAAAGCCATTTAAACCTGGCATCATCACATCCAGTAACACCAGATCGGGTTTCTGTTTTTGGGCTATATCTATCGCATCTTCACCATTGGTTGCGATACTAAGGTTAAAGCCGCTGTTACCCAAATAATCCACCAGGACGTCCAGATTTTCCGGCTGATCATCGACAATCAGTAAGGTTGTGGTAGCTACCATAGTGAATTCCACTGTGCTTTTTATGTTACTGTCTGATATAAGCTTGGATTATAAGCGCTATAAGCAATTGACTCAATCTATAAGAAACATACGCTAAACCAGCCAAGCTTATAAATATATAGGCATGATTTCGCTGATTATTTTTATGGCCAGCTAATTGCATTACATTATTTATTCCATCAGGTCTGCACAACAGGCCCGATTTTTTTCTTATAGATTCTGCAGGACTTTTCTTATGCCTTTAACCACGTCTTCCACGCTGCTTTCCGCATCTACAACCGGCGATACACCTCTGATATTGCTGGTAGATGATGTCCCTGCCAATCTCGATGTGTTAGTAGACCAGTTAGCGCAGGAAAATATTGATATACGGGTTGCACTCTCTGGCGAAGAAGGTTTGCAATTAGCCAATATACTTAGGCCCGATCTGATTTTGCTCGATATTATGATGCCTGGCATCGATGGCTATGAAGTATGTAAACGGTTGAAGCTAGACCCCGAACTGGCTGACATTCCGGTGGTATTTCTTACTGCCAAAGACGAAGAAATTGAAGTAGAGCGAGGTTTTTCACTGGGGGCAGTAGATTACATTCACAAACCCTTCTCGATGCCAATACTCAAAGCTAGGGTTCGCAGCCATCTGGCACTAAAGCGTAAAAATGACATGCTGGAACAACTTGCCTGTACGGATGCGTTAACGCAGATAGCTAACCGCAGGCACTTTGATCTGAGCCTGAAACGCGAAGTTCAGCGTGCACAGCGCTATAAGCAACCATTGTCTTTAATTTTGCTTGATGTGGACTTTTTTAAGCGATACAACGACCAGTTTGGCCACTGCGCGGGCGATAACTGCCTGCAAATCATCGCAACCGTATTAAAAGCGCATCTGCGCCGCCCAAGCGATATGGTGGCACGTTATGGTGGCGAAGAGTTTGCGGTGCTGCTACCAGACACCAAGCTTGAAGGAGCACTAAAGTATGCAGAGAAGCTGCGGCAAAGCGTTGTCGAGCTGGCGATTCCTGCAGCCTCAGCAAACAACGAGGTTGTTACCATTAGCCTCGGTGTTGCTACCGCCAATGCCACTATGGATGCAACTACTTTACTGCAAGCCGCCGATACACAGCTGTACCGGGCGAAGCATGCGGGCCGGAATCAGGTAGCAGCCGAAGGCTTTCCTACTTAATTGTACATCCCGCTTAGTTGGCGATAGCTGGGAATATCGCTACTATTGCCGGCAAATTTTTATAACAACAAAAAAATGAGGCGTATTTTGAAGCAAACATTTCGATTTAACCGCGTTTCGCTTGGGCTGTCGCTGCTGTGTGCAGCATTAACGGCGCCATTGCATGCAGATGACGATGCGGATCTGGCGGCGTTAATGGCGTTACTGGAAACCGAAACAGAAATTGCCACACAAAATAAAATGAATGCCGACTACGTACCGGGCATGGTGAGCGTATTGCATAGCGAAGATTTAAAGCAATTTGGCGTTACCACAGTGGCGCAGGCATTAAATCAGGTCGCTGGCTTTTACGTTACTGATGCCAACGATGGTGATAAACGCGTTATTGCAAGAGGTGTTGGCGCGACACTGTCATCAGGTAATCTCAAATTTTTGCTCGATGGTGTGCCGCTAAACCGCGCGACAGACGGTACTGCAGACTGGCTGCTACGGTTACCACTGAATCAGATTGACCGGCTGGAAATAGTTCGCGGCCCGGGTTCAGCAGTGCATGGCGAATATGCTTACTCAGGCGTGGTAAACGTTATTTCGCGAAAAGCCAATGCGGTAGCGCTTCGTGCGGGTAGCTTTAACAGCAAACAACTCGATGGCCATTACTACCAAAAGTTCGACAACGGCCTGAGCGTTCAGCTTAATGTTGCGCACTGGCAGCAGGACAATTCAGACTTAATCACCAACCAGGACAACTTTGCCGGCAATGGTTTTGGCTTCTCACCCGCCAAAGTTTATGACAACGAAAAAGGCAATGTATTGCAGGCAGGCCTTGAATGGCAAGGCTATATGCTGCAACTGCAACACGCCAGCACAGAACGCGGCCCGGCCTATGGCAACAATGCCGCTATGCCGGTTGAGGCTGACCCGCGTGACGAAAAAGCTACTCATCTGAGTTTGAGCAAACCCTGGCAAGTGTCAGAGCAGTTAACATTGAAACTGGATTTGGCAAAACAGTTTACCCGTTTAACAGAAGCCAGCTACTTAGCTATTCCTCCGGGAGTAGGCCGCCCCGGCGGTCCACCGCCTACAACCGAACTGGTATATGTGCAAAACGGCAATGAAGATACATCCAGCCGTGCCAATCTGGCCGTTAACTGGAATGGTATAGACAATCACAAAATTTATGCTGGTATCAGCTATGCCGATTATCAGGTAGATGACGCCTTTATTGCCACCTTCACCCCCGGCGAAGAAAAAGTTTATGGTGCTGATAGCCGGGCCTATGTCGTCGCTGGCAGCAGCCGCTCGCTCATTAGCTATACGCTGCAGGACCAATGGCAATTGCACGAACAGGTCGAGCTGACTTATGGCGCTCGTTATGACCGTTATAACGATTGGGGCAGTCACTTATCACCTCGTGTTGCCGCTGTATGGCGTCTGGCCGATCGTCACATTTTAAAGGCCCAGTATTCTGAAGCATTCCGCCCTCCAACATTGTCGGAGGCTTACCCCGGCCCTGAATCTGTTATTGCTAATCGGGCGGGCGTTAAGCTGAAGGAGGAAGTGCTTAAATCGACCGAGGCCTCGTATATTTTCCGGGCGCCGGGCTTAGTCATGCGGGCAACGGCGTTTCATACTCAAATTGAAGATTTGATTGAGTTTTTTATTCAACCCGGCCGCCCGCCGGTATGGCGAAATTTGGCTGACATCGATACCTACGGTATAGAGCTTGAGTGGGAACAGCAGTTTGCGCAGGACTGGGAGTGGCGCTCTAGCCTGGCCTATGTTGACGCGCAAGATCATCTGGATAGTGATGAAAAGCTGTTAGGCGCCGTCAACTGGTTGTTCAATGCCAATCTGATATGGCATAGCAGTGCCGATACATACCACTCACTGAGCGTACGCTATGTTGGCGAACAGGAAGGCTGGGAAGTAGGAACCCGTCTCCCCCCCACTGAACGTTATGACAGCTTCAATACGCTGAACTACAGCTTCGGTGTGAAAAATATATTTGAAATCGACGGCCTAACCTTGTCTGCCGGCATTAAAAACCTGGCAAAACAGCGCTATAACACTGTGCCATCGCCAGCTCAGTTCCCACAAGGATTACCGCATGGTAGCCGTTCGCTATGGCTGCAGTTCGAGTACAGCCTATAAGGGCATTCCGGTAAAGGAATAAATGAAAGCAAAAAGGCAGCTACAGCGACTTTTGATACTCCAGTGCTTACTGGCGGTATTACTGTGCTCGCTGCCTTATGCTTCACTTGTTGCCGACACCTTTAGCGACAGGCGCGCTCTGGTTAGTTTTAAACTGTTCCGCACCTTGATTGGTGCAGATCAGGACCTGGCGCAAAAAAAAGATAACGATGGTCATCTGAACATTTATTTGCTTTACACCGACAACGAGCAGGCCGCTAAAGATTTCGCCATCCCGTTGGCGGAAAGCTTACCCTCAGTGCGCGACATTCCGATAAAACTAGATCTGCTGCCTTTGCAGACGATTAATAGCCTTGATAAAACACCCATGGCGATTTTTGTCAGCCAGCCACTTAGTGATGCGCAAGCCGCAGCACTGGTCGCTTACAGTATTAAGCAGCATATCATCGTGTTTTCGCCGTTTGAGGGCGATGTTGAACGTGGCATTTTGGCAGGGTTATCGGTAGAGGCAACGGTAAAACCGCTGTTAAACCGCCACACGCTTGAAGCCAGTGAGTTACAAATCAAATCCTTTTACCTGAAGGTGGCGAAACTTTATGAGTAATAGCGCGAAAAAGTTTAGCCTTTGGCCGCAAGTGTGGCGGCTTGATCGTTGGCGAGGCCACTTGCTGATTAGCGCAGTGTTTTTATTGCTACTGATTTCGGTGGTGGTTTCACTGGGACGCTACTGGGTCAATACCCTGCAACCGCGTTTATATGCTAATGCCGAAACCCAGGCGAATATTCTGGCTCAGTCACAGGCGGCGGTGTTATTAAAAACCATAGAGCACAGTGCACAAAGCGAATTACCGGCCATCTTGTTTCAGGTAGTGCAGGAAATGTTACTGGCAACAGATCCGGCAATTAATGCCCGCATGGTTCGTGGAGTAACGTTATTAATTGATTATGATTTGGTGAACTTGCCACAAGGCAGCCTGGATTTTTCCGAGGGCGAAACCGAGTGTAGCCGCTGTTTTTCACTTAGCATGCCACTACTCAACGAAGCCGGCGATTTGCTCGGCGTAGCCGACTTTACTATCAGCGAATACTATTATTCACTGCTTAGTCAGGAAATGAAATCCAAGCTTTATGCCGAATCCAGTTTGATGCTGGCGCTGCTACTGGTGGTCTGGGTGACGATGCTGGTGATGTTTGACCGCCTGCACCGCGCAAAACAGCTGATAGAGGCATCTGACCAGGCTAAAACCCGTTTTATGGCTAATGTCACGCATGAATTGCGCACGCCGCTCAATGCTATCTTAGGTTACACCCAACTGTACAAAGCAGACCCGGTTTTATCTTCTGAATACCGCAAAGGCATAGAGACCATTGATCGCAGCGCAGAGCATCTGTTACTGCTTATTAACGATATCTTAGATTTCTCCCGCACGGACCAAAAAGGCCTGCGGCTATACCCCGCCCAAATTCATCTGGTTACCTTACTCACAACACTGCAAGAGATAGCGCAAATCAGTGCAAAATTAAAAGGTGTGAGTTTTATTTCGCAGTTCCCCGCGCAATTACCTTCTCATGTTGTCGCGGATGACAAACGTTTACGCCAGGTGTTGCTGAACTTGCTTAGCAACGCCATAAAATTTACTGAACGAGGACAGGTTACATTCAAAGTGCAGGTGTTACGTCAAAGTACAAAATACGTCAGTCTCAGGTTCAGTGTGCAAGACACTGGCATAGGTATTGCCAAAGCCGATTTACACAAAATTTTTATCCCATTCCATCAGCTGGACAACCTTATAACCCGGGCAGAAGGCTCAGGGCTTGGCCTGACCATCAGCCAACGTATTGTCAGGTTGATGGGCAGTGAACTTAAGGTAGATAGCAGCCCCGATCATGGCAGTACATTTTGGTTTGATCTAAAACTTGAATCTGCCGGTATGCCTGAAATTCTGCCACAACTGCCTACACAGCCTGAAATAGAAGAAAGAAGAGTACTGCCGACAATGGCCGCGCTGGAGCAACTGTTGGAAAACTGCCGTCAACATAATGTCTTGGCGATAAGGCAGCAAATGAAAGAGCTTGCACAAGATCCCAAACTTGAGGCGTTTATCGCAGAAATACAGCCTTACATTAGCAACTATCGTTATAAGCAGTTAGCTGTCTGGCTGGAACAACTTATTGCACAAGCTAAAGAGTAGTCAGGTCTTTGGCTACTCCTTCTACCCTGTGTTGCTTCAAGCAATCAGGCCATTTAGATAAGTAGAACAAAGGCCAAAAAAACTGACTTTGACCACCTTTATAAATATGGAATTTACGGAAGCACGACCCAATGCTAAAAACTATACGGATATTAATACCATGCCTGCTAATGATGTGTTTTATCAGCGGCTCTGTTACGGCTCAGGTGCAATTACACTCAAGCTCAGTCGGCGATTATCAGCTGTATCTACCCCAAGCACCCGCTACAAACATTCTTGTTGTGGCGCATGGCATGTTGGGTAAAAACCAGCAGGCAGCACAGCAAGCCAGAACCTATGCAGAACGCTGGATACCTTATGCTGAGCAGCACGGCTTAATTATTATTGCACCGGTATTTGATGATGAGCGTTTTGGTAACCTGTCTCAGGGTTATGGCGGCTACCGCAATTTGTTTGGCAAATATATAGGCGCCGATGAGTTTGTTAACCGTCTGGTTACACAATATTCCCGCCAGACCCGTTCGGGTTCCAATCAGTTCTATCTTTACGGTCACTCTGCCGGTGGGCAGTTTGTTGCCAGATATTCCGTTACGCACCCTGAGCGGATAATTCAGGCGGTGATAAGCGCAGCCGGCCGCTATTCTTATCCTGATACCAGCGCCGCCTGGCCATATGGCGCGGGCCGCTTAAACAAAACAATCAACTGGGATAACGGTGCTGTGGTAAGGCAAGAACGTGTCAGCCCACAACTGATAAATTATGCTAAAGCTGCAGACAAAGTGCAGATACTCATCGGTGCGCTGGATACAAAAGCACAGGACAAAAGACCTGCTCACATCGGCAGAAACAGAATTGAGCTTGCGAACAGCTGGGCAGCTTCAATGAACAATCTTGCCCATAGTTACAACATGGCAGGAAACATAAGGGTACATCAGGTGGCCGGTGTCGGGCACGACTCAGCGCGCCTGACAACACACGCAGCGTATTTATTATTTAACTAACACAGAAAAACACTGCCAACCAGAAGGCGCTGCCCCAGGTTATGGGCAGCGCTTTGACTACACGCTAAATTCCCGCAGCTGAATAACATTGCCGTCAGAATCCGCAATATTGCATACCGTAAAAATCGGGTTAGACCATTCATCATCAAACGCCTTACCACCAAATTGCTGCGCTTTTTCCCTTGCCGCTGCCAGGTTATCGACCGTCATAAACAGTTTCACCGCACTGAATTGCGCCGCTGGCATATCAAATGGCGGGGTGTGAATAACGATATTAAAACCATCCTTCACGAGACTGATTAGTTCAGGAGTTTCGCGGGCAACCCGCATGGAAAATAGGTCAATGTAAAACCTTGCCAAGGCTTTAATATCAGATGAATACACTATAGCGCCGTACTTTGCTGGTAAGAGGTTCATGTTAGCGATGGCTCTTTAGTTTTCTCGAAATCCAATAAAACACCAAACTCACTATTATTGACCACAACAGATAGGCTGGTAATGTTGTCTGCAGCATCAATAAACCGCTTTCTACCCGCTGCTCTTCCACTAAAAACGGCGTAGCTTGCTGGTTAAAGGAATAATTAAAAATAAAAAAACACACCGCAAAGTTCAGTAATGTCAGGCCGGTATATACCAAAAATGTTTTCATAGGCTGATTATTTCACCTCCCAAAACCAAATTTCTTTTGCCTGATTTAAATCACTTACTCGACCGAAAAACTCTAGAATACTGCGGGTGAACATAGACGAGCTGGTTATCTGATCTTTGTTCCATAAATCAATGTGATCGCCACTCCGATTGGCAAAAGATTCATTGCCCCGTGTCCAATAATCTTTGAAAAAGATGATGCCAGTGCGGCCTTCCAGTTTCTCCTGAAATTCAGCGGGCAAGATGCTTTCTCTTTTTCCAAGCCCTTTTATATTGCTTTTGAACAACCAGTCTGCCATCTGTTCAGCTAGCAAAATATGCTTCATGCCCGCATGTGACCAGCATTTGTTTGCTCCAGAACTCGCTGTTGAAACACCTGAACGTATCAAGGTCTCACTGAGTAAAATGGCACAGTAATCACTAAAAGGTTGCGACGTGTTTTGCTGTTTGTTAAAGCATCTTCCTTTTATCTCATTTTTCTTGGGGAAATCTGACCATAGCTTTTCGAAATTTAACATAAAGGACTCCCTGTCGGCTTATTCCATACGAGTTTGTTTTTCGGAAAATTAAACTAACCAACAACGCCAAAGCAATCAACCTTTAATTTACTTAATTTAAACATGAAATG
>CEVB01027763.1_pt1 | contig 10187 bp, 11 predicted proteins | sample 531381 | NCBI WGS metagenome assembly CEVB01 (sample SAMEA2622763, study PRJEB7988) | marine metagenome | biome: marine biome (ENVO:00000447); feature: surface water layer (ENVO:00002042); material: "saline water (ENVO:00002010), including plankton (ENVO:xxxxxxxx)" | depth 5 m | reverse complement strand
AACTATATGAACCATTTCAATTTCTGACGGAAAAAGAATGTGATGACATAATTTCATACGCAAGAAAAAATCAAATAAAAGATGCATCTAATCCTGCTAGGAAAAATAGAATAGTATGGTACAAAGAAAGTATGCAATGGAAAAAATGGATTGCAATGCTTAATAGCATCGAGCCAGTGATAGATTGGATACAGACACCACAAATTTCATTTTATAAACCTGGAGAGCAATACAATTGGCATGATGATGGGTGGCCAAGCTATAGAACACACATAAGGCATTTCACATTGACTTGTGAACTGCAATCGGCACCGAACGCAGGATTCGAAATGAAAGACAGGATTATCACACCCTTAAAAAAGGGCGAAGCAATAATATTTAGGTCCACCGAAAAACACAGGGCAACATCACCGACTGAAGGTGAAAGAATCAGTTTTACCATTTGGGCAATGACACTTAACAAAAACAAACAATCGCTCCCTAGTACCAAACGTTGACTTATTGCGATTCTACTATAAAATATATTAAATGAAAAATTATTATAACATCCTAGGTGTGAATGAAGATGCATCATCTGAGCAAATAAAAAAAGCATTCAAAGATATTGCCAAAAAAGAACATCCGGACAGAGGTGGTGACGAGGCAAAGTTCAAAGAAGCTAACGAGGCCTACGACACACTGAAGGATACAAAGAAAAGGCATGAGTACGACACCATAAGAAAATATGGACAGCCAGGACAAGGTGGAAATTTCCATTTCCGCTCACAGGATTTCTTTGGTGATGAAATATTTGAAGATTTCTTTTCGGGCTTCGGGTTCGGCAATAATCCAAATGTCAGGGCGAGGACATTTAGATCTAGACCGCAGGCTAACAAAAGCGTCAACGTGAGGATGGCTGTAAGTATCAAAGAAGCCATGCAACACATGGAGAAAACAATTTCATACCGACTGCCGTCAGGTAAGGAAGAATTTGCCACTGTTAAAATACCTGCTGGTGTACAACACGGAGTCACATTCAAATACAAAGGCATGGGCGATGATTCTATACAAAACGTCCCACGTGGTGACCTGCTTGTACAGATGAGTGTGCTTGACTCCGATGGATTTACAAGGCGTGGCAATGATTTGTACACAGACAAAACTGTAAGTTGTTTTGATGCAATCCGTGGATGCGAAGTCGAAATAAAAGAGTTAAATGATAATGTGTTGAAGGTCAAAATTCCTGCAGGCACACAACCAGGCACATTGCTAAATGTTAAAGGAAGAGGTATGCCTGTACACAAAACCTTAAATATTAGAGGCAATCTGTATGTAAAAGTGATGGTGCTTGTGCCACAGCTGTCAGCGGCAGATTTAAAAAAGATAAAAGATTTATGATGCAAGTTTTCCAATACCCACACGAGACGCTTATGCAAGTCAGCTCGGACTGGAAACCGGAAGACACTATTAAAGGTTATTCGGATATAGAAAAATTTGAAAATGATTTTGTAAAACTAATGCTGGATCAAAAAGGAATGGGACTCGCCGCCAATCAGATTGGCATTACCAAAAGATTCTTTGCAATAGGGCACGAGTCATTTGACACTTTCAAAAAACATGCTATAATTTGGAATCCACGTATAACAAAATTTAGTGAAGAGAAAGTGGTAGATGTGGAAGGTTGTTTAAGTTTTAAAGGAATATGGTTGAAAGTAGAAAGGCCAAAACAGATAGAAGTACAATATGAAAGCACACAAGGAAAAACAGAATTCGCAAAGCTCGACGGAATGGAATCAAAGTGCTTCCAGCATGAATGCGATCACCTTGAAGGTATTACATTTAATAAAAGGGTCAGTAGATTACGATGGCAAATGGCAAACAAAAAATCAAAATAGGAAAGCGGACTAAGGTATGGAAAATACTAAATGGAACTTACAAACGGCAAACACCAGAAGAAAAAGCAGTAGAAAGATTGATATGTGCCATACAGCAAGAACTGGAGTGGGACGACAGAGATTTAGCAACTTTTACAAAAATACAAAATGGTTATTTAGATTGGAGTGGGAATGTTAGAAAGCACGGAAAACCTAGAAAACATATTCGAAAACGCAGTCAGAGAAGCTGAAAAAAGAAAACACGAATACGTGACCGTTGAACACGTGTTACTTGCTTTGATAAAGGATGAATCAATAGGCACGACATTACACGAATTTAAAATAAATGTAAGTGCATTGATCAGAGATATCGAAAATTATCTTGACACAAAATGCAATGATATCAAATCCAAAGGCAAGGAGCCAGTGACTCCTAGGAAAACAGCGTCTTTGGAGAGGCTAATGAATCGTGCATTTACACAGGCGTTATTCCAAGGAAGACAGGATGTCTCAGCAACAGATATTTTGATATCTATATTTTCGGAAAAGAAAAGTTATGCGGCGTTCTTTCTTAAAAAACACAATGTTAATAAACAAGATCTAATGGATTTGGTCAGTACAGAAACAATACTTGACGAGGGCATGGCGGCTATCAGCGGTGGTGGACCACAATCCGAACAAAGGCTCAGACCCAACCAGGCAGACAGAATACTTAAAAGTTATTGCGAAAATTTAAATCAAAAATACTTTGATAAAAAGATAGATCCTGTAATAGGCAGAGAAGAAGAAACGGAAAATTTGAAGCAGATTTTAGCAAGAAGAAATAAAAACAATGTTTTGATTGTTGGAGATCCTGGTGTTGGTAAAACAGCAGTGGTCGAAGGACTTGCCAGACGTATCGCAAAGAACAAAGGCGATGTGCCGGAATACATAAAAGACCACATAGTATGGAGTCTAGATATCAATAGTTTAATCGCTGGAAGTAAATTCAGAGGAGATTTCGAAGAGAGATTGAAACTTATTACAAATGCACTGGATCAAAAAGGCAAATCCATATTGTTCATAGATGAGGCGCACATGATGGTTGGGGCTGGAGCAACAGGGCAAGGAAACAGTATGGACATGGCAAACGTGATCAAACCTGCTTTACTAAAAGGATCTATTAAAGTGATTGCGTCTACAACATGGGAAGAATACAGAAAGTATTTTGAAAAAGATAGGGCATTGATGAGACGTTTCCAGAGACTCCAGATCGGTGAGCCAACTAAAGACACTGCAATTAAAATACTAAAAGGCGTTAAACACTACTACGAAAAGTTTCATAAATGCACTATTACTGACGAGGCTTGTGAAGACGCAGTTGAATACTCGGCTAAATTTATTGCAGATAAAAAATTACCGGACAAAGCAATAGATGTGATGGATGTTGCCTGTGCTAGACTTCGACTAAAAGGTGTAAAGGATGGAAAGATAGATCATGATGAAATAATACATGAAATATCTAACATGACTGGAATCAGCATAGAACAACTTTCACAAAAACAGGCAAGTAACTTAAAAACACTAGAAGAAAAAATGAAATTGCAAGTATTCGGCCAGGATAAAGCAATTAACACAATAGTTGACAAAATACTGGTTGCACGAGCCGGACTTAAGGCTCTTAATAAACCTGTTGGATCTTTCTTATTCCTAGGACCTACAGGTTGCGGTAAGACGGAGACTGCAAGACAACTAGCGAAAACACTCGGAGTTGAATTGCTTCGATTTGATATGAGTGAATACCAAGAGAAACATAGCATTGCAAAATTGATAGGATCACCGCCAGGTTATGTGGGATTCGAAGATACAACAATGGGTGGTGGTATGTTTGTTAATGAAGTGGAGAAAAATCCACACGCAGTGGTGTTGTTTGACGAAATTGAAAAAGCACACCGTGATGTTTCAAATATGTTGCTACAGGTCATGGACTATGGTACAGTGACTGGATCCAATGGTAAAAAAGCAGATTGCCGAAATATCACACTTATTATGACATCTAACTTGGGGGCCGAGGAGAACGAAAGAAACAACATAGGTTTCGGTAGCTTTGAAAGAACAGGCGAGGATGATGTTGCAATGAAACGTTTCTTTCCACCCGAATTTAGAAATAGATTAGACGCCACTATCAAATTTAATAAACTTGGCAAAGACACAATGAAATCTATAGTCAAGAAATTTTTACAGGAACTTAATGCAATGACTGTTGAAAAAAGTGTAGAGGTTAATGCTACAGACGATGCAATAGATTTCCTGATTAAAAAAGGATTTGATAGCAAATTAGGTGCAAGACCCTTACAACGTGTGATAGATGAGGAAATTAAAAAGCCACTATCAAGAATGATCTTGTTTGGAGAACTGCAAGAAGGTGGAATGGTAGAAGTTGGACTATCCAAGGATGTGGTGCCAAAACTGACTGTAGAATTCAAAGCCAAAAAAATCCTAACACAATTAAATGCTAATGCAGTAAAAAATGAGAAAACATCATAATAAACTTTTTTACGGCAAGTATAGATACAAAGTTTCGTTTAACTTTCCATGGGCACCTATACTATATCCCACAACAGATGAATACTTACAGGAAGTAATTGACGGGAAACAACGTGACACAAAATATTTAAATAATTCTTGGTACAATGTTGGTAGCGAAGTTGTGCAATTAGCAAGATTTATCAAAGCTAACAGATCCAAAATGAAGTTTAGACTGCAACAAAATAAATCGATATTTTATACTGATAAAAATTTTGCTAATGAATTGGTAGGCACGTTCTGGGAAGACTGGATAGGTTCAACCGTGGTCGATCCAAAATATGCAAATTTAAAAGAGAATACGGTAGGATGCATAAGACTACCACATGGAAAATATCAATACCAAATTCATTTAAAGAAAAAATTTTCTCGACAGGTAAATGAAGACAAACGCACGGCACTACTAAAATTTTTAGATCATAATGTTGATAATGTGTACGTGTCTAACAACGGTTTGATAGACTGGTTGGAAGGAAAGGATCGTTGGTATCCATCTAGCTATTTTTACGTTACAGAAGAGAAATTTTTATCTCCTCTATATGTAATCGCCGGAGATATGATAGAAAAAGTAATACAATTCAAGGAGTCAAAAAGTGCAGGCAATAAAAAAACTACAAGAAAATAAAATATTTGGAAAAAACACAATAGTTGAATCTTACATTGAAAAAACGTTATGGGGGACCCCATTATACAAGAAAGCATTCTTTGTGGTCAAAAAAACCAGTGACAAATACTGCCTATGTGAAGAAATTGGTTCTACTGACGGAAAAGCACACAAAATTAAATATGTAAATATTTTAACCGTAGACGGACAAGAACCTAATGAATTGGCGGCTGTATACGGATTAGGACCAAAAACTGCAAGATTCAAGAGGCGCAAGGCCGAATAAATATACGAAATGGCACAGACATCAACAACATTAATGAGTTCGAAATCGCACAAGGCTGATATCACAGTCACCGAAGGTGCAACATTCAGTGTCACAGGAACCGAATACAAAATATCTACAACCTCAACAAGTTTAGGCAATTTGGCACAATTTGATGTGATCAGTGTTACAGGAACAACAAACAATAACCAATCATTTACTGTGAAAAGTGTGGCAGATGATGGACTTTCTATCATAGTAGAGGAAGTTGTGACAGCTGAAACATCAGATGGATCCACAGACACAGTGATCGATCACGTTGGCTTTGTAAGTGACAAAGTAAAAGGTGACGGGTATTTTTCACAGCCAGATGGTGTACATACGGTTGCATACAAAATTGATACATCGGTGAACGCCGAGGCGACAATCAAAATGCAGGGATCATTAGCGACAACTCCAACAGAAGACGATTATTTCGATATAGGATCAACTTCTCCAACTCCTGATCAAAGTACAACAATATTTTCATTTAATTTTACTGGTAATTTTGTATGGGTACGTGCCAAAGTTACCGGACTGACTGCTGGCTCAATTACCAACATTCAACTGAACAATTAATTCCATAAACACTAGGTTTTGTTAAGATCAACTTGAGTTGACGTATTTTAGTTATATGTTATACTAAAACTATGAACGACAAAGACTTAGAACAAATACAAACTATAGATGTAACCGTTACAGCAGAAAGCATGGATGCCCATGTGGTTTGCCTAAGAGAAAATGGTTATAAAGTTTTAAAAAAATCCTCAGCATATGTAAGGTACATTCTATTCTTTTTATTAGGTGCATATGCAACCGCTATTTTAGTACAATGAGGAAATTAAGAAAGATACTCCTTGCGGGAGCAATGGCTAGTACCCTTACTGCATGTGGCGGTGGAGGTGGTAGCAGTGGTGCTGGTGCTGTTAGGGACTTCATTGAGAATGATTTGACAAATTTATCGGGCAGTGAATCCATTATATCATCGTATTCTAGTCTGTTGACAGGCTTTAATTCCACAATATCGAGTGGTAATTTTGCAAGTTTATCGGCTGTAATGACCAGTCCGGATGAACAGGATATGGCAAAAGCAAACACATTACTATCCATGCTTGATCAAGCAGAGACTCTTTGGTCACAAACACAAACACTTATCGAGTCTCAGGACGCAGATACAAAACTATCAATATACCAAAGTGAAGATTACAAAAATGCACACGCGGCGTTGTTGTATCTGAAGAATCATGTGAAGCCAATCATACAAAAAGTTGCAGAAGGAAAAAAATTAACATTGACAGAATTTAACAAAGTTGCAAGTGATAAGAAAGCACAGGATTTAATTAAAGAAGAAAAAACAAATACTGTAGATTCTTATGTAGAAGATAAAAAGACAAAAATTAATCAGGAAAAATTATTAGCAGATAATAAGAAAAAACAAGATGATCAAAATAAAGTTGTAGAAGAAGAAAACAAAGAAGAGAACAAACAAGATAATGTTAAAGAAGAGGTTATTAAAGAAGAGGTTGTCAAAGAAGAGGTTGTCAAAGAAGAGGTGGTTATAGAGCAAGAAAAAGATCCTTGGAAAGGCATAGAAAATAAAAAGAAATATGTTGGAAACACCACACCAAATTTTAACACAGATAAGGGCACATACGAAACACAGGAATATTTTGCTTTTAATAACGGATTTAAAGAGCACAAACAAGTGAACGCCAGTTCAGCATATGCCAAAGGCTGGACAGGTAAAGGGTCGATTGTGGCAGTAGCAGACACAGGGTACGACACAGATCATCCAGAATATTCAGGACAGATACATTCTACTATCGACAAGACCAATACAGGCATGGAGGATATTGGATACGTGTCAGGAGGAAACAAGTTCTATCATGGAAGCCATGTATTGGGAACTATAATTGCAAAAAAAGATGGCAATGGTATGCACGGTATGGCTTTTGACTCCAAAGCTATTGTAATTAAAATAGGCAATGGTAGATCAGTAGACACAGCACTTGCGGCGCAAGGATTTGAACAGGCGGCTAATAGCGGAGCCGTTGTTGGTAATCTTTCAGCAAACTCTCGATACGATTCGGATTTTAGAAACAATACAAAAAAATTGTCCGATGGTACATTTGTTTATGACGGCACAAACAATTTAATTGATTACACTAATAATAAATTTTATAATCAGCAGACCACAGACATTTGGAAAGCAGTGACCGACAAGGGCATGATAATAGTAAATTCCGCTGGTAACCAAGGTGTTGATTATGCGGCCAATCCAGGATTCTTTGCGACGGTAGTGGATAGTGAAGGCAATCTTGTGTTGGGAGGTAAGATGCTGATTGTAGGGGCGGTAGATCAAGATAATAATTTTTCAGGCTATTCTAACAAAGCAGGACACCTATGCATGGATATTGTTGACAACAAATGTAATGACAAATACAAAGTATCTGATTTCTATGTTTTAGCTCCTGGTAACACTTATTCGACCGATGGTCAAGGTGGCTATCAGGTGTTAATGGGAACATCGATGGCGGCACCGATAGTAACAGGTCAGATTGCAATACTACATCAGATGTGGCCGCACATGAAAGGCGAAAACTTAGTCAAATTGGTTACATCAACTGCAAATAAAGATGCAATAAGCAACTATGATGTTAATATACACGGCCAAGGCATTGTTGACTTTGATAAGGCCACAGAGCCACAAGGCGTAGTTGGCATTCCGGTAGATGGCCGGGTTGACGGATCAACAAGCAGTATCAATAATTCATATGCGTCGGGTAGTAGTTCCGCAATTGCAAATCTTTCAAATATTAAAATTATGGTCATAGATGATTTTGATCGAGACTATTATATAAATTTAGGCACAAATGTTGTTGTAAATGACAAAAGAAAAATTTCAGATATAGATGTGATGATGAATGGATATTCTTATCAGCCGCTAAACCAAATGTTTGGTTCGTACACGCAGGGTGGACAATATGATCTAGGACATATGAACTTTGGTATATTCACAGGAGAAAATGGCAATGGAGATTATTCTACAAACATAGGAAAAACCTTTTGGTTAGGCGACAATTTTGGATTGAGAACAAATGTTGGACACCTTAACGAACAAGATACATGGTTAGGAAACACTTCAGACGGTGTACTTGCAGTTGGAGATAATAACATAACCAATTATGGACAGATAGGTGCAAGTTATCAAATAGGAAACAATGTTTTGAGTTTAGATTATTCTAAAGGCTTTACTGATATAAACACAGCTGATGGTAGTTTGATCAAAGGCTTTAACAACGTTGAGACAGAATCTTACAAATTGGCTTATGAAATACACAAAGATAAGCACAATACTTTCGGTTGGTCGTTCTCACTTCCAAGTTATATTTCATCTGGAACTATGGACTTGGAAGTAGCCGAAAGTGTCAATCTAGATGGAACAATTAATTATGAAACAATACATTCTAGCTTGAAGCAGAACACAAAAGAAAAAAACATTGGATTTTTCTACAGTCATAAACCTACCCATGAAATGGATGCATCATTTAATTTAAGCATAGAACATAGGCAAGACATCTCGGGTGTTAAAGACAACGACGGAGTACAGGTCGGATTTCATTACATCAAAAAATTAGCTTTGGTTTGTGGAATACCCGATACTGGACTTGCATTTGTGGATGAAAAATTGAAATTCGCAAAAAATCCTAAGTGTCTTGATAAAAATGGAAAAATAAAGAAAAACGTGTTTAGCAATAAACCAAATGACAATCTTGAACAACATGGACTTGTTTATGATATTAAAACAGATATGTTTGTTCCTATAAAAGAAAAAGAAACAAAATGGAAAAAATAATCATCACTTGTAAACCAAATGGAAAGACAAAGCCGGCGGAAATACTTACACAGAACGACAAGTATTGCAAAGTTGTAATTGAAGGCACTCAAATAACAATTGAGATGTTCCGTGATAAATTAAATACTCCGTATATTGGACACACTGCAGGATTACAATTTGAATGGCAACCGAAAATTTAAAATATAAAATTACACTCTTTGCAACTTTTTGGGATAAAAAACCCACATGTGAAATATCAATAAATGACACAAACCGTTGGAATGGCACTATAGACGGATCAGAAACTTCACCAAATGTTATAGAGTTTGAACATCCGTGTGAAGAAGGTAAAGAATATGCACTAATTATAAACAGGAAAGGCAAAGATAATAGTCAAACCGTTGTCAATGATAAGGGGGATATATTGCACGACCAATTATTGCATATCAAATCTATCGAAATTGATGGCATAGATATAGGCAGTCTTGTGTATGAGGGCACATATAGGCCTGATTATCCTGAACCTTGGGCTACCCAACAGCGAGAATCCGGACTGGATCTTCCGGAAACATTCAAAAATGTCACGGAAATGGGCCATAACGGTACTTGGACTTTTAAGTATTCATCACCTTTTTATATGTGGCTTTTAGAAAATCTTTACTAATAAATATGCTTGTATGAGAGCATCACAGTTTATTTCAGAGGCAATGGATACCGACGCGGTAAATGAATTAGATTCATTCATAATGAATGACGAAGATCTTTATAGACGAAGATTCATGCCTATAATATCAAATATCAAAAGAAAACTTAAAAAAAACGTTTATGATCATGAAAAAGCACAAAAATTATGGATGTATTTGATTGACGATGCCGCAAGGAAATATGTGCAGGAATTTGGTTCTGCAGGCACTGATGTCAAAGATATGTTTCCCAAAGAAACAAGACAACAAGTTGCAAGGATCATATCCGATAGAGAATTAGAAAATATTAAACAAGGCGAATACGATGTTACTCAAGGAA
>CEVB01035331.1_pt1 | contig 10189 bp, 10 predicted proteins | sample 531381 | NCBI WGS metagenome assembly CEVB01 (sample SAMEA2622763, study PRJEB7988) | marine metagenome | biome: marine biome (ENVO:00000447); feature: surface water layer (ENVO:00002042); material: "saline water (ENVO:00002010), including plankton (ENVO:xxxxxxxx)" | depth 5 m | reverse complement strand
GCTATGACGTGCTGCTTATACTGGCGCTATTGATCCAATTCTGGATGGTATGGAGCAAACTGGAAACCTTAGATGAGCTTAAAGCTATCTGCCTGTTTCATCTGGTGGGTTTTGCGCTGGAGGTGTTTAAAACCTCAGGCAGTATTCAGTCGTGGAGTTACCCGGATTTTGCCTACAGCAAAGTATTCGGCGTGCCGCTATTTGCCGGTTTTATGTATGCCGCAGTGGGCAGTTATATTATTCAAAGCTGGCGTCTGATGCAGCAGCGGGTCGTACATCACCCGCCATACTGGATGGCAGTGCTGGTGGCGCTGCTTATTTATGCTAACTTTTTTACTCATCACTATATCGGCGATTATCGCTGGTATATCGCTGCCGCGACACTGGGGTTATATGCGCGCAGCATAGTGTATTTTACGCCGCTGGATCGCGAACGCAGTATGCCGCTATTACTCGGGTTTGTGTTGGTCGGCTTTTTTATCTGGCTGGCGGAAAACATCAGCACCTTTATGGGGCTGTGGAGTTACCCGAATCAGCTCGGCGCCTGGTCGGTGGTGCATTTGGGTAAGTGGAGTTCGTGGTCGCTGCTGGTGATCATGACATTTACCATAGTGGCGCAGCTAAAGTACGTAAAACAGCGTATTGATGTGCCGCGCTAGCCATAAAAAAGGCTACCCACAGGTAGCCTTTTTCGTAACGATAACTTTATGCATCTTTGTCCAGTAGAAAGGTAATTAACTGCTGCAGCTCGGCTTCCATATTTTTGGTGCTCAGCGCCGCATTATTAATTTTGTACTTACCGTTCACAATCAGCATCGGCACACCTGTCAGTACCCGGCGGTTAGACAAATCATCCTGCTCTTTCTTCATCTGATTTGCCGCACCACGAATAGAAAAGCTCTTCATCGCTTTATCATAGGTGTCGCCGTCGATGTCATGCAACAGCACCAGGCTGCGAATGTCATTTTCGTTAGCAAAAGGCGTACGGTTACGGTGGATCTGATTAAAGAACGCGCTGGCCACCGCATCACCTTTACCCAAACCTTTCGCGACCAGATAGGCCCGGGCCAGCGTATTTTGCAGCTCGGGTGACGCGGCACGGATAAAATCGACATGCGATTTTTTAAACTCAACACCGGCAGGTAACTTCTTTGCCACGCTTTGGGCTATGGGTTCAAATGCGTTACAACCACCACAGTAGAATGAAAAATACTCTTTCACCTCAGGTTTGGCGGTACCTTGCTCCGCAATAACGTCGTAATGCTTGCCTTCTTCAAATTGTGCGGCTTGCGCCACAGGCAACAACAGTGTCAGTGCCAATAATGCAAATAGCTTCTTCATCAGTAACGTGCCCTTAAGCGTCTTTTGCCAGCAGGAAAGCGATCAAGTTCTGCAGATCCTGCTCAACATTTTTTCTGTCCAGTTCTGCCAGGTTGATCCGGTATTTACCATTGACCAACAGCATAGGTACGCCAGTTAAAATACGACGGTCACTGAGCTCTGTCTGCTCTTTTTTCATCTGCTTCACAGCAGAGTTTACCGAAAAGCTTTTCAGCGCTTTGTCGTAAGTGGCAGCATCGAAATCGTTAATCAGCATCAACTGGCGGATATCGTCAGCGTTGGCAAAACCGGCACGGTCACGGTGGATACGGTTGAAAAACGCCATCGCGATTTTATCACCCTGATGCTGAAAATCGGCTACCACATAAGCCCGTGTCAGCGCTTCCTGCAATTCAGGTGATGCAGCACGTAAAAAATCGACATGCATTTTTTTAAAACTGGTACCTTCAGGCAGCTTATGCTCCACGCTCTGCATTATCGGTTCAAACTGGTAGCAATGCGGACAGTAAAACGAGAAAAACTCTTTCACTTCCGGTTTGCTGGTAGCGACATCAGCCACCACATCGTATTGCTTGCCTTGCTCATACTTCGCTTCGGCGCAGGCCGTCAGCGGCAGCAGTAAAGCCATTGCTAACACAAACAGTTTTTTCATGCTCAGTAATATCCTCTGATGCGGTAAGTTGGACACAGCTTAACAAAAACTCAGTAGTCTGGCACTAATGAAAGCGGCGGCTGCTGTAACAGAAATAATTGCTCTTTTAATGCCAGCACCTGTTGTTCCCAGTATTTGTCTGTACCGAACCATGGAAAGTTCATCGGGAAAGCCGGATCCTGCCAACGTCTGGCCAACCAGGCCATGTAATGTATCATTCGCATTGCCCGTAAAGGCTCGATCAGCTTAAGCTCGGCCGGGTCAAACTCACAGTACTGCTCGTACTCTTCCAGCATCATTTCCAGTGTATCGCGCTGCTGCTGGCGGTCACCGGATAACATCATCCATAAATCCTGAATTGCCGGGCCCGAGCGGCAGTCATCCAAATCAACAAAAAAAGGTCCCTGCTCGATGTAGAACAGGTTGCCGGCGTGGCAATCACCGTGCAGTCGGATCATATTAGTGGGTTGGTATTGTTCTGCGCACAATGCAATGACCTGATCCAATACACTATCAAATGCCGGACGCAGGTAGCCGGGGATAAGCGACAGTTCAGCCAGCAGTTGCCGGCTTTGGAGTAAATGACTATCGATACTGAATGCCGGACGATGCACAAAAGCGGTTGCTTTACCGACCTGATGTAAACGGCCGAGAAAACGCCCCAGCATGGCCAGTTGCTCGTCATTGTCGATCTCGAGCGTGCGGCCACCACGGCTTGGAAATAATGCAAAAGAGTAACCGGCAAACTGTAGCAGGCTGTTACCCTTTACTGCTAAAGGCGCAACAACCGGCACATCGGCCGCTGCCAGCTCTGCTGCGAACTGATGCTCTTCCAGCAATTGCGCTTGTGTCCAGCGCTGTGGCCGGTAAAACTTGGCGACAAACTTCTGCGGCCTGTCATTGCCGGCCTGATACGCGCTGAACTGGTAAACGCGGTTTTCATAACTGTTCAATGCCAGCAGGCCTGAACATACGTCCAGGCCTTGCTCGGTCAGCGCATCCAGGATCAGATCCGGCTGCAGTGTACTGTAGTCAAATGTGGTCATCGGTTGCCCAGGAAAAACTTCGTCGCCTGCTGCAGCTGGACGTCAGCGTTATCCTGCTGCTGAACGGTAAACGTAATTTCCAGTGAGCGCTCTTTCGTGCTGTAGGGATCCAGTGCCAGGCTGATTGGCACACTACCAGTTTCACCACCATTTAAACTGACCTGATGCGGGCCTATCCAATTAAAGCTGGCATCTGCCGACACGCTTAAATCAAACACCACTGTATGCTGGGATTTATTGGAAATACTCAGCGTGTACGTATTTTCGACCAGGCCATCATTGTTGGTGCGGAACAACGCACCACGGTCACGGATAATATTCATCTCCAGCGGCACCCGGCTGTATAACGTCCAGGCGAAAGCAGTGCATACCGCCAGCAATACCAGCAGATAACCCAACAACTTAGGCCGTAACACCCGGGTAGGCTTGCCATTTAAGCTGTGCTCGGTGGTGTAACTGATAAGCCCCGGCGGATAGCCCATTTTACTCATGGTATCGTCACAGGCATCAATACAGGCGCCGCAGTTAATACACTCATATTGCAGGCCGTTACGAATATCAATGCCGGTAGGGCACACATGTACACACAAATTGCAATCAATGCAGTCACCTAAGCCTTTTTCTTTGTAGTCTTTATCTTTGCGGCTACGCGGGCCGCGGTTTTCACCACGTTTCTCATCATAGGTCACGGTGAAAGTATCTTTATCAAACATGGCTGACTGAAAACGGGCGTACGGACAAATATGCGTACACATGATTTCCCGCATCCAGCCAGCATTACCGTAAGTGCAAAGCGTAAAAAACAACACCGATGTTACTGCCCAGAAACTGGCTTCCAGCGTAAAAAACTGCATAAACAAATCGGCCACAGGTGTGAAATAACCAACAAAAATCAGCGACGTCAGTAGTGAAAATGCCAACCAGCAAAAATGTGTTGCGGCTTTTTTAAAGAATTTAACGCCCGACCAGGGCTCGGCATCCAGCTTCATACGCTGGTTGCGCGTACCCTGAATTTTTTCTTCAAACCAGATAAAAATAAAGGTCCACACTGTTTGTGGACAAAGATAGCCACACCAGACCCGGCCATAAAAGGCGGTAATAAAAAACAATGCATAAGCGGCAATAATAAAAATCCACGCCAGAATGGTGAAATCCTGTGGCCATAACGTCAGCGCGAAAATATTGAATTTCTGCTCGGTAATATCAAGCAAAATGGCCTGATGCCCTTCGTACTGTAACCAGGGCAACAGCATGAACAAGCCCATGAATACAAAACCCATATAACGGCGAACCGCCTGATGTAGCCCTTTTACCGCCCGCACATAAATGCGATTACGCGGTGCATACTCTGGTGCCTTGTTTGCACTGGGTGTATGCACTTCAACATGCACCGGAATATTTTTAATATCTATCTTTTGCTGATCCACTACCGACCCCGATACTGCTGTCTGCACTTGCCGCTGATTATAACAGCTTACACGCTGAATTCTTTGACCTGTGACAAAGCAAATTCTGTGCCTGTTGCTGATACCTTGCCAAATCGCGCTTTATAGCAAAAACCGACAACGTCGTTTACAGTTACGGCTGAATATTGTCATTCAGGTTTACGATTTTCAGATATCAGCACAGTGCCGATGCATGCGCCGCTGCAATCCGATACAATAGCGGCGTGTATTACCGGAGTTCAGACGTAATGAAAAAGTTTTTCTGGTTAGTGGTGATAGTGCTGTTAGTGATTACCTTTTCGGATCACGAAAAGATTAAGCCGTATAAAGAGCAATTGTTTGAAGCGATTTTAGATAAGGCCGCGATAGCTGGTGACAGCAAAGAAGGCGCCCTGCGTAAAACCCGCAAGCAATTACTTGAGTTGTCAGAACAATGGGGCGAAAGCCAGCGTGCTCAGCTGGAAAAAGCAACCAGTAGTATCGACAGCCTGAAACGTTTTCGTCTTAATTACTGCGTAAATAAAGACTTCAGCCCCATCTTGTATGGTGAGCCGTTACAGCAGACCTGTACAGTCATTGAAAATAACTATCATAATTTAACCCAACCTTAAGCAGAGGGCTGTGCTATGCGTACTTGTGGAATCGAGATCAAAGGTAGTGAAGCCATCGTCTGCCTGATGACGTTAAAAAATGGCTTGTTCGAACTGGCCGACTGCCGGCAGAACCGCTTTGCACTCAGTAAAGATGCCGACCAGCAACAGATGCGTCAGTTTCAGTTTACGTTTGCCAAATTTATTGAGGATTACCAGATAAGTCAGCTGGTGATCAAAGAAAGGCCGCAGAAAGGCAAATTTGCCGGCGGCGCAGTAGGGTTTAAAATAGAAGCCGCGTTACAGCTTATTGCCGGCTGTAACTGTACCATTATCAGCGCCACGGAATTAAAAGAAAAACTAAAGCGCCACCCGTTACCAATCGACTTTAAAGATACCGGTTTAAAAGTGTTTCAGGAAACGGCGTTCCTGGCCGGCTATGCCTTTTTGATGAAATAGCCGGTTTCACCCACTATTTTTTCTTTCTGGCCAGCTGCCGTTTTACCGGCTTGCTGGCCTGTAAAATCAATTTGCGGATTAACTTGGATTTGGCTTCGCCGGTTGCCTGGCTCAGCTCGTTTAACGCATCTATCGCTTCCTGGCTTAACGTGAAGGTCGCATGGCGCATCGGCAGCCGGGTCGTGTCATCAGTATCATCCGCATCCGGCAGCCGTAAACTCACGATACGCGGCATGCCCATCGCATAATTATTAGCATCATCAATAAATTCGTCTGCCGTAAAACCGGATTTACCGTGCGGCTGCGACTTTTTCTTCAGATCGGTCAGCGCCATCTTCTTGTATCGCCTTCATTGCCAGTAACTCGGTCACTATATCACGGATCTCCTGCGCTGCTTTACCGTCAGGCTCTACATCCATTACAGACAAACCTTTTTCTTCGCTGTCATCATAAGCATTGCGATTGTAAGTAATAGCATCCAGCACCCGGATGTTAAACGACTTACACACTTCTTTTGCATCCAGAATGCGGTTCGCCTGATTTGGCAGCGACGGGCACTGCGTAATGACGCAACCAACAATCATGTCCGGATTTACTACGTTGCAGGCACTGACCAAATCTTCGAGGTGCTCCAGCGTTTTCAGGTCGCGACGCTTAGGCCGTAATGGAAACAGCACATGAGATGCCACCACCATCGCCGAGCGCAGTGCGACGCTGTCCTGCCCACCACAATCGACGATGACCACATCGTAATGCATTTCAAGGCTTTTCAATTCATAACGGATTTTGCCATACATTTGCACGCAGTTTATCCAGGGTAAAGCAGCATCGAGGTGCCGCTCCTGCACCCAATCGGACGAGGTGCGTTGCGGGTCGCAATCAACCAGCATGACATTGGCCTTCTTCTCACGGGAAAAGTACACCGCAATATTCTGTGCCAGACAGCTTTTTCCGCTGCCACCTTTTTCTCCACCCACTAACAAGATCATCAGGCTACCCTCACTTACACCAATTAGCTGTCATAATTTCAGACAGGGCTGTGGCATAAGTGTAGATGACATCACTGACTTGACCAGCGACACAGCAGAAAGATTTTCGCTAAGCGGATGCTTTAAAACATAATAGTGCCCGGTTAAAACAAAAAGCGGAGCTGTTGCTCCGCTTTTATACTGTGATTTTTCGGCCTTTAACCGCGACGACGTCGCAGCGCCAATAAACTTAGTGGTAACAGCAACCAACCAAAGCTGCCGCCACTACTGCCACTATCACCACCAGAGCCGCCAGAACCACCGGTATTGGTGGTAGGAACCAGCGTCAGGCCAGAAACGGTATTAGTGCGGTTATCCACAACCACCATAGATTCAATAGTAATCAGGTTGTCAGCCACCAGCGGCTTATTATCATCATAGTCTGAATCAGAGTAGTTGAGCAGTGGAAGATCAGCTGGCTCTGGCGGACCAAACACGAAGAATTTATATTGCGGTATCGCGGCAATAGCGTCTATCACAGCCATATCGGTACTGCTAATCTGGCCAAATACGGTATAACCACTATTTTGAAAATCCAGATTAGACGCATTATTCACTAAGTTAATAAACCACTGGTTTGTCGCACTGTTCGGCTTGTTGGGTTGCTTGGCCATAGCGATGGTAGCGCGCACATTAGACCATTTTGGTTCGTTAATAATCGGGGAATTTGTTGCAGCGGCTTTAAGTGGCAGTTCTTGATCAAACACATAACCACCGCCCTGAACCACAAACCCTGGTATAGAACGGTGAATAACAGTGCCATCATAGCGGCCAGAACTCACATAATTTAAAAAGTTCTGCACTGTTACCGGCGTACTTTCATCGTACAGGTTAATTTCAAACTTACCCACATTGGTAGTCACCTCAACGATAGTGGCCTGCGCCAGGCCACTGCAGCCTAGTACTGCGGTCGCTAATAAGGCTTTAAAGCGTTTTGTTGCTGTCATTATTGTTCTCCGTAATTTGTGCTGCAGCTTAAATCAGGCTACAAAACAAAATCCAGCAGGATAACAATTAATTACGTTTAGCTTTTGCCACTGCCGCGCCAATGGTCTTGCGCCGGTAGCGGCGGTTTGCCTGAGCGCCTTTTACCGCAGCGTTTTTGCTACCGCGCCAGCGTTGTGCTGGCTGTGTTGGCAAACCAACAGGAGTTGCCTTGGCCGCTCCCTGAATTAACAGCTGCAGTTGCTGCAACAGCGGTTGCATAAAAGCCTGATAACTTTGCTGACGCTGGCAGATAGCATTGAGGGCGGCTTCCCAGCGTGCTGTCATATCCGGCGTCACCGCTTCAGCAGGCAGCGCGTTAATCAATGCAACACCTGTTGCAGTGGCATGGATTTGTTTGCCGCTGCGCTGCAGAAAACCACGTTTAAACAGCAATTCAATAATGCCGGCCCGCGTTGCTTCAGTACCAAGCCCATCGGTATCGCGCAGGATTTTGCGTACTTCATCATTGGTCACGTAACGGCTAATCCCCGTCATTGCCGCTAAAAGTGTGGCGTCAGTAAATGGCTGCGGTGGGCTGGTATTTTTGTCCAGCACCTTTGCCGCAATACATAACAAAGGTTGACCAACCACCAGAGCGGGTAAAGTACTCTGTGACTGGCTTTGCTCGGCTTCATCAGCGGTAAGCGCTACTTTATCGCCGCTATTATGCTGTCTGAACAGCTTCTTCCAGCCTGCACTGCGCTCCACTCGTGCTTTGGCAACAAAACAGCCGCCGGCAATAGTGACTTCTGCCAGCGTATCGCGGTAGCAAAATGGCGGATAAAACTGCGCCAGATACTGGCGGGCTATCATCTGATATAAACGCTGCTCAGCAACACTGAGCCGCCCGGCTGGCATGCGTTTTTCAGTCGGAATAATGGCATGATGCGCATCTACCTTGCCATCATTCCACGCTCTGCTGATTAACGCAGTATCTGCTTGCTGCACGGCCAGCGCTAACTCAGGTTCATTCACTGCAACAGCCTGAGATACCGCTTTAACCTGCTTCAAATGTTCTTTTGGCAGATAACGGCAGTCAGAGCGGGGGTAAGTAATAAGCTTGTGCTTTTCATACAACTGCTGACAACTATCCAACACCTGCTGTGCCGTCATGCTATAACGCTTCGCCGCCTCTATTTGCAGAGTTGACAGGTTATAAGGTAACGGCGGTGCCTGCTTAGCCTCTTTATGTTCAAGCTTGCTGACCACGGCCGGTTGCTGACAGATTTTCTGCTGCACTTTCTCAGCAAGCGCCTTTACCAACACCCGGCCTTCGTCATCCTGCCAGGGCGCACAAGCACTGCTCGGTTGCCATAGCGCAGTAAAGCGCTCCTGTTGCTCTGTTTCCAACTCAGCCAGTACCTGATAAAAAGGTTTGGCAACAAAGTTTGCAATGTCCTGATCGCGTTTTACCACTAAACCTAATAGCGGCGTTTGCACCCTGCCCACTGATAACACGCCCTGATAGCCGGCTTTCTGCCCCTGCAGGGTATAGGCTCTGGTCATATTTAGCCCATACAACCAATCTGCCCGGCTACGTGCCAGAGCTGACGTCGACAACGGGACAAAATCACGGTTTGGCTTTAACTGGGTAAGCGATCGCTTTACCGCAGCCGGATTCAAATCACTGATTAACAGCCGCTGTGTGCCCGCCAACTTGCTTTCACTGACACCACAATACGCCAGCACCTCATCTACCAACAACTGGCCTTCACGATCCGGATCACCAGCATGAACCAGACTGTCGGCCTGTTTTAACAATTTCTTAATCACGTTAAGCTGCTGTTCAGCTGACTTTCGTACTTTTAACAGCCATTTGTCCGGTACTATCGGCAATTGTGCTGCCTGCCAACGTTTGTAGTCAGGGTTGTAATCCTGTGGTTCAGCTTGTTCCAACAGGTGCCCGATGCACCAACTGACCACATCACCGTTGGCCAGACGAATAAAGCCTTTGTCTTTGTACTGAGGTTTGGGTAACACCGCAGCAATAGCCCGGGCGAGACTGGGTTTTTCAGCAATATACAGGATCATAGCGGCACCAAACTGTTTTTATATACAGTATATTAGGCGGCAAGATAGCGGGTTGCAAAGAAAATGTAATTAAAATTTGGTTTTAATAAAAAAGTGCTTAGAATGAGGGCGTAGTAGTACTCTGTATTTGACAGTCATTCCACCCGGTCAGTTGGATAAATAGCAATGCAATATAGTGAAGTTAAGAAGATCTGTGATGAATTGCACAAAACAGGCAAACCTGTTTCATTAGATTATTTAATTTCTAAAGTGCCCGGTGCACAGGCCAGCCTGGTCGTGCATTATCAAAAATGGCGAAACGAACAAGCAAACAGAGCTCCTGCCCCCGTCAGTACAGACAGTTTTTTTAGTGAAGACTTTGTCACTGCCTTTCAGCGTGAATCTGAGCAACATGCGAAAAAGCTAACAGATCAGCTAAATCAGCAGCTGCAACAAGCGATGCAGGCTGAAGTGCTGGCAGCAGAACATAACCGAGAGCTGCAACTGGAGCTGGAGCAACTGCAACAGCGCAAAGCCGAGCTGGAAACCAGTTTGCAGCAGCAACAACAACAGCTTTCAACGCAGGCAGAGAAATATGCCAGCCTGGTCAGCGAGCGGGATCAGGTTCAGA
>CEVB01027282.1_pt1 | contig 10213 bp, 10 predicted proteins | sample 531381 | NCBI WGS metagenome assembly CEVB01 (sample SAMEA2622763, study PRJEB7988) | marine metagenome | biome: marine biome (ENVO:00000447); feature: surface water layer (ENVO:00002042); material: "saline water (ENVO:00002010), including plankton (ENVO:xxxxxxxx)" | depth 5 m | reverse complement strand
GCTTTCATAGGAGGAAAGTCACGAACGAAAAACGCACCGAAGCAAGGCAGCCCGCTCATTCCTGGTGCGAACTTTTTATTCACAGAAGAAATAAGCCTGTATGACGACCACTCCGGAAAAACCGCCCCGCCTCAAGCTCGAGCAATACCTGGGCATGCAGATCCGCCGCCAGCGCCAGGCGCAGGAACTGAAGATCGCCGACGTGGCGCGCATCGCCGGAATCAGCCAAGGCATGCTGAGCAAGATCGAGAATGCCCAGGTCTCCACCAGCCTCGACACCCTCAGCCGCCTTTGCGACGTACTGGGCATGCCCATGTCCAAGCTGTTCAGCCAGTACGACCAGCAAGGCGGCAGCGCCCTGCTGGTCAAGGCCGGCGAAGGCCTTGAGGTAGTACGCAGAGGGACCGACAAGGGCCATACCTACCGCCTGCTCAACCACACCCGTGGGCCGAAGAAGAGCTTCGAGGCCTACATGGTGAGCATGGACGACGCCAGCGAGGAGTTCCCGACCTTCGCCCACCCCGGCACCGAGTTCCTCCACCTGCTGGAAGGCGAACTGGTCTACCGCCATGGCAACCAGCTCTACCCCATGCAGGCCGGTGACAGCCTGACCTTCGACGGCGAAGTGCCGCACGGCCCGGAGAAGCTGGTGAAGGTGCCGATCCGCCTGCTGTCGATCATGAACTACGGCTCGGACTGAACGCGCAGGCCCGGCACGCGGGCTCCCGTCGCCAATGCTCGCGGACGTCAGTGCGATGAAACGAAAGGCGAAGGGGTCGCGGGCTCCGGCAATGCGTAGGCCTGCTTCATGCGCTTCACCTCGACGAGCGGCGTGCGCCCGAAGAAGCGCTTGAAGTCGCGACTGAACTGCGAAGCGCTCTCATAGCCGACCAGATATGCCGTCTTCGCCGCCGTCAGGTCGTTGCGCAGCATCAGCAAGCGCGCCTGGTGCAGGCGCGTCGACTTGAGGTACTGCATGGGCGAGGTGTCGGTGACCTTGCGAAAGTGCAGATGAAAGTTGGGCACGCTCATCTGCGCCTCCCGGGCCAATGCCTCGACATCCAGACGCTCGTGGTAGCAGTTGTGGATCTTGTGAATGGCCCGCGTCACCTTGCCGAACTGCCCCTGCTGGGCGATGGCCGCACGCAGGGTGCCGCCCTGCTCGCCAGAGAGAATGCGGTAGTAGAGCTCGCGCAGCATTGCCGGGCCGAGCACCCTGGCGTCCTCGGGATCGACCATGATCTGCAGAAAACGCAGGGTCGACTGGCGTAACGGCTCGTCCATCGGCGAGGCGTACATGCCCATCGGCTGCGCTACGCTCGCGCCCCGCAACTCATCCACCTGCTGGATCAGCTCGCCCGCCAGACCGAAGTCCAGGCGCAGGTACAGCGCCAGCATGGGCTCCGCTTCGCTGGCATCCGTCTCCATGGTGAAGGGCACCGGCACCGAGACCACCAGGTAATGCTGGGCATCGTAGATGTAGACATCCTCACCCAGGTAGCCGCGCTTGCGGCCCTGGCAGAGGATGACGATGCCCGGCTCATAGAGCACCGGCGTGCGTGTCAGCGGCCGGTTGCTGCGCAGAAAGCGCACATCATCCAGCGGGCTCAGATTGTACCCTTCCTGTGGTGCGAGCTGACTCATCAGCTCCACCATGCGCGCCGTGCTCGGGTCGCTGGGTCTGGTCATGCGTTGCGGCCCCTCCCTGTCGAGGCTCAGCCATCCGTGGAACGGCTGAGCGCCTCCCATTGCTCGATACTCTCGATCTGGCTCTGCAGCTTGTCACGCACCAGGGCCAGAGCGTCGCTCCCCAGCAGCAGATGAGCGGGCGGCGCGGGGCTGTCGATGATCGTCAGCATGGCCCGCGCCGCCTTCTGCGGGTCACCCAGCTGATGGCCGCTCTTCTCCACACGGGCCTTGCGCACCGGATCGAAGCTCGCATCATAGTCACTGATGCTGCGTGGCGTGCGCTGCATCGAGCGGCCTGCCCAGTCCGTGCGAAACGATCCCGGCGCCACGGCCGTAACATGGATGCCGAAGGGCGCGAGCTCCTTGCTCAGCGTGTCCGAGATGCCCTCCAGGGCAAACTTGCTGCCGCAGTAATAGGCGATGCCCGGCATGGTGATATGACCGCCCATCGAGGTGATGTTGAGGATACGCCCTGCCCTTCGCTGGCGAAAATACGGCAGGAACGCCTTGCTGACCGCAACCGCGCCGAACAGGTTGACGTCGAACTGGCGCCGCATGTCCTCCAGCGAGGATTCCTCCATGATGCCCTCATGCCCGTAGCCGGCATTGTTCACCAGCACGTCCACGGGGCCGTGTTGCGTTTCGACGGCAGCGACCAGCGTGTCGATGGCCGCGAAATCGGTGACGTCCAGCAGCACCCCGTGGGCTCGTCCGGGCGAAAGCGCCTCGAACGCGATCCGCGCCGCGTCACTGCGCACGCTGCCGACGACGCGGTGCCCCTGAACCAGGGCCTCCTTGGCCAGGGCCTGGCCAAAGCCGCTGCTGACACCGGTGATGAAGAGAGTCTTTACTGCGCTCATGGGGCACTCCTGAAGAAATGAGGTGCAACCATGCTAGGAGCGTGAGCGCCTCGGCACGATGCCGGGCAGGATTTCATTATTGCCTGATCCTATCAGCGCGACAGGTACGCGGAAGGCCTCGGGCGAAGAGAAGTGCAGCACCAGCCGCCAGCCGGAACGAGATGCCTCGATCCCCTCTCGCTCGCCTGCAGCCACACGCACACTGGTCATGTACGCGGCGGCTCAATCGCCTGCCAGGCCTGCCCGGGTGCCATGATCCTGCCGTGGCGAGCGGCCAAAGAAGGCCTTGTAGGCACGACTGAAGGCTGCCTCGGACTCGTAACCGACCGCAAAACCCACGTCGCCGATGCGACTGTCCTGGGTGGCCAGGAGGGTCCTGGCCAGCGTCAGTCGCCATTCGTTCTGGTAACGCAAGGGCGCACGCCCCACCAGTGTGCTGAAACGCTCACAGAAACTGGAGCGCGACATGCCGGCCAGCTTCGCCAGCGCCTCGATCCGCCACTGCTGCCTGGGCTGTTCATGAATGGCCTTGAGCGCACGTGCGATGCGGGCGTCGGACAGACCGCCCAGCCACCCCGACGCAGCGCCTTGCTGGACCCAGGTGCGCAGCACACGGATGACCGTGAGGTCGATCAGCCGCGAGACCATCAGCGCCCCACCGGGCTGCACGTCGCGGGCTTCCAGCAGCATGAAATGCAGCAGCCCCTCGGACCACGCTGCGGCCTCGGCCTGCCGGATATGAATCAGCCATGGCAGGGCGAACAACATGGCGCGGAAACTGCCGGCATCGAACCAGAAGCGGCAGATGGCGAGCGTGGCGGGACCCTCAGCGGCCGTGAGCGTCAGGTCGTCCAGCGCGTGGGGCAGCAGGAACACATCGCCAGGCGCCAGCTGCATGGCCGCCTCCTCGTCACGGCGGATCTGCACCTGCCCCGTCTGCAGCAGGCATACGTGGGCACTGCCGCACTCCAGCGCCAGGCGTTCGCCCGGCTCGAGCGTGGCGGAATACACGCGGTCGCCGGTCAGGCGTATCTGCGCGAGCACCTGGGACAGCAGGTCTCCGCTGGCGAAGCCTTCCAGCTGCATTTCCGGAAGAATGGTCAAGTGTTCCGGTGAATCGGTCATGTCGGGATGGCGCTGCGTTGACTACTGTAGGCGCACCAGCATAGCCCAGCACGGCGCATGACCTGAAGCGATCAGGCATCGACCATACAGCAACAGGCTTTGCCGATCATCCAACCGGAGGAAGCACCTAATGTTCGGAATCTCCACCCTTGGCTGGGTACATACGCTGAGCAGCCTGCCGGCCATTCCACTGGCTGCGTACATGTTCGCCCGTCACGGCCGCATCCTGCCCCGCTCCGTGCCTGGCATGGCGTATCTGGTGTTCATGCTGCTGGGCGCCGGCTCGGTCTTTCTGATCGCCAGGCAGCCGGTGAGCAACATCATTGCGGCGCTCACCCTCGTCCTGCTGGTGGCAGGCTACGGGGTCGGCCACATCGGCATGCCGGGACGAGCCGCCGTGTACCTGGAAACCATCCTGCTCAGCGTGACCGCCTTCCTGCTGATGCTGCCGACGCTATCCGAAGTGCTGCGCCGCGTGCCGGACGGCCACCCTCTGGTGACCGACCTGCATTCACCGCTGCTGATCGGCACGCAGCTCGGCCTGCTGCTGGCGCTGGTCATCGGCGTAACGGCGCAGGTGCTGCACCTGCGCCGCCGCGCCTAGCAGTTGGGGGCTGGGGTTTGCAGACAGCGGGCGCCCTGATCTGACCGGGAGGCCATCTGCGCTCGAAAGCTGATTCAGGCGACTGGCTGCTCGCGGCCAAAAGCGGTCATCAGGGCTGGCTTGAATCGGGGCCGAAGGATTACGCTCTCAGCCCCATAATTGCTGGTCAGACAGTTACCACGATCTTGCCGATCTGCTGATTGGCTTCAAGGAAACGATGGGCATCCTGGATGTCGCTAAGTGTGAATGTCTTGGCGATGATCGGGCGCAACGCACCGGACTTCAACCCTTGCAGAATAAAAGCCTTTGCTCTCTCTAGGGCTTCAGGGTCGGCCACAATCTCTGCGTAGAGATAGCCCTTCAAAGTCAGGCTTTTGCCCAGCACGGTAAACAGTGGGAATGGTGTCGGTTCAGAGCTAAGTGCGCCGTACTCCAGCAAAATTCCGCCCCGCGCCATGCTCTGCGTGAGAGGTTCAAAGGACGGCCCGCCTACAGGATCGAATACAACGCGAGCGCCTTGACCGGCAGTTAGACGTTGAGCCAGCGCACCTGCCCGCGCCGGGGTCAAATCACGAGCAAGGATGAGGATCTGCGTCAGGCCATCCTCATCCTGTCGGAAGTCGGTCAAGATGGCGGCAGAGCCGTTCTCTACCAGCGAGTAGCACAGGCTGGCAGGATCGAAGCGATCAGCCTCCTTCTCCGTTTCTGGCATCCACGGAAGAAGTCTCAAGCGGATGCCGGATACGACCGGGCCCGGAGGAACAAATCCATGTATGAAGGGATTTTCTCCGCAAGGCTCTCCCGTCTTGGAATCCAGCGAAGCGCACCAGAGATACGTAGAGAACTCGGTGTGCTTTTCACAGTGAAGGTCTCCCTCATCCCATGTCACGCCGTGTCGCGGCGTAGCGTGGTCGGGCTCGGCAACGCCGAAGCGATGAGATAACTCGCTCATCGCCATCTGATCCCTGGCCTGGTCGCCTTCGGTCATGAAAGAGAGCTGCAATATACCGCGGGGGGCCTGAAGCAACAGATGCGGGCGCGCATGCACTTCACCCACGGCTGCAGCACGATCGGCATAGGCCGGCATGCCGTACACGGTGGCGGTCGGGGTGGGTTGTACGGTCGTCGTATTGATATTGGCCGGCTCTTTCATAACGACCTCATTTCTCATTGGTTGAAAAGCACGCTTCAAAACAAATGCCCGCAGCCATGCGTGAGCTGCAAGGGCGTGGAAATATGCATACGTGCCGGAAACAATAGCGACATATTGACATATGCAGATATTACGAATAATCTGAACTCGTAACCCGCGCTAGAAACCTCGGGAGGTCCCCCCATGAAAGATTCCAGCGATACCCATCCGAATCACCTTCCCGACAGCAGCTACGGCCTGTTTATTGACAACCAGTGAGTTTCGGACGAATACGGTGAAGCCCTCGATATTATCAACGCCACAGCTGCCGACGTCGCCCGCGCGGTGCAGGGCGCACAGCGCGCCTTCGTGACCTGGACCGCTCGGACTCTTCCGACCTCGTTGATCCATATTTCTTGACCCAAGATATCGACTATTTTAGATATGCAGGTAACCAAAATGGCACAATCAGAACTTTTCAAAACCACTCAGCTGGGCCCATACACCCTCAAGAACCGTATCGTTCTGCCGCCACTGACGCGTTCGCGCAGCTCCCAACCCGGCAATATTGCGAACGACCTGATGGCCACATATTACCGTCAGCGCAGCGGTGCTGGCTTCATGGTGACCGAGGGCACACAGATCGAACCCCGAGGACAGGGTTATGCCTGGACACCCGGCATTCATAGCCCGGAACAGATACAAGGCTGGCGTAAGGTCACCGACGCTGTTCACGCCGAAGGGGGGGTCATCTTTGCTCAACTTTGGCATGTGGGTCGCGTGTCGCACACATCGCTGCAACCCGGTGGTGAAGCGCCCATCGCGCCATCAGCCATCCGCGCGGACAACGTCAAGGTGTTCATCGAAACTGGCCCCGGCACGGGTACACTGACCGACCCTTCGACCCCACGAGCTCTGTCCACCGAGGAGGTAAAGGAACTGGTTGAGCTCTACGCCCAAGCAGCCCGAAATGCTCTGGAAGCAGGTTTTGACGGGGTGGAGCTTCACTGCGCGAACGGATACCTGGTAAACCAGTTCATTTCGGCCCATACCAACCAGCGTGATGATGAATATGGCGGTTCGCTGCAGAATCGTCTTCGCTTCCTGCGCGAAATCACCCTCGCCGTTGCTGGTGTTGTCGGCAAGGAGCGCGTTGGCGTTCGCTTCGCCCCGCTGTTCGCGACCACAGACGAAGACCGCGTCTACCTTGGTCTGGTCGAAGATGATCCTCATCAAACCTACATCGAGGCAGTGAAGATCCTCGAGGAAGTGGGCATTGCCTACCTGTCGCTCGCCGAAGCCGATTGGGAAAACGCACCCGAGCTGCCTGAGACGTTCCGGGAAGCTGTTCGTAAGACCTTCAGCGGCAAGATTATCTATGCCGGCAAGTACACCGCTGAACGAGCAAATCGCGTGATAAAAGCTGGCTGGGGCGACCTGATCGCTTTTGGCCGCCCCTTCATTGCGAACCCCGACCTGCCCGCTCGTATCGCCAACAACTGGCCGCTTAACCCAGTTGATCCAAGCAGCATGTACGGCGGTACCGATAAGGGCTACACCGACTACCCGACTTACAAATCCTAAACGCTCAGAGCCACGCCCCATAACCCAGGGGCGTGGCTCAGCGTTTGCTGACCGAGGAAGTTAAGCATGTACCAACCGAGCACGATCCCCTACCAAGAGCATAGGGGATTCAAACGAACCTTCAGGCAGGGTCATCTAAGCCTTGGGCTGTTCTTTCCCCTGGAGGCTTTCGAAGGTGATACACCGAGCATGCTAGATCAGGTCGCGCTGGCCAAACGTGCAGAGGCACTTGGTTTTTCGGCGCTCTGGTTTCGCGACGTCCCACTCAGGGACCCAAGCTTCGGCGATGTCGGCCAGGTTTTCGACCCTTGGGTGTATCTGGGCTACATGGCAGCCCATACAACAAAAATCGCACTAGGCACTGCCTCCATCGCCCTTACTTTGCGTAATCCCTTGCACACGGCAAAGGCCGCAGCGAGCATTGATCAGTTGAGCGGAGGTCGCTTGCTCCTGGGAGTAGCCTCTGGCGATCGTCCCGTGGAGTTTCCCGCATTCAGCATTGATCCAGAACAGCGTGGCGAGACCTTTCAAGAAAACCTCAATGTGATACGCCAAGCCCATCGAACACACTTCGAGCCCATTCGCTGGAGTCACGGCGAGTTACTGGGGGCCGATCTCGTTCCCAAACCTACGACTCGGGAAATACCGCTATTCGTAACCGGACACAGCCGCCAGCCGCTCGATTGGATCGCGCGTGAAAGCCATGGATGGATCAACTATCCACGTCCGCCAAAAATGCAGCGACTCATCGTGGAAGATTGGCGACAGGAAACGGCTAAACAATGTGGCACTATCTACAAGCCGTTCTTGCAATCGCTGTATATCGACCTGGACGAACACCCATCCACGCCACCCTCGCCTATCCATCTAGGATTCCGACTGGGACGTAACCACCTGCGGGCCTTGCTGGATACACTTCAGGAAATCGGTGTAGATCACGTCATCCTGAACCTCAAGTATGGTAAACGCCCCGCAGCAGAGGTTATCGAGGAACTTGGCAAACATATCGTCCCGCAATTCGGCGCACAGGTGCCCGATAGTCCTACCTGACAGGGCAATAGGATTCCAGTCCAAACCAGCCCGTCATTGCGACGGGCAGGCGCGCAGAGATCATGGCGAAGCCTTCCAATTTGATGCGCGAATCAGGAAGATATCTAGATATCGGAAAAAACAGGTCTCAAAAAATTCATGACTATTGACGTCAACGAAGCCCTGAAAGCATTGGCGAACCCGACGCGCCTTGCCATCCTCAATTGGCTCAAGGATCCCAGGACAGTCTTTCCCGAGCAGGAAGTCGACCCAGAAACGGTAGGCGTGTGCGTCAGTATCATCCAAGAGCGCACGGGCCTCTCGCAGTCAACGACATCGCTTTATCTCGCAGCTCTACAGCGCGCGCAATTGGTGACATCGCAGCGGATCGGCCCCTGGACCTACTACAAACGCCACGATGAGAATATCGATGCCTTCTTCAAGGCGCTGCAAGAAAGAATCTAGGGCTGCACACCCTTGTATTTCTGACTGATTTCAGTCTTTGCCGATGTCAAAAACAGCAATCTGACCAAATAACGATCAGATCATCCGAAGCTTCGAGTGATCGAATAGCATTACCAGTGATGCGGTGCGCGGAAAAAACGCACCTATAGCAAAACTGCCACTTGACAACGCTGAAACCAGGGGCTGTACACGCAAAAGACAGCACACTCCAGAGAGGGACGCGAAGCCCTTCAAGTGCTCTTCTACGGCCAACCTTCTTTAGGGGGGCAGCCGCCACGGCGTCGACATCCCACGCCAGCCCCTGGCGCGTTGGGTGATCCAAAGTGGCGAGCAACTGCAACCGTTGCTCAACCTGATGCGCGACAAGCTGCTGGACTACCCCGTGTTGCACTGCGACGAAACGCGCTTGCAGGTGCTGCATGAACCGGGACGCGACCCCTCGGCACAATCCTGGATGTGGGTGCAAAGCGGTGGGCCGCCGGACAAGCCGGTGATCCTTTTCGACTACACAGCCAGCCGCGCGCAGGAGGTGCCGCTACGCCTGCTCGATGGCTACCGCGGCTACCTGATGACCGACGACTACGCCGGTTACAACGCCGTGGCTGCACGCGACGGCATCGAACGCCTGGGCTGCTGGGCGCATGCGCGACGCAAGTTCGTCGAAGCCCAAGGGCAAGACTGGGCGTGCCGACGTGGCGCTGAGCCTGATCAACAAGCTCTACGGCATCGAGCGTGACCTGAAGGACGCTGACCATTCCACTCCAGCGGGTTCCCCATTGACGCTGGAGCCGCATCCCATTTCCCGCTATACCGAAGCGGTTAAAGGCCAAAGGGCCGAAAAGGCAAGGGAATGGGAGTGCAAGGGGAAAGGCCCTACCTCGAAAAGGCGAAAAGGCATCCCGGCCGGCCCCCCAGAGGACACCCACATGCTCTCCCTGTTCCAGCGAAAACGGCCTCCGGTCACTGCCCCATCACCAGCGCCCGCCACCGACCTCCCCAAAGGGCTGCTACGGCCCGAATCGGCCGCATCGCTGCTGGCAACACCGCGCCGACAGAAGCTGCTGGAACACATCTGGCAGCGCACGCCGCTGGAGCGCTACGCCGAGCTGGTCCAGCAATTCCCCGCTTCCGAGAGCCATCATCACGCTTACCCCGGCGGCATGCTGGATCACGGGTTGGAGATCGTCGCCTATGCGCTCAAGCTGCGGCAGTCCCATCTGTTGCCCATCGGCGCCAGCCCCGAAGACCAGGCGGCGCAGTCGGAAGCCTGGACCGCCGCCGTTGCTTACGCCGCGCTGCTGCACGACATCGGCAAGGTGGCCGTCGATCTGCTGGTCGAGCTGGCAGACGGCTCGCTGTGGCATCCCTGGCACGGCCCGCTGCACCAGTCGTACCGCTTCCGCTACCGCGAAGACCGCAAGTACCGGTTGCACAGCGCCGCAACAGGGCTGCTCTACCGCCAATTGCTCGATGGTCCGCTCCTAGACTGGCTCAGCGGCTATCCGTCTCTGTGGGCACCATTGCTCTACGTCTTGGCCGGGCAGTACGAGCACGCCGGCGTGCTGGGTGAACTGGTCGTGCAGGCTGATCGCGCTTCTGTGGCACAGGAACTGGGCGGCGATCCCGCGCGCGCCATGGCCGCGCCCAAGCACGCACTGCAACGCAAGCTGCTGGATGGGTTGCGCTACCTGCTCAAGGAACAGTTGAAGCTGAACCAGCCGGAAG